>JAABVA010001940.1_pt1 | contig 21174 bp, 23 predicted proteins | sample 5560331 | NCBI WGS metagenome assembly JAABVA01 (sample SAMN12812661, study PRJNA571458) | rock metagenome | isolation source: Antarctica rocks | place: Antarctica: Victoria Land, Mt New Zealand sud | collected 2016-01-07
TACAAATGGAAGACTACCACCTGGATAATATGGCATATTTGCACGGACCATTTTCACGCTATCCTTCGTATTCTTTTCAACTTTCGGCACGCGATCTTGCACGATTTGGGCTGCTTTATCTTCGTCGGGGAAAATGGGAAGAGCAGCAAGTTATCCCACAAAATTGGGTTCAAACAAGTACGTCTATTCATGCGAAAACAAGCTCAGGAGTTGGGTTTGGATATATGTGGTGGGTTTGTCTTGATGGCAAACTCTTTTTGAATGTCCCTCTGCCAATGGGTTCCTATGCCAGCTATGGCTTTGGAGGACAATATCTTCTGATTATTCCAGCCTATGATCTAGTTGTCGTCCAGAGGGGAAATCCAGATAATCCTGCCTATCTGCCTCCAACTAGGCAGCAGACTCATCATCTGCTAGAACTCATTTTAGCGGCTCGCCTCTAGCGATAACCTCTTTGTAGATAGGAAATTATTCATTGAAGTGTACGTAAAAATCGTACAATAGGATAGAGATATTCAAGGATTTGACAATCTTCAAATTGATATACAAAAAACGAATGATTAGATGCTACATGTAAGGAGTGACTCCATGCCAGAAGTTTATGAAACACACAACAAGCGTATCACCCTCATCGACCTTAGCGATTGCCTGGATAACGCGACCTCTGCGTTTGAGCTGAACGCGCATAACATTGAATATACTACTCCGGCTCAAGGCGTGGAGATGACTGATCATTTACTAGGGTTGGGACCAGCATACTGGCCGGATGGCGTGGGGTGGGCGGTGGAGAAGGTGACGCTCTCGACCCACTCCGGTACACACGTCGATGCACCCTCTCACTATGGACCGGCACAACATGGCGACACACGCACTATTGATAGCGTACCATTACGCTGGTGCTTCAGTGATGGTGTCATGCTGAATATGACTCACAAAAAACGCGGCGAAGGTATCACCAGCGACGATGTGCAGACTGAGCTACAACGCATCGGCTACACGCTCAAACCATACGATATCGTCCTCGTTCGCACTGATACCAGCAAACTCTTCAAACAACCGGGGTATGATATGCTGCACGCAGGTCTTCGGCGTTCGGCTACGGAATGGCTCGTTGATCAGGGTGTGCGTCTCATTGGCATTGATGCGTGGGGCATTGATCGTCCATTTGATGTCATGATGCAAGAGGCGAAGGCTGGTAAGGGTCAGTTCTGGGAATCGCACCTGTTGGGACGCGAAAAAGAGTATTGCCAGATCGAGAAGTTGAGCAACCTCGACTCACTACCACAGCCGTTCGGTTTCACTGTCTCGGCCTTCCCTGTCAACATTCGCGCCGCCAGTGCAGGTTGGAGCCGCGTCGTCGCCATTTTTGAAGAAGACCTCGCATAACTGCTACCCTTCGACAATGAAGATAATCTGCTTGCAAGTGTGTGTCTCAATACATGCCTTGTATACGTGTATGTAAGAAATATGCACGACCCCAAGAGGATGTATGAAAAACAAACAGAATAGGACGGTAAGTGTGCAATCAACACGGGAGAGCGGGAATGGAATATCCTGGTTCTCTGTCCTGAAGCGTTCATGGCAGTCAGCACTGCATATAGATCGCTCGCAAATCACCGCTGTTCAAGCCGTAAGAGGGACGATTGGCTTTGTGTTGCCACTCGCGCTTGGTGTGGCAACAGGTCATGTGGTAGAGGGCGTCTCTCTGGCAGGAGGAGCGGCAACGTTAGGGGCAGTAGGTCTCACCTACACCTATCGTGCGCGAACACGCACCTTGCTACTAGCCTGTGCTGGCATTATTCTCGCCGCCAGTATCCAGAAGGGGCAACCAATAGAAACATTTCCCAATCTAAAGGAGTCTCTATCTGCCCTGGAACATACCGCACAAACTACGAACTCCTCCGCTCAGCAGGCGACACCTACCGACCTACAAGTCGTGTTGACAGAGGCCAAAAGTGTCGTGCGTAGTATCAACACGACGAAACAACTGCTTACGACACGGACGCAGCAAGAGGCTTAGTGTTCAGAATAAAGATTATTATATGCGCTGATAACTCCAACTGACCATTGTGCCATTGTCGTATGGCATGATGCCGTGAAAGAGTCGCGAGTCATCGTCGAAGACCAGAGGCAAAAAATTGTGGTCGCTGGGCCAGAGCGATAACGTCGGTATCGCGTCGAGTGACACCCATTCGAGCGTACCTTCGTGGTTTCCTGCTAGTACCTCACCGTGCCAGCCCTCTATGCGAAAAATAAAGCCGAACCAGTCCTCGCCATTCTTGCCAAAACCCGGCCAGGAGATGGTGCCGCGTAGCACGGCATAGTCAACGGTCAGACCAGACTCCTCCAGAATCTCACGGCGTAATCCGCTTATCACATCTTCATCTGCCTCTAGCCTGCCGCCTAGACCATTATATTTGCCGTAGTGTATATCGTCGGGTCGCTTGTTGCGATGTATCATCAATACCTGTTTGCCATCCGGCGACAAAATATAGCCCAATGTCGCTAATACTGGTGTGTATTTCATAGTTCTCTCTTTCCAAAGAATAACCATGATACAGGGATGCAATCGTAGGCACGATTGCATCCCTGTATCATGGTTATTCTTTATAATATAAATTCAACCATTGTTTTGCATCACGTATCTCTTCATGCGTGATAGTGTGTCCACCGTTATGCCAGTGCGCCTCGACGGTGGCTCCTGCACGTTGAAGCAGTTGTACCAGTTGTTCCGTGTTCCGCATTGGTATGAGGGGATCGCGACGACCCGCGCCGATAAACACACGTTTGCCTGTGAGATCGGGTGTTCCCTCCGGCTCAAATGGCACCATCGGATGCAGCAGCACAGCCGCAGCTAATACCTGGGGCTGCAACAAAAGCATACTCGTCGCGATATTCGCCCCGTTTGAAAAACCCACAGCGATTACCCTGTCGGCATCGAAACCATATGCTCTGCTTGCGCTCTCCACAAAATCCGCGAGTTCGTGCGTGTGCTGTATCAGATCGGGAACATCGAACACACCCTCAGCAAGACGCTTGAAAAAGCGCGGCATACCATTCTCCAACACATTGCCGCGCGGACTGAGTAGCGCAGCACCGGGAGCAAGCATACGTCCCAGGTTGAGCAGATCGTTCTCGTCACCACCTGTTCCGTGCAGCAGTAGGAGCGTTAGACTCTGCTGACCCGTTTGTGTAGCGGGGATGTAGTGGTGCGTGAAGCTTCCAATCCCTTTATTATTATGTGGCATGCTGACTTTCCTTGTTATTTGTATTCGTCTTAGAATACTATACAATACTCAATATGACTTACATACGTAGGCTGTCTAACACGTCTTCTTAATGAAGAAAATGGAAGAAAGGGAAGGTACATGCATATTTCTATCATCGGTGCAGGCAAAATGGGGTCCGCCCTCGCGCAACGACTCTCTGCAGTTGGGCATCATGTGTTTATTGGCTCGCGTGATTTCACCCATGGAAAACGTCTTGCATCAGTGCTTGGTGCAAGTGATGGAGGAACATATCAACAAGCCCTCATAGGAGCAGATATCCTCATCTTGACTGTGCGATGGTGGGGCATCGATGAAACCCTCAAACAATTAGAGGCGATCAATGGACACATCCTGGTTGATGTCACTAATCCGTATCTCGATGGCACGTACACCAAAAAGCAGCAGTTTGAGCATTCTTCAGGCTCTGAAGAGATTCAACAACGCTTACCACAGGCTCGTGTTGTGAAGACGTGATTCCACGTCTCGGCTGATCTCGTGACCCATGCTCCTGCGATTGAAAACACTCCAACGGTCCTCTTCGTATGCGGCAATGATGCTCTTGCAAAGAAAACCGTGTCAGAAGCGGCACAACAGATCGGATGGACTCCTGTGGATGCAGGCCCCCTCTCCTCAGCACGGTATCTTGAGCGAATGGGGTAACTTACTTGAGTGTAGTATCAAAGATACACATGCTCTTACTGATAAACAAGAGAAGGGAGGAAGTTGGGAAATGTCGTTCCGCTTTTATGGTAAAATGCAGACAAGATGCAGCTATGGAACGACCTCGAAGACAACCAGCAATCACCGATTATAGCGGGACGCGGACGAACACGCCGTCTCACGGAACCCGTTGTCTTCGCATCATTGCGTGCATGGCTCCTCGACGAGTATATCGCAGACTATTGCCGCTCGCTTGCAGCAACACGAATCTTCAAACGCTGCTATTTTGTTGATGCGCTGGGCGTAGCAGCGAAAGGGCGTAAAGCAACTACTAACAACACTACTGCCTTACACCCGACATTAGAATCGATACATGCGCTGGCACAGACATTGGCGCAAGAAAGCAAACCTATTGCCCTCTATGGCCTGCTATTGGCAGCAGGTAGTAGCAGACGGAAGGATGCTCGGCAGGCAAAAACAAAAGAGCTACACATGCCCGCAGAGAGTGGTATTCTCAACGCCAGTTGGCTAGAAGTCGCTCCACAAATCATACAAAAAATCGAGCAGTCACCAGCGATCTTTTTGCTCAACCCGTTTGGACATACGATGTTTACAAGCGACGATCTCGCGCTCCTTTACAAGCGAACCGCCCCCACTGAACTCTGTCTGCTACTCTCGCATAAGCAGCTAGAGACGCTTTTTCTTACCGCTATGCGTTCACCTGCGTTTGCCATCACATTGACAGCGGTCCTGCGTACAGACCGCTGGAAGACGCTTTCGACCCAGGACGCTGACCGTAAAAAGACGATAAGCAGTATGATTGACCTGTTCGTTGCCTCGACGCAGCGTCATTTTGTATTGCCTGTTCAGCAGGTCACCTTACCAATTCTTACTCGCCCCGGCATGATTGAGGATATGCCTTATACGCTCGTCTTCGCCACGCGCAGACAAGATAGTTTTGCCAGCATGAACGACGCCCTGTGTCGCTACCAGCGTATAGTCTATGAGCAAAGTCATCGCGGCGTGCTGGGCGAAGAATGGTTTGAGGTGCAATATAAGGAGCGCATCGAGAGCGAACGGCAACAATTGCGCGAAAGTTTGTTGCAAAAGGGAAGAGCGCAACGCGTGCGTCGCTGGTTCGATCTACGTCAACAGGTGCTACTCGCTAACTTTGGGCACTTCCTGCTGCGCGACTATGATGCGCTCTTACTGCATCTCTTACATAATGGAGATGTACATGTTGAATGGAGGCGTGCATCTGTCGAGAGCGAAGAGGAGAGACTACCCGGCAACGACGATACATTGCTGTGGAATGAGGAAAAAAAACGCTCAGAAAGAAAGAGGCGGTACTAGGGGGAAACATTGAGCATGGGGACACTCAATGTTATAGTAACACCTCCTAGAATAGTGTACGATAAAAATATGAATTTAGTGGCATAAATACGAAGAATTTGCAGGACAGCTCAAAAGATAGAGGCATGACAGGGGCAAGCCCTGTCACTACTATACACGGACTCGCGCGGCTTTGCCACTCAGTGGCGAATAGTATAGTAGTGACAGGGCTTGCCCCTGTCATGCCATCTACCCGCATTATAGGCTCATGGTTTTCTTGTATGCCCTTCGTTCACAATACCACGCTCCACGAGATACCGTAAAAATTCTAAGCGTTGCTGAGGCGTTGGTGCAGGTAACTCTTGCGTATTTGCATGAACTTCTTGTATCGCGTTTGTCTTCTCTTCTAAGATAGGGAAAGGGGTATTGTTTTCATCTACTATCGGTTTTATGGATGGTGTCATCGGTGAAGAGGAACGTTCTTCAGAAAGTGGTCGTCCACTCTCAGTCTGTGGCTCTTCCTCTAGTGGCTCAACGGCGACGGAGGTGATCCCTGGTTGTGCTGGCTGTGCATGTGGCCCATCGGCTGTTGGAAGAAACAGCGTCTCCTGCGTGGTACTCTGCATATGTGTACTAGAGGCTTGCGCGTAGTCAGCTTCTGCGGATTGTCCCCAGGGCCACCACGCGAACAGGCTTTTCAGCCAACGTTTGATCCCTTGCGTGATCATGTTGTCTTTTGCCCTCATTGTCATAGAGATGACATCACTGTCATCCTGTTAATCACGCGCTACTATGTCCGACATCGGAATGGTTACAAAACATACATTGAAGGAAACATAGAAATATAGTAGCATATGAAGAGGAACTCGTCAAACATTCTCTTGCAAATTTTCCGCCTCCGTGCAATAATCTGCAGAAGAAGGAATAGTATTTCGCCCAAAACTGTTGTAGTGGCAAAAGACACAGAGCTTCTCATGAACGCTTTGTACCTTTTGCCTTTTTACGTCATTCTCTTCTCTAAAGAAGAGCAATCTTTTTCGCGTCTCCTATTTAACACGATCCTGATCGTTTTTTATGAAAACGTATTTCCTACGAAACACTATCCTCCGTCACTAAAGAGTAGACCTAAACGTATATATACTGATCGTTGAGGACAGAATAGGAATAGTATTACATATTGTATGAGTTGAGAGAGTTATGGAAGAAAAAAATACTCAGCAAGAAATAGACTCTGATAAGCAAGTGGACGAAACTACACCGCAACAGGAGACACCTTCTCCTGTTAATATCGTGGATTCAACCAACTCGAATGAGAATGAGGATTCAGTATTCGACACTCCTGTACTAAATGAAGAAATCGACGATGAGCTGGAAGATGAAGAGCCAAAGCACCGCCACCGTTTCAGTTTTGAGGGGCCAGCGTTCATGGAGCAAGAGCCACGTCGCCGCTCTCATGATGATGACGAGAACGTGAGCATACCAGAGGTATTGCCGGTTCTCCCTCTCAAAGATGTCGTCGTCTATCCCTTCGCTATCCAGCCTCTTGGCGTGGGTCAAGAACGCTCCATCCGTCTGATCGACGATGTGATGCACGGCAATCGTCTCGTCGTACTCGTCGCTCAAAAGTCAGCCGAGTTAGATCAGGCTGGCCCCGACGACGTGTTCAAGATAGGCACCGTCTCTCGTATCGGGCGCATCTTCCGTATGCCCGATGGCACCATCCAGATCGCGGTACAAGGACTTGAGCGCGTCGATATCGGTGAGTTTACGCAGGAAAAGCCTTACCTGATGGCGCATGTCACGAACCGACCAGACGTACAGGAAGAAGATAATGAGACGGAAGCCATCAAGCGCAACGTCATCAACTACTTTCAACGTCTTGTTGGTCTGGTGCAAAACGTGCCAGAGGGGGTTGCCGCCGCGACGCTGAACCTGGAAGAGGCTCGTCAGGTTGTGTACGTCATTGCGACCTTTGTGCAGATGGACCTCGAACTGCGCCAGAAGTTGCTCGAACTCGACTCTGTACGTGAGAAGATGCAGCAACTCAGCACCTTCCTCACGCACGAGTTAGAGATTCTCGAACTTGGTAAGAAGATACAGACCAGTGCCCAGGAAGAAATGGGCAAGATGCAGCGCGAATATCTTCTTCGCGAACAACTCAAAGCCATTCAGCGTGAACTGGGCGAGGAGAGCGAAGAGCAGGCTACCGTCAACGAGTTGCGAGAAAAGATCGACGAGGCGAAGATGCCAGAAGAGGCACTCAAGGAGGCAAACCGCGAACTCTCGCGCCTCGAAAAACTACCAACTGTCTCGCCCGAATATAGCATCATTCGCACCTATCTTGAACTGCTTGCAAGCCTGCCTTGGAGTACATCGACTGGTGAGAGAATCGACGTACCGCATGCACGCCAGATTCTCGATCAAGATCACTACGGTCTGGAAAAAATCAAAGACCGCATCCTGGAATACCTCGCGGTTCGTCGCTTGAAAGAGGACCGCAAGGCCGAACAGGTCGAGCGTGCAAAAGAGGTAGTTACTATCGAAGATGGTATCGAGACCGACGATATACGCCCGACGCAGCCACTACAATCGCAGCAGGTGGCACGCCAGATCAATCGTGAACCAATTCTGTGCTTTGTTGGTCCGCCAGGAGTTGGTAAAACGTCGCTCGGCCAGTCGATTGCCCGTGCTCTTGGGCGCAAGTTCGCGCGTATGTCGCTCGGCGGTATTCGTGATGAGGCCGAGATTCGCGGCCACCGCCGTACTTACATCGGAGCGATGCCCGGACGCATCATTCAAACTCTGCGCCGCGTCGAGTCCAACGATCCTGTGATTATGCTCGACGAGGTGGACAAAGTGGGTGCTGATTGGCGCGGCGACCCCTCCTCGGCTCTGCTTGAGGTGCTGGACCCAGAACAAAACTACAATTTCCGCGATAACTACCTTGACCTCGCCTTCGACCTGTCTAAGGTGATGTTTATCGCAACCGCAAACTCGTTGGAGCCGATTCCCGCGCCTCTACGTGACCGTATGGAAATTCTGGAATTGTCGGGCTATACCGAGGTGCAGAAAGTCCATATCGCCCGTAACTACCTGTTGCCAAAACAGATTGAGGCCAACGGCTTGAACGAGGATGAACTTATCGTGAGTGACGAGACGCTTGGCCGTATCGCGCGTGACTACACGCGTGAAGCGGGTGTGCGTAACCTCGAACGCGAGATCGGGTCGTTGTCTCGTAAGTCCGCCAAGCAGATCACGGAAGGCAAGAAGCCGCCAATCACCGTTACGCCTGAGCAACTACCAGACTACCTGGGTCGCCAGCGTTTCTTCGAGGAGGTGGCGGAGCGCATTGATCGCCCTGGTATCGCTACTGGTCTCGTGTGGACGCCCGTAGGAGGTGAGATCATCTTCATCGAAGCGGCAGCCATGCATGGCAAAGAGAATTCCTTGACGCTGACCGGGCAACTCGGTGATGTGATGAAAGAGTCTGCAACGGCTGCTCTGAGCTATGTGCGTTCAAACACAGCCGCGCTGGGTCTGGCTACCAACACCTTTGAGGACCAGAACGTTCACATCCATGTTCCTGCTGGAGCTATTCCAAAAGATGGCCCCTCCGCAGGTGTTACGATGGCAACCGTTCTCGTCTCGCTAGCAAGCGGACGTAAGGTGCGCTCTGACGTGGCGATGACTGGTGAGATTACGCTACGAGGCAAGGTTATGCCTATTGGTGGCATCAAAGAAAAGGTCCTTGCGGCCTACCGCTCCGGTATCCATACCGTTATTCTGCCTAAGAAGAACGAACAAGACCTGCTCGAAGACCTGCCAAAGGAACTCCGTGAGCAGATGACCTTCGTCTATGCCACCGACGTTCGCGACGTTCTCGAAGCCGCCCTCGAACCCTCGCATGTCAAAGGCGAGAAGATTGCCAATGAAAATGGCTCCCGCCCCAAACGACGCAAGGGCGAGAAAGCCGCTGCGAAAGCGTAACAAGTTTTCTAGTAAAAGAGATGTGGATGAGTTGCGAACGATACATCGTTCGCAACTCATCCACATCTCTTTTACCACCGTAGCCGTTCTTTCAAGCTCACATAGCGCGGGTTGCCGATTACAAGGTGATCGAGCAGTTCGATATCCAACAACCTACCTGCATCCACAAGCTGGCGCGTGACCTCCATGTCTTCTGGTGATGGTGCTGGATCGCCGCTTGGATGGTTGTGCGCGACGATGACGCTGGGGCAGTTGCGGATAACGGCGGGACGAAATATTTCAGAGGCTCGCAACACGGAACTATTCACCGTTCCTTTGTAGCGCGTGATGTTTTCGACAACGTGATTTTTTGTGTCGAGAATGAGGATTCGCATCTCTTCATGCGTCAAATACATCATATCCATGCGTACAAGATTGGCCGCGTCGTCCGCCGACCGAATCTGATACTTCTCCTCCGTCGCAACCCTCCCCAGTCGCTTGCCAATCTCTAACGCAGCCAGCAACTGCGCGATTTTTGCCTCCCCTAAGCCATGCTCGTTGTTGAGTTCGCCAAAGCTCACACGCGCCAGTCCTTTGAGACCACCGTATTTCGTGAGCAGTTTTGCCGCTAATTCAAGTACGTTGTCGCGCTGTGTTCCAGTACGCAACACGATTGCGAGCAATTCAGTTTGCGAGAGACTTTCGGCTCCCTCGCTCCGCAAACGTTCACGTGGCCGTTCTTCGGGTGGCATATCATGCACAGTCGCGTGATATTCTAAACGTCTCGGTGAAGTCTTCTCGGTTGTCTTTTCAATGGATTGGGGCTGAGTCGTGGTGAGCGCAGTAATTGTCGAGGTCATAATACAAAGCAATCTCCTTCCATGCCGTTGTACGGCTTCATGAGATTGAATGTACAGTAAATCAATCAAAAATGCAAGAGGTAAAAATAGATAGTTGTAGATTACATTGTTTTTATATAAAGCGAGTGTATGCACGTCTGCTTTGATGTGAAAAGTATCTCTGTTTCCTAGGAAGGTATGCCAATTAACGTTCGTAATACAATATGCGACCACAATTGGTACATGTTTGTAGATCGGGACTTACCCGTACATGCTGTAACTCGCTTGGCGTCAGAATCACACGGCACCACTGACACGATCCCTGCTCAACTTTAGAAACGGCTCGCCCCTGCTTGGTACGTCGCATCCCATCGTATCTTTGTAATAGATCAGTGGGAATGGTCGTGGCAAGTTGTGTTCGTTTGGCCTGCGTCTCTTGATGCCGCACCTCTAATTGTTCTCTGCGGCTCATAAGAACTTGGCTCTCCTTTTGCCACTCTTCTTCCACCTGTTGTAGTTCGCGCTGCCTTTGTTGTACCGCTTCCTGTAATGCCTCGTTGGAGTCCATCACCTCCAAAACTCCCTCTTCCTGGTGCTGCTGCTGTGTACGTAGTCGTTGCACCTCTTGCTGCAATGTGTTCAGGTCCTTTGAATTGAAACCGCTACCTCCATAGAGCCGCTGCTCCTGTGTGCTAAGACGACGACTGATGTCTTCCAGTGACCATTCAGCATCCTTCTGTGCCTGCTCTCCTACATGGAGTTGTTGCTGTGCCTGCGTGTAGACCTGCCGCGCCTTGTGCAATGTGGAATTTCCTTGTAGTGCCTGCGTTACGCTCTGCTTCTCCGCGTTTATGCGATCAAGCTCAAGGTCAAATTGCTGCAACTGGAAAAGTGTACTTGTCACCTGTGTTGTATTCATACGTCGCAAAGTCCTCCTTTTCGGACAGCTACCTGTGTAACATCGGACTACTATTGTACTGCTTGTGCGATATAACTGCAAGTAGCAATGATGCGGTATTTAGGCACTTTGAAATGCTGATCAGATAAACGGGCGACCACAAGGGATCGCCCCTACTATACGACGCACTTGCTTATACAAGACAACACTTATACGGTAGGGGCGATCCCTTGTGGTCGCCCGTCGATATCTTTTTCCTTGTATAATGACGGCAACAACATGCTATGGAGGAAAAACAATGGCAGAGCAAGAGAATACTACTGAACAACCTGTAGATTCGGCCTTTCGCCCCTTGACACGTATCGAGCGGCGCGGACTCTGGTTGAGAGAATACGAGGGACAGGATGTCGCATTACAAACGTGGGTACGTTTAGTAGAGCAACAACAGGTGGAGATTGAGGTGATGTTTCAGATGCACGGCCTGCTCGTCTTCGGTACCATGATTAGCACCACGACGTATGCACAATTTTATATTGATCTCTATGAAAATATGTATCGTCAGGATGATCCTGAGACCGCCGATGTACTACGCGACTACTATCAGGCTCTTATTCCGCTCCCTGACCAACCAGAAATAGGGCCAGAGGGTCTGCCCTTTATCTTTCGCCACGCTCACCTACGCGATACAACAATTTTGAGTGCGGGTCACAGAAGTAAGGTCCCCTACTGGCGAGGCAAGTTGAGCGATATAGACGCATTTGTTATCGGGGCCAGCGCGGGCGAATAAAAGGTATATTCGTACAAAGTGCCATTTCGCGCTTGCGAAATGGCACTTTGTACGAATATATGAGACAAACTACGGGTTGATCTGTACCGTTGTACCGATAGGTGCCCAATTGTAGAGCCATGCAGCCGTGCCAATCGGCATTGCGACACAGCCATGTGTACCCCATTGCCAGCCGAACTGAGGGTCATAGTGCCAGCCATTGGTGCCAGGGCCGTATACAGAATGCCACCAGGCGTCATGCAGGAAATAGCCGCCTGCTCCCCATTCCAACGCATAGTTGATGTGAGTTGGTGCATACCAATACGGTGATCCGTAGGGCCAGGGTGAGTAAAACGTCGTCGGACTCATCTTGGCGAAGACATGGTAGGTGCCCGTTGGCGTTGCTAATGCGGGCCTCCCACTCATGATCGGCGCATTGAAGACCTGCTGACCGTTCTGATAGGCATAGAGCCACTGTTGGGACAAACTTACAATGATGACTTTTGGGCCAGAAGATGGAGGTGGTGAGCCGCCGCCGCCATTAGAGCTGATCGCAACCAGGCCGCCGTAGACGTAGAGGGGCGAACTACTGAGGCTGGAAATGCGATACCATGTGGAGATGCCGCCCCAAACAACCTGTCCAGGAACGGAGGCATAGATAGTGACGGTTGTATTTGGAGCATCGGTAGCTACAATCGCACTACCTGTGTTGGTGCCAGTACGCACACGTGCGTATCCTGTGGTATAACCCGACTGTGTACTCGTAGCTGTGACAGCAGTTGTGCTTTTCGTTGCTGCATACGAGTTGGGACTGATGCTAAAGGCCAGACAGAGGGCCAGTAGCATTGCAAACGAGATCGCATAAGAGGTCTTCTTGAAGCCATGCATAAGCGAGTTTCCCCTTTTATAGAAGAATAGTGCCCTCTATTGTGAGTATACAAGATATACTGAATAAGTACAAGGGAAATACTTCATAATTTTAAGTACGCTGTGTCAAAGAGCAAAAAGAGGTAGCGGAACTCGACCAAATGTGTTTGGTCGAGTTCCGCTACCTCTTTTTGCTTCCGCAAACAAGTGTTAAAACAGTGATAGTTGTTGCGGTGGCTCTTCCTCTTTTTTTGCCTGTTCAGTAACTGGTTGTGCCTCGATAGCTACGCGCTCTGCTTCTGCAATGATTGTCGGTATCTTTCTAAAATCTTCACGAATTACATCTTTGAGGCTTGCTTGATGGAGACCTGCAGCGGGATGATACATCGCGATACATACGCGCCCTTTGACCTTACGAGCATGCCCATGAATTGTGCTAATCTTCTCACTGCCGAAGAACTTTGTCATCGAGTAACGACCCAGTGTCACAATTACCTGCGGCTGGATAGCTTCTATCTGCCGATCCAGATAAGCGTTACAGGCTTGAATCTCTTCGGGCAAAGGATCGCGATTGTTTGGTGGGCGACATTTGACAACATTGGTAATAAATACATCGGCACGTTTCAACTGAATGCTTGCCAAAAGTTCATCCAGGAACTGCCCAGCCGGACCAACAAACGGACGCCCCTGCTTATCTTCATGGAAGCCAGGACCCTCACCAACAAAAAGTATCTTGGCACTGGATATGCCTTCACCAGGTACTGCCCTGGTACGCCCCTTGCAGAGATTACATTTTGAGCAGGTAGAGACCTCTACGGCAACTTCCCGTAGTGCCTCTTCTGACGACATAGCCATTGTTTCCTCTTCTAAAAAAATATCTATATAATAGCCTTCAAACAATGGTTGTCGAGGTCCAACGAAGTTGGACCTCGACAACCATTGTTTTCTCTTCTTACCAGCGACGCTCAGGTGGGCGTTGTCCAAACCCTCCATCACGGCGCGGACCACTGGCGTTGCGGTTGTTTCCACCTGGACCCATTGGGCGGCGTTGTCCGAAACCACCACCGCTACCACCACCACTGTTACGGTCGCCATAACCGCCGCCACCGCTACGGTCGCCACCGCGATCCCCGTAGCCACGATTGCGGTCACCTCCGCGATCTCCGTAGCCGCCACGATCTCCGTAGCCACCCCGATTTGGGCCACCACCTTCGCGATTACCACCGCCGTAGCCGCCACGATTTGGACCACCCCGACTTGGGCCACCCCGACTTGGACCACGCTCACTCTCTAACTCCGCTTGCGAAGGCATCTCACCGCTCAATGCAGCACGGCGCGAGAGATTGACACGGCCCTGACCGTCAACTTCAATCACCATGACGGTAATTTCATCACCGACCGAGACAACATCTTCTGGCCGTGATACCGGATAATCGGCGAGTTGCGAGGTACGAACCAATCCTTCTTTACCGGGGAGAATTTCGACGAAGCAACCAAAGTCAACGATGCGACGTACTGTACCTGTATAAATGCGACCAACCTCGACCTCTTCGGTAAGGCCACGCACGGCGTCCATTGCAATCTGCATTGCCTCGCCAGAGGTAGCGGAGATGTTTACCGAGCCATCATCCTCGATGTCAATCTTCGCGCCGCTCTCCTCTTGAATCTTGCGGATCATCTTGCCGCCAGGTCCGATAACGGCACCAATTTTATCAGGGTTGATCTTAATGGTCTGGATGCGTGGCGCGAACGACGACAACTCCTCGCGAGGAGCGTCGATTGCGTCAAGCATTTTCTCCATGATGAACATGCGGCCTTCGTGAGCCTGCTCAAGAGCCGTTGCCATAATCTCGTAGGTGATGCCCTTGACTTTGATATCCATTTGTAGCGCGGTTACGCCATCAGCCGTACCAGCAACCTTGAAGTCCATGTCGCCCAGAGCGTCTTCGATGCCCTGAATATCACTCAACACGGCCCACTTGCCAGCACGCTCGCCTTCGCCTGTGATAAGACCCATTGCTACGCCCGCGACAGGTGCCTGGATTGGCACGCCTGCATCCATCAGCGCGAGTGTAGTGCCACAGACGGAACCCATAGAGGACGAGCCATTCGACGAAAGGATGTCCGAAACGGCGCGAATGGTGTAAGGGAACTCGCTCTGCGGAGGAATAACCGCCGCAATAGCACGCTCCGCCAGCGCACCGTGTCCAATCTCACGACGACCTGGGCCACGCATTGGCTTACTCTCGCCAGTTGAATAGGGTGGGAAGTTATAGTGATGCATAAAGCGCTTGTTACCGCCAAAGCCGAGGCCATCCAGTATCTGCTCCTCACCAGGGGAACCGAGTGTGACGACGCTGAGTACCTGCGTTTGACCACGTGTAAAGATGGCCGACCCATGTGTGCGTGGTAGGATACCAACTTCACAACTAACGGGGCGAATCTCCTTCATGCCACGACCATCAGGGCGTGTACCGTTGTCCAGGATGTTGTTACGGACATACGCCTTCAGTTCTTTTTCGTAGAAGGTGATGATATCCTTCAAACGGTCGGGATACTGTGTCCCTAGAGCGGTAATCAATTCGTCCTGTACTGCATTTAGCGCGGTTGCACGTGAAGCCTTGTCGGGGCTATGAAGTGCAATTTCAAAATGTGGCAGCACAAAGGCCGCAACTTTTGCGCGTAAGTCTTCGTCCGCAACGGGTGGGTTGAACGAACGCTTTTTCACGTTCACATTCTGTACCAACTTCTCCTGTAGCTTGATGATTTCTTGTATTGACTCTTGCCCAAAGCGCACCGCTTCCAGCATCACATCTTCGGGTAGTTCTTTCGCGCCAGCTTCCACCATCATTACCGCATCGGACGTACCGGCGATGGCGAGATCGAGCCTGCTATTAGCTGCCTGTGACTCAACAGGGTTGATAACCAATTTATCGTCGATGTAGCCGACGCGTACTGCACCAACAGGTCCAGAGAAGGGGATATCTGACACGCTGAGAGCAGCCGAGGCACCGACAATGCTGAGGATATCAGGATCGTTTTCTTCGTCTACAGAGAGAACGGTAATCACAACCTGTACGTCGTTGCGATATCCTTTGGGGAAGAGGGGACGGAGAGGGCGGTCGGTCAAACGGGCAGCGAGGATGGCATGTTCGCTCGCTCGACCTTCACGTTTAATAAAGCCACCAGGGATTTTTCCTGCGGCATACATACGCTCTTCAACGTCTACTGTTAATGGGAAAAAATCTATGCCTTCACGAGGCTCGTTACTTCCAACGACCGTTGCCAGGATGACGGTTTCGCCATAGCGCACTAACACTGCGCCACTGGCCTGCTCTGCCACGCGCCCGGTCTCAATACTCATGACCCGACCACCTATGACAGCTTCTTGACGATGAATCATATTTCCTCCGACTATTTCGCACCTCAAACGTGTTGCTTATCTCGTCTCTATCCAGTATGTTCTTCTTTTTGCTACTTCCTCAAACATCTGGAGGACAATTTCTTTCTGTAATTCCATGGTACCGCGCCTCTGTTATACAACTCTTGTCTCGTTCCGTTAGCTATAACATAGCTCTTCTACGCGGCTTTCTTCGTTGAACATTAGACTATTCTGTGAGGATGTTTTTGTCTACCTGATGTTAGTGTTGGTCTCTCGTCTCTCTTCGTCATACTACATATATCATACTATTGGGGAAACACAGAGTAGCGGTTCGGCGCGGCACAAGCCCACATATGTCACCGGGTACTTAGTACGCCGACCGCATCAACTCCGTGATTAGTGGCGCAAACCGAGCTTCGCAATGAGTACGCGATAGCGGTCTGGGCTTTTCTTACTGAGATAGGAAAGCAAACGCCGGCGCTGTCCTACCATCATAAGTAGGCCGCGACGCGAGTGGAGATCGTGCTTATGCACCTTGAGATGCTCGGTCATCTGATTGATACGCCGTGTCAGAATAGAAACTTGTACCTCTGGCGAACCAGTATCAGTCTCATGTACACGAGAATCTTCGATAATTTCTGTTTTTTCTTCTAAAGTCAATGCCACGCTCTTAAATCACCTCCTGCAAACAAGGTAGGGAAAGACGACTAACTAACTTCCGCATTATAACATGGATGCTCTACAGAAGCAATTCATCTGTAACATGCTTCCTTGCTTAACAATACATTCATCGGGGTGAGCATGCTCACCCCGATGAATGTATTGTTACTTAACTGTAACTTTTGCGCCAACTTCTTCCATCTTCTTCGCAATGGCTTCGGCCTCGTCCTTCGAGACAGCTTCCTTGATGGCCTTTGGAGCTTCGTCAACAACGGCCTTTGCCTCTTTCAGGCCAAGTCCGGTCAACTCACGTACAACCTTGATGACGTTGATCTTGTTAGGACCGACATCTATCAACACGGCGTCGAACTCGGTCTGCTCTTCAACTGGGGCTGCAGCCTCGGTTGCTACGGCAGCACCACCAGCGGCTGGCGCGGCTGCAACGGCTGCGGCTGCGCTCACGCCCCACTTCTCCTGAAGGGTCTTGCTCAGTTGGACGAGTTCGAGAACGTTCAACTTCTCGATATCTGAGATAATGGTTTCTACGGACATTTCTTTTACTCCTTTTAATAAATGCTTATTCGGTAGCTGCGCCACCGTTTAACTGCTCTGCATGTGCTTGTAATACATAGCAAAGATCGCGCAATGGTGCGGTCACTAAGCCATAGGTTGTTGCCAGGGGACCTTGAATGATGCCGAAAACGTCGGCCTTTGATTGCTGCTTGCCACCAGGCAGTTTAGCCAGGTTCTCAACCTGATCGGCAGTGAGTGAACGACCACCAAGAATACCTGACTTGAGTACAACTATCCTCGATGTACGGATATAGTCAGAAACGGCCTTTGCCGCGCTCACTTCGTCATCAAAGCTCCATGCAACTGCCGTCTGACCATTGAAGATACTGTTATCTACCTCGGTCATATTGTTGCGCTCTGCGGCGATACGCAGAAACGTGTTCTTCGCGATCTGAAAATCCAGTTTGGCAGAACGCATCCTGCTACGCAATTCGTTCATGTCCTTGACGTTTAGACCCTGTGTTTGCACCAGAATCGCGAGCGTTGCATGACCGAGCTTTTCAGTTAATTCTTCAATCTTCTGTTGCTTCTCTTGGGTTGGCATGAGTTACTTCCTCCTTCCCTAGAATATATACAAAAAAATCCTTCGGTTCCTCATAAAACCGAAGGGAGGTGAGTATTCCTATTCTATCAAAGTAGTTGCATTCCACCTCACTGCTATGAGCAATCGTGGGCACACAATCTCTATCTGTGTAAATAGTTTCCTACCTCGGCAAGCCAACATACGTTGTTTCAATGCTCGTAAGCATACTTGCTGTCTTCGGTCAATTGCGACTTCCGCTATTATACAGGTTTCCATAGATAATAGCAAGCCTTATTGTAGGGGGCCTGATTTATCACGCCCTGGAACGGCTTGTGAAGGGGTTCCAGGGCGTGATAAATCAGGCCCCCTACATGAGATTATGTTTACGGTTTCAACGCCGTCGCTGTAGCAACATCGAGGCGAATGCTCGGTGACATCGTGGACGAAAGGACAACGCTCTTGACATATGTCCCTTTTGAGCCTGATGGCTTGGCACGCATCACAGAGTCAACGATGGAGGAGATGTTTGTCATCAATGCCTCTTCGCTGAAAGAAAGCTTACCCGCTGGAATGTGCAATAAGGCGGTCTTGTCAACCTTAAATTCAACGCGGCCCGCTTTGACCTCTCGAATAGTTTTTGCAAGGTCGAATGTAATCGTGCCCGCTTTAGGGCTAGGCATCAAGCCGCGGGGTCCCAGTTTTTTACCGAGACGACCAACTTTACCCATCACATCAGGAGTAGCAATCGCAACATCGAAGCCAGTCCAATCGCCCTCAATCTGCTTGATGATGTCATCGAGGCCGACGAAATCCGCACCCGCGCTCTCGGCCTCCGCAACCTTCTCGCCTTGTGCGAAGACCAGCACCTTTACTTCTTTTCCGGTTCCGGCTGGTAGCATCGCGACACCACGTACCATCTGATCAGCGTGACGTGGGTCTACACCAAGCTTCATATGTACTTCAACTGTGGGGTCAAATTTGACGTAGTTCATCTTTTTGAGCAGTTCGAGTGCTTCTTTTGGCTCGTAGAGCTTCGTGCTATCAATGAGCTTTTCAGCCTCATTATATTTTTTTCCGTGCTTGACTGTCATGTTCTTAAAAGCCCTCCTTGAGGCTAGACAACCGCAGTAACTTTCGGGCAGGACTAGTCGATAGTGATACCCATGCTTCGCGCCGTACCTTCGATCATACCTTCGGCACCCTCGATGTTGATGGCGTTCAAGTCTTTCATCTTCAACTCTGCTATCTCACGCAACTGGGTACGATTGATTGAACCAATCTTAGCCTTGTTGGGTGTTGCGGAGCCTTTCTCGACATTGATCGCCTTCTTCAAAAGATCAGGCACAGGTGGTGTCTTTGTGATAAAGGTAAATGAACGATCTTCATAAATGGTAATTTCAGCCGGAATAACCATCCCAGCTTGATCTGCTGTTCGCGCATTGTATTCCTTACAGAACATCATGATGTTGACGCCCTGCGGACCAAGCGCGGTACCGATTGGGGGTGCTGGGTTAGCCTTCCCCGCCGGTATCTGTAGACGAACTACAGCCTTGATACGCTTTGCCATGTTCTTTCAAAACTCCTCAGAAAACGAATTAAATCTTCTCAACCTGTAGGAAATCGAGGACTACTGGTGTTTCGCGACCAAAGAAGGAAACGAGTACAGTAACCTTGTTCTTATCCATGTTGACATCGCTGACGCTACCAATAAATTCGGTGAATGGGCCATCGATGACACGAATACTCTGGCCTTTCGTGAAACTGACCTTAGCTTTAGGCTTCTCAGTTTCTTGCGTGACCTGTTTCAGTATTGTCTTCATCTCATGCTCTTGCAAGGGGATAGGTCGTGTGCCAGAGCCGACAAAGCTGGTGACGCCAGGGGTGTTACGCACAACGTACCATGCCTCGTCGCTCATCACCATTTCTACCAGCACATAGCCTGGGAACGTCTTGCGTTGCACTGTACGCCGTTGCCCCTGCTTGATCTCTACCTCTTCTTCCATTGGCACGACGATGCGGAAGATTTTATTTCGCATATCCATTGATGTGATGCGTGCCTCAAGGTGAGTTCTTACCTTGTTTTCATAACCTGAGTACGTGTGAATGGCGTACCATGCACGCTCAGTTCCTTCTGGATTCGTTGTTGATGGATAGTTTATCGCCTCAGCTTGTTCTATCTGCCCATCATCTTGAGTATGCCCAGTTACCACGGCGTTTCCCTCACAATTCCTGGTGACAAAACCACGCAACCTCCACAAGCCGCGTGTTCTCTCTACCCGATATACGTTTTACTTGCCGCCGCTTATAAGTACAAAGAGATTGTATAATCCTGAATCTACTGCGAACAGTGCCAGACCAATGACCACTGAAAGTGCGATGACGATGAGCGTCATGTTTCGGGCCTCTTCAAATGTAGGCCATGTTACTTTATGACGAAGTTCGTAGTAGGCTTCAAACACGAAACGGCCAACACGACTATTACGTAAACGCAGAAGCCACGATGGCTCTCTGGTATCGCGCCGCGCTCTGCTTTCTTGCACTGTACGTTCCTTTTTCGGCTCACTACTACGCGATGCAATACCAGTGCTTTTAACTGAGGGCTTGCTTTCTGGCCTTGCCGACTCTTTCGCACTTTTCGCTTCATCACGGGCCATTGCACCGATGCTCTTCGTTGCCGCTTTGTTTTCCGGCCTTATTGTTGCTTTTGCGTCTTTAACTTCGTCGCGAGCCATCGCACTGATACTCTTAACGGGCTGGTCTTTTTCGCTTGTCTTGAGAGTTGCTCGCGTAGTCTGTGAAGCTGGACGACTGGTATTCTTTTTCTTGTCAGCCATTTTGTTTGCCACGTTCGACCTTTCTGGACCAGTGATTAGTAGCCATTAGATACTCCCGCACTCATGAATAATGCGTTTGTACAGCACTCTACTTGGTTTCGCGGTGTGGGACATGAACCCGACACGTGGTACAAAATTTTCTGAATTCGAGACGCTCTGGATTGTTCTTTTTGTTCTTCGATGTGGTATAGTTGCGGCTTTTGCAAGTTGTGCAAGCCAGTGTAACCACGATGCGATTCTCTTTGCTTTTGCTTGCCATGTTTCTCTCCGTTTTGGCTCTGGCTTGATCCGCCATACAATAATTACAATATACTTTGAAAACTAATTCGGCTACGACATATAAGGTATATACTACAAAATATTTACCACCGAATCAATGCGTTAGGACTTTTTTATATGGCTGTAACTTATATACGAATGAGAAAAGCAAAGGGCGCAAAATTTCTTATTGCGCCCTTACGAACGTCTACATTCGGTTTTAGTTTTCGATCTTGGTGCAAATGCCCGCACCAACGGTACGCCCACCCTCACGAATGGCGAACTTGACGCCCTCTTCCATCGCCACCGGCTGGATTAACTCCACCGTCATCTCGATGTTGTCCCCA
>JAABVA010001945.1_pt1 | contig 21166 bp, 22 predicted proteins | sample 5560331 | NCBI WGS metagenome assembly JAABVA01 (sample SAMN12812661, study PRJNA571458) | rock metagenome | isolation source: Antarctica rocks | place: Antarctica: Victoria Land, Mt New Zealand sud | collected 2016-01-07
AGGACGCGGCCGTCGAGGCTGCTGGTAACCTGCCAGGCCGAGCCGCACGCTGGGCACGGCAGCTCCAGAAGCCGTCTCTCGCCTCGCTCCACGACCGCCTCTTTGAGAGAACGAAGGCAGCAGGCGGGCAGCCCCCGCACGTACATCTCGTCCTCCGGCCTCTTCGCGGGGGCGAGGGTGGTGTCCGGCCTCAAGGCTTCTTTTCTCCCGGCCACTACGCTGCCCCCTTCCGCTCTCTATCACTCGCGCGCTCGGTAAACGCGCACTCCTCGGGCTCCACGGGCAGGGGAGCCTGCCAGGACGCGCCGCACGCCGGGCAGTCAAAGGAGCTTTCGGCGCTCGCGGCGTCGCGCCGGCAGCACCCAGGAAGGTCCTCTTCGTACCGGGCCTCCCCGCCCAGAGAAGCCATCCAGAGGCGTCTCATTACGCCGCCCTTCCGGAGAGGCGTCCGATCCACTCGCTCGCCTCGCCCCGGGTGAGCTCGGCGACCGGCTTCCCGAGCATCTCCTCGAACTTCCCGATCCCGTCCTCGACGACGTCCGCGATCAGGGCCTCCAAATAGTTGAGCTGCTTGCGCGTCGCCGGCAGGGCTTCCTTCGGAAGAGCCTCCTGTGGATGCTCTTCCCCGCTCTCCCCGCTCTGCGCCCCCGGCTGCGGCTGCGGCGCACCCGACATCTGAGGCACAGCAGCTCCCCTTGCCTGCTCCGCTCGACCCCGCGCCGGAGTCGCAGGCTCCTCACCCTCGCCGCCCATCTCCTCCAGGGACGTAACACCGACGTTGATCGCATCCCGCAAAGCCCGTGCCTTCGCCCGAGTCTCCGCCATCCTTATGACGTGCGGCGCTATCGCCCGTCCAACGTTCTGCGGGCTAGCATCCCCTATGCCGCTAAACTTCCCGTCCTCCGTCCTGACCACGGCCGTGGCAATGGCGACCTCGCCGTTCTCGGCACTCGGCACCTGCAAAAGCTCCGTCTCGATGCTCCTCAAACCCCGCGCGTGGGCCTCGTCCAACAGCCCCGCGTACAACACAAAGCGCTTGCCCTGACGCTCGATCATGTACTCTTCACGCATGCCGCTATACCTCCTCCGGTGCTATTGCACCGATTTCGCTATCTTCACTGAAATGAGTGAGATCAAAGTCAAAAAAGAGCATCAGGCGATCCCTTCGTAAGAGTATTGGCGGCCGCCGGGGGCGGCGGTGTTCTTGTGGCGGTGGATCAGGCCGAGCTTCACGAGGCGGGTGGCGCGGTTATTCATGGCGGTATGGTTGAGGCCGAGTTTGGCAGCGAGGTCGGCGTTGGTGATCGAACCGGCATCGTAGATCGTGCGTAGCGTCTCGACTAGATGCTCGGGTACCTCGCCCACGATCTCCGGAGCCGCGCCGGGCTCGTCGACCCGGATCATGGCAAGGTTCCGCTGCCGCAAGGACGCCTCGACGTTCTCCAACAACTCCCGATCCTCCTCGACCAGCACCGCACGCCTATCCCCGTACTCCCCGCCCGCGACCCTGGACGCCAGTATCCCCAGCGCCTCGTCCGCGAACGAGTAGTCCATTAGCTCGACCCCCCGCGTGTCCACGTACAACACGCTACCCGACGGCAACCCCTCAAGGACCTCCCCGAGCGCCTCCCGCACCCGCCGGCCCGTCCCCCGGGTTACCATCAGCTTCCCACCAGCCTCACCAGAGGTCACGTCGAAGATCTCACGCCCCTCCTCAACCACCGGCTCTACCCTCACTGTTTTCAGTGAAAACATATAAGGGGATTATAAGGCCGAGGTCATGCGAAAGCAATAGCTTTTTGGGGCTGCCGGCGGTCAGTTTGCCGCCTTCGACTTTCTGGTTCTCGCCGCCGGCTGATCGCTGCCGGCTATCCTCGGCAGGGAGACTCGGACGAAAGTACCGGGGAAGTGCGGGACGTTGCGGGAGTTGGTGCGGTCGCCGTAGTAGGTAATGCGGCCGGAGCCCGAGCGGAGAGAGAGGGAGCCGCCTGCGCGGGCGGAGATCTGTCCGACCACCGCGAGACCGCCGCCGCGTCCGATCTCGCCGGTCCCCGAGACTCCCATCTGGAGGGAGTGGCGGAGCGCGTCGTTATCCGTGCCGGTGAACTCGACGTACTTAGGGTTGCGTGAGAGGGTCTCGCGGACGCCCACTCCCCCGTCGGCGATGGCGACTAGTACCTCCTCGCCCCGGCGTTCGCGGCCGCCGCTTACGATGTGCTGGTAGGCCTGGACCGCGGCGTAGGCCCCGAAGGGGGATCGCCCGTGCTCCACGGCGTTCGCGCAGATCTCGGACAGAGTAGCGCAGATCGCGGCCCGCTCCCGCAGACGATAGTCCTTGTTCGTGAGTATCTCCGAGATCCGGTTGATGATGCCGGGGATCTCCTCCTCTGAGTGGAAGTTGATGAGCTCCTGCAGAGTACCCGGATTCCCCCGCCGCCGCTCCTCCAGGGCCGCCACGTCCACGTTCGTCTCGATCCTGTGCCCGAAAAATCGAAAAAAGTCCATCCGCTCCAGGTACGCCGGCACGTTGTGTCCTGAGAGCCTGACCCCGACGAGGCGCGAGCGCGAGATTAAGAGCTCCAGCAGCGCAGCCAGCCCGCACAGCCCCGCCGGCTCTACGAACTCCACCGGCCGGAGGTCCAGGACCGTCGACCCTCCATCCACCTTCTCCGCGTCCATGAAAGCCGGGTCGAGGCTCCCGAGGGTCAGAATACCCCGCATCGCTCCCTTGCGCCGGATGTTCAACTCTAGCTGAGTTCTCACAGTGGTTATTGTATTAGGCTGTTGAACATTGATCGGAGCAGCTCTCGAAGGTTTGCGCCCGGCAGCCTCACTTCTTCACAACGGCCGAGCGTCTACGGCGTGTCGTAAGGCAGGAGGAAGGTGAACGGGATCTCCTCTTGCGAGTTCGCCTCAATAGTTCGATGCCCGGAGACAGGGAAACGCTCGATGGTACCCGTCTCGGTGACGGTGTTGTCTCCCGCTTCGCGCTTGTAGTAGGTCTGGACCTCGAGGCGGATGCCGTTCACCTCCTGCTCGGAGCCACCGCCCTTGACCTCGACGACCCCACGCACCTCCTCGCCGGGCACGAGCTCGTCCCTCTCCAGCCTCGTATCTACCGTCGCCGAGCCGACGCCTATGCTCGAAAGCAACCGCCCAAAACCCATCGTCTACGCCCCCTTATCGCGCGAACCCGTACCCCGGATAGTATAGACGGCCGGGGACCGGCGCCGAAACTCGGTGGTCACAGCCAGCAGAACTGTTTAGCCGTCTCGCTGGCGCTCGTAGAAGATCTCGGTGTAGCGTTTGTTGTCGAAGCGGCTGATGATGGAGCCGTCGCCGCTCTCCTTGAAGCCACACTTCTCGAAGACGCGCTGCATGCGGACGTTGTGGGAGAGGGTCGAGCCGCGCACCACCCGCAGGTCCAAAATATCGAAGCAGTAACCGACCAGCAGCTCTACGGCCTCGCTGGCGTAGCCGCGACCGCGTAGGCCTTTGGATCCTATCTTTATGCCGATCTCACATCCCATCCGGCGGAAGTCATAGAGGGTAGCCAACCCTACGGCCTCGCTGGCTCCACCATCCCTGGCCTCGATGATAAAGGTCTTTACAGACGGGTCCTCCCAGCGGGCCAGGTAGTCGCGGCGGGCGGCGGAGAAGGAGATCCTGATGGGCGGGCGACCGTTCCAGGCGGCGAGCTCGCGGTCGCGGTCCCACTCGTAAGCCATCTCGGCGTCTTCCTCGCGCGGGGGGCGCAGGGTCACCGACCGGCCGTTTATCGCTTCGAGCTCTTCGGCGTAGATCTCCTTCTCCTCTCAAATTGCGCCTTTGCGGCTACCAGGGCTACAAGTATAAAGCCTCTTTTGGTTAGAATACCCATTGGGGGGGGGCCTGAAGACCGGCAAACTCTTAGGTCGGAGGCGGTATGGTAGGGGAGTTCTTCGGGGGCTCCATGAGGAGAGTCCGGGACGACGTCTGGGGGGACGTTCCGGTAGACAAGGCGGTCCGGATGCTTCTGGAGACCGCTACTATGTCGCGCTTGAAGGGGATGAGCGCCCTGGGCTTCACCCTCTACGCCTTTCCCGCTGCTCGACACACCTGCTTCGATCACTCCATCGGGGTCTACTATCTCACGCGCCTCACCCTCAAGCGCATCATAGACTCGGGTGCCTACCTCGAAGACCGAGACGTCCGGAGCACCCTCGCCGCGGCCCTTCTCCACGACGTCGGGCGCTACCCGTACGCCTCCGCCGTCGAGGGCATAAACCTGCCCGTCATGCCGCCGCGCGACGAGGTTACGCGGCGCATGATCGAGGAGGACGACGAGACGGCGGAGATCCTGCGCTCCGGATGGGACCTCGAACCACACAGCGTCTTCAGGCTCATCGCACGCGGTGATGCGGACGGCGCGGACAAGGGCACCCCTCTACGCAACTTGACACCGACCGAACACCTCGCCCGGGACATTCTCTCCGGCTCCCTGAACGCGAGAATGCTCGACTCCTTAATAAGGGACGCGCGAGGCGCCAAGACCCCATACGGTATCGTGGACGTCGAGACCCTCATAAGCTCCCTGCGTATCGTCGGGCAGGACAATCGGGCGGTGTTGGCCGTGGACGAGTCGGGGGTCGGGCATCTCCAGTCTTTCGTCTTCGCCCGGTACCTGATGTACTATAACGTCTACGGCCACTACGCCCTGCGCGTCCCGACCGTAATGTTCCTCCGGGCCGTCCAGGACGCGCTTCAGGCCGAAGAGATCACGCCTGACAAGCTCTTCCATCGGGATGACGCAAGCGCCCTCGCGCTCATCCTTGAGTCCTCGGCCTCCGATGGCTCCTCCGCTACCCTCGTCAAACGCCTCGTCGACCGCCGGCCCTACAAGAACGCCCTCGAGCTGGACGAGCGCCACCCGAGCTACGCCTCCCTCATAAAGCTGCGCGACGATGTCTCCTGGCGCCGCCGGGTCGAGGAGGGCTGGGCCCGCTACCTGACACGTTACCGCAAGGGCACCGCCGGCCCCTTCGATATCCTCATAGACCTCCCCAAGCGCAAGAGCTTCGACGTGAATCTACGCCTGATCCGGCGCTCCCCCGTTCCCGGTGAACGTAACCCCGTCAACTGGCAGGGCATCTCCGGGTTCTCTGAGGAGGACATGATCCGCTATCATGCCCCCCTCCACCGTATCCGCATCGCCACCTCGGACGCCGATCTCGCAACCTCCGTCCACCGCCACGCTGACGAACTCTTTACCATCGCGGAAGAGGTCGGGTAGAGAAAGAGACTAAGGAGCGCCTCCGCGCAAAGAGAAAGGGCCGGTATTTACAGGAGGGTGAGACCCTCTTCCGGCCCTTAGCGGCCCCATGATGGAACCGCTAGATGATACGGCTATTATAAGAAGCCCACGACTGTGGCGCAAGTCTGAATAACAAAACTTAATCTCTTTGCAAGACCTCCGCCGATGCTATAATCCTTCCTCTACGGGCCGCTAGCTCAATTGGCAGAGCAAGAGACTCTTAATCTCTAGGTTCCAGGTTCGAGTCCTGGGCGGCTCACTCGAAAAGCACCTGCAAACAGCGGCAAACGATAGAGCCCCGGCTATGGACCGGGGCTCTTCTACACCAACTACTACACCAACGTGGGCGACAAAACCACCCCAGCGCGTCCTCTATTGCTCTAGCCGTGCCACCACCTCACCAAGGTGAACAGCTTCTTCAGCTCTTTCAATACCTTACGATGCGTCTCGGATCCTCCCTTCATCTGAATCTAAAGCGCGACCATCCTGTCGTGGCCACTCCACTCCTCCTTTCTGCTCTTACCTCTAGGTCTTGCTTCTGCTAACGCCTGCCCCTAGGCGGGTGGACCACATAGACCACACGCCCCTGTATCTTCACATTCTCGGCCATCACCACCAGGTCCTCGTGATCGCCGTTCTCGGGTCGGAGCCGCAAAAGATCTCCCTCGCGATAGAGTCGCTTTACGGTTACCTCATCTCCGTTCCCGACAAGGGCCGCCACCACGGTGCCGTCGGGTGGATCTTCGTCCTCCTCGACCACGAGTAGGTCCCCGTCAGCTATGTGCGCCCCGATCATAGATTGTCCCACGACCCTAAGTAGGTAGCGGTTTCGTCCAGAGCGCGAGTCGAGGAGTTCGGCGACAAGGGAGTACCCCTCGTCACCTATCGTCACCGCCTCCAACCCACGACCGGCGGCGATCCTACCCAGCAAGGGCATCTCACCTGCGGTCTCCCACCCCTTCTCGGTGAGCCGGAGCCCACGCGCCCGTCGCGTGGAGCCTTCTTTCTCGACGTAGCCTGTCTCCTCCAGCTTCTTGAGATGCTTATAAGCGGTTTGCGAACTCTTGAGACCGACAGCCTCCCCCACCTCGCGCACGGTTGGCGATCCTTCCCCCTTAGCACTCATGCGAGCCAGGTGCCGAAGCATCTCCATCCGTACCTTCCAATTCTCTGGAACCACCCGCACCTCCTCAAACAACGTCTTTTGAGGACACCTCATTCTATAATCCCCTAGACTGCAAACTACAGTTTGTGTTAGCGTGAAGAGGAGAACAGAAAAAGAAGAGCGCCCCACCCCGGACCTCGCGGATCGACCGGCGGCCAACCAGTTGCGGTCTGCGAGGGGTTAGAGGAGGCGAGGACGCCCGTCCTTCAGATTATACAGGGGCCGGGCCAGCCTCCCTACCCCCGACTAAGTCTCGGCTGCAGGAGCTCTACGGAGGGAGGAGCACATGGAGGCGAGCGTCTCGGAGATACACAGCTACCCGCTGAGGCCAGAGGGTTTCGAGGAGCCCTTGTTTCCAAGTCTGGAGGCGAAGCGGGCAGTGGGGGAGCATTTGCTTCGGGCGTCATGGCTCTCGCGGGCATCGGAGATGGAGGGCAACCTTGCTGGCGGGCAGGCGGTCCATGTTCGGCGGGAGTGCGTCGAGATAGAGAACCGTTGCGGGCGGGTGCAGGTCTTGTGGGCTTCGGGGAGGCGGAGGTGCCGCAGGAAGCGGCGGGTGGTAGAGGTGCTGGACCGCTGGCGGGAGGTGGCCGCTTGGTGGGACGAGGAGGCCAGTGTGTACCGCACTGTGCTTAGGGTGCTCCTGTCGAACGGAGCGGTGGTGGACCTGGCGTGTGAAAGCTCCGGGTGGGTTCTCGTGGGAGTGGTGGATTGAGCAGGTTCGCGCACCTGCACGTGCGGAGCGGGTTCTCTTATGGGTTCGGGGTAGCGACGCCGGAGGAGTTGGTGGGCGCGGCGGCGATAACGGGGATGGGTGCTCTGGCGCTCACGGACCGGGATGGGCTCTATGGGGTGCCTCGTTTTTTGGAGACCGCTGCGGGGGCAGGTGTCTCTCCCATAGTCGGGGTGGAAGTGAGCATGGAGGTTGGCGGGCACCTCGTGCTGCTGGCTGAGGGAACGGCAGGATACCGCTCTCTGTGCCGGCTCATCACCATCTACCGTTGCTCCTCGGAGGACCGGCGAAAGCCTCATTGCTCTCTTGAGACGCTGTCGAAGTATGCTGAGGGTTTGATCTGCCTGACAGGAGCCGTACCCTCCGGGCTCCTCCCCCGCCTCGTGCTGTCGGGACAGAGAAGGCGGGCGGAGGAGGTCCTGAGGGTCCTTCGGGAGACGTTCAGGCGGGAGAGCGTCTTCGTGGAGCTCTCGGACGACGGGACGGCGGGGAGCAGGAGGAGGCTGGCGCGGGTGGCGGCGTTCGCTCGGGAGGTCGGGGCGTCGACGGTCGCAACAGGAGAGGTGGCGTATCTGGGGGCCGAGGATCATCGGCTGCATGAGGTCCTGGTGGCAGCTTCACACTTATGTTCCTTACCGGGGCCAGGTTACAGGCCGACGGACCAGCTCTACCTGAAGCCGCTTGATAAGGTACGGCGGCTCTTCGCGGGCTATCCAGATGCTCTGGCGCACGCCACGACGATTGCGGAGAGGTGCGCCGGGACGGTGGGCCTGTCGGGGAAGGTACATATGCCGGCGGCGAGGGTACCGTCTGGGGAGACGGCGGAGGAGAGGCTCCGGGCGCTGGTGTTGGAGGGGGCGAAGAGACGCTACGGTGGGAAGAAGGCCGGTGGGGCGACGGTGGAGGAGATTCGGTCGCGGCTGCGGCGGGAGCTGTCGTGCATCAGTACTTTAGGGTTCGCGCCGTACTTCTTGATCGCTTACGAGGCGGCGGGGATCGCTCGCGAGAAGGGCATCCCGGTGACGGGCCGTGGGAGTGCTGCGAACTCGCTAGTCTCCTATTGCCTGGGGCTGACGAGCCCGGAGCCTTTCGAGCACCGGCTGCTCTTTGAGCGGTTCATGCACGAGGGGAGGAAGGACCCGCCGGACATAGACCTAGACTTTTGCTCCGAGCGGCGCGACGAGGTGCGATTCGAGATGATCCGACGTTACGGGCGGCAAGGGGTCGCCGAAGCCGCGACGGTGCAGACGATGTCGTTGCGGGGTGCGGTAAGGGTAGCGGCTAGGGCTCTGGGACACTCTCCCCGGGAGATAAACGACCTCAGCAGGCACGTGCCGAACCGCTTCCGGGATCGAAATAAGGTTTACGCAGGGCTCTCCGGCTGGGAGGAGGCGCTCGCGGAGCCTGCGATGAAGGGTCATTCGTTGCAGGACACGACCCAGCACCGGCTTCTCTTGGAACTCTCGGCGGGGCTCATCGGGCGCGTCCGGGAAGCGGGGACGCACAGCGGAGGCATGGTATTCGGAACGGCGGAGCATCACCTCTCGGAGCTGGTGCCGCTGGAGCCATCAGGGACGGAGGGGCTCTTGCGTACACAGTACGACAAGGACGACCTGGAGCGGGTTGGGTTGCCGAAGCTGGACCTCTTGGGGCTCAAGATGCACACGGCACTGAGGAAGGCCGGGGAGCTGGCATCGCGGAGGCTGGGTCGGAAGATGGACCCTTACGACCCGCCACCCGACGACCGGGAGACCTACGCGCTCGTCAGAACCGGGAGGAACGCGGGGATGTTCCAGTTGGAGTCTCCGGGGCAGATGCACCTGAGCAGGCGTCTGAAGCCCCGAAGGATGGCGGATCTCATCGCCCAGATCTCGCTGTTCAGGCCGGGGCCGGTGAGGGGGGACCTGGTGGCGCCCTACGTGAAGCGCCGCAACGGGCAGGAGCCGTACTCGGTAAGCCTGCCAGAGCTCGAAGAGGCCTTGAGGCCCACCTACGGCGTTCTTATCTTCCAGGAGCAGGTCCTCGCGGTGGCAAACAGGGTCGCGGGCTTCACTCTCGCCGAGGGGGATCTGCTGCGGCGAGCGATGACGAAGGACCGGGGGCCGGGGGCGATGCTGGAGCTGCGCCAGGAGTTTCTGCGGCGGGCACAAGTCAACGGTGTGCCACCAGAGAAGGCCAGCGAGGTCTTCTCGTGGATGGAGGGGTTCTCGGTCTACGGCTTCTCGGCGGCGCATGCAGCCTCTTTCGCGGAGCTCTCCTATGCGAGTGCTTACCTGAGGTGCCACTACCCGGCGGAGTTCTTCGCGGCCGTGCTGAACTCGCAGCCGATGGGTTTCTACTCGCCACGCACGCTCTTGAACGAGGCGCGGAGGGTCGGGCTGTCCGTGCTTCCGGCGGACATCCATCTCTCAGATGAGGGCTTCACCGTCGAGGAGGACGGGCGGGGGATCCGGGTCGGCCTCTCCTACACGAAGCACCTCTCCCTCTCGGCAATGGCCTCGATCCTCGCCGAGAGGGAGAAGAAACCGTTCGCCTCTGTCTCGGATTTGCACGCGAGGACGGCCGTAGAGAAGGATGGTTTGAGAAGCCTGATCCGGGGCGGCTTCCTCGACGCTCTGGGCGGGTGCCAGAACACGCTCCTGGACGCGGCGTCGAAGTTGCCGAAGAAGCGGTCCGGGAGACGGGGCCAGGAGGAGCTGCCCCTTCCCCACCCCGCGAGCTGGTGGGAGCAGAGGGAGAATGTGATCCGCCGCGCGGGCTACCTGCCGCTCACGGCGGACCAGCGGGAGAGGATGGAGTGGGAGGCGCTCGCCCTTAACGTTTCGCGTCATCCCTTGGCCCCTTACCGTAGGGCACTCAAGGAGCTCGGCGTAGTTTCAAGCTCGCGGATGCTCTCCCTGCCCCACGGGACGCGTACCCGTGCCGCGGGCCTCCTGGAGTCGCTCCAGAGGCCACCGACCAAGAGCGGGAGGCCCGTGTACTTCCTGCTTGTCGAGGATGAGTGGGGCCTCCTGCAGGCGACCATCTTCTGCCAAGTCTACGAGAGATGCGGAGAGCTCCTGCATCACGAGGGAGCTTTCTTGTTGGAAGGCGTAGTAGAACAGGACGTGGATAGGGGCTTCACTTTCCTCGTTCGCCGCATAGATAGTCTACGAGAGGTTCTCGCGGATGCCAGGGTGCCCACTCCCAAGGCGGCATCTTCTTCCGGCGCGTTCCTGCGGGCCGGAAGGCGGAGCCGGAGGGCCGGCTAGCGCCTACAGAGGTTATGTGGCTATAATGCCGGCGAGATCCGAGCGACCACCGGGAGGACACGATGAGCGACGAGGTACGAGAGCATCGTTTCGAGGACGACGGCCGCATCCCGAGCAACCCGGCGCTGCACTCCTTGTCTACCCACAGGCGCTCGATGAATCCGAGCGAGATCCCTTGCGGTGCAAGGATCTGCTAGCCGGGAACGGTTGGGGCGGCGCCTGGGTCGACGGCGTCTTCTCCTACCACCACTATCACTCGAACGCCCACGAGGTCCTGTGCGTGGTAGGCGGCAGCGCACGCATTGCCTTAGGAGGCCCGAAAGGAGAGACGGTCGAGGCAGGAGACGTCGTGGTAATACCTGCCAGGGTGGGCACAAAAACAAGGGCTCCAGCGGCGGGTTCTCGGTAGTCGGGGCGTATATGAGGGGTCAGGAGGGTTACGATCTCTGTACCGGCGAGGAGGGTAATCGGCCGGGGTGATGGAGAACATAAGGGGCGTAGCGATGCCGGAGGCGGTTCCCCTCTTCGACGAGGAGGGACCGCTACTCCGACGCTGGGCGGATTGAATGTCGCGAGCTCCTTACGTCCTCCGGTCTTGGACTACTCAATAAGAGGCTGCGCCAATAGGCTGACAACTTTTAGTACTTGGCAGCTCTCGAAGCGATTGGGTAGCCTTCGCACAGCTCCTTGTCACATACGCTACTCGTCTATTGGCGCAAGCTCTTAGTCCAACTGATGCTCAATGAGGATCAAATCTTCCGGGGCGAGCACGAACGCACGGGGGATCATGAGAGCGCTACAAGAGGGAAGGCTGCCGAGCATGGTATCAACCAGCAGGCTCAAGAAGCTAGCGCGACGGATTGAGGCGTTGAAGGCGCAACCAAAGCCGCCCTGTCCAGAGTGTGGCGGGAGGATCGTGATTTACGAAAAGCTCGCGGACGGGACCGACATCTTCCTCAGAGGTGAGCCATGTCCCGCATGTTGGAATGATGAGGAGGCAAGAGTGCCGGGGCAGATACGGTCAATATGCGTGCTGCACCCGGATTGAAGCCCGGCAGCGGCCACAGGCGGGACAATGCGGGATCTCGGCTATTAATTCAACCCTACTAGATATTGTGTAGAGTTCTATGCGTATAGGGGCGGGGCCAAGCGGCTTCTAGCGTCATAGGGGCGGGGGCATGCAGAATCCTGGATATGGGTTGCCGAGAAGACTTCTTCTCAAAGGTTTGGGAATAGAGACAACCTACCCCTTATGGAAAGTTGTTTGACATGTACCAAAAACGATGGTTTTCGATACACGGTGTCTCTGTTCGTCCGATTGCTGACGATAAGGTCTTCTCCCTCTAGAGAGAGAAGAAAGTCTGGTGCCCATTCAGGTGGGAAAAGGGAAAGGAGGAGTGGGCACCAGATTAATTGTCTATATTCTATCCGCACATAGACGCATCGCAAACTTCGTGTGGGTGAATCAGATCACCACCGCAGACTAGGCTCTCCGGAGTCCTCGGAAACCAAGTTTCCGACCTTAAGGGCTGATGTGAAAATAGGGTCGCTGCCGGAAGGAGCCTGATATGAAAAAGAGTCTGATATTCGTGCTCTAAGAGGGTGTGTGAAAACGCTCCCGGGTACCGCTTCCGGTACGCCGTACAGTGCCGAACCGCTGCTTGCTAGCCGCTCTGCCGCAGGGCCACTGAACACGCTCTGAGCATCTCGAGTAGCCCAAGACGCTCGCCTTCCGAAAGCCCGCCCACCATCCGCTCTTCTACGGCGTCCACCCGCGTCGCGCAATACCGGCGCAACCTCTCTCCCTCCTCGGTCAGGAAAGCCTGCAGCACCCGGCCGTGCTCGGGGTGGGGCCTGCGCTCGACGAACCCGGCCGCCTCCAACCTGACTAGGATCTGGTTCATCGTCTGGGGCGTGACGAACGACCGCCTAGCGAGGGCGGCGTTGGAGATCCCCGGCTCTTCAGCCAGCACGCTCAGGGCCGCGTACTGGGGCGTGGTCACGCCCAACCCCTTGAGCGCCGCGTCCATCTCAAGCCGCAGTCCGTGCTGCGCCCTCTTCATCTCGTAGCCGATCTTTTCCGCCAGCCGTACCGATCTTTGCGCGATTTTCCCGAACGGTTCCACAAAAGCCCCTTGAGTATTGTAAGTGTATTGATATAATGTCAGCGTGTTGATAGTGTAGCGAAAGGAGAGGCGGATGGCGAGGGTGAAGGGGCCGGACTTCGTGGCGCTGCAGGTGCGGGATCTGCAGGCGAGCGCGCGGTTCTACGAGGAGAGGCTGGGACTGGAGCGGGCGCCGCAGAGCCCGCCGGACGCGGTGGTCTTTGCCACCGAGCCGATCGCCTTCGCGGTGCGCGAGCCGCTGGTGGACCTGGAGGCGTCGGAGAGGCTGGGGTGGGGTGTGGCGCTGTGGCTTGGGTGCGACGACGCGCAGGCGTTGCACGGCTCGCTCGTCGGGGCCGGGGTGCCGATCGCCCAGGAGCCCTTAGACGGCCCGTTCGGCAGGACCTTCGCCTTCGTAGACCCCGACGGCTACCGGGTGACGGTGCACGATGGTTGAGGCGGCGGGTCGCACCGGCCGGTTCGAGCTGGACTCTTCCGGGCCGTATTCGCTGGCGGCTAGCGTCCGGTTCCTGGAGGGGTTCGCCCCGGCGCGCTACGAGGGCGACGGATCGGAGCGCCTGCGCTTCGCCTTCTTCGCGGACGGCCTCGGGGACTGCGGCGAGCGGGTCGCGGGCGCGCTCGTCGACCAGGAAGGCGACAAGGTGGTCGTGGAGACCTTCGGCGAGGCGGCAACCAGGCGGTGCGGGACCAGGTTCGGCGCATCCTCTCGCTGGACTCGGACGGGAGCGGCTTTCCGGGGGTCGGGGTGCGAGACCCCGTGGTGGGGGAACTCCAAGTACGGTACCCGGGCTTGAGGCTCGTCCTTTTCTACTCCCCGTACGAGGCCGCCGCCTGGGCGATCATAGGCCACCGCATCCGGATCGTGCAAGCGGCCAAGATAAAGGCCCGGATGGCGGAAGAACTCGGCAGGGTCGTCGAGGTGGACGGGAAGGAGGAGCACGCCTTCCTCGGCCCATCTAGCCTGCTGGAGCTGGGATCCTTCCCCGGCCTCTCCGAACGCAAGGTCGGGACCTGCGCGCCCTGGCCCGCGCTGCCCTCGAGGGCCGGCTCGAAGCCTCTTACCTGCGGTCGCTGCCCGCCGAGGAGGCGCTCGCCGGGCTAAAGGAGTTGCCCGGCATAGGCGCCTTCTCCGCAGAGTTAATCCTCCTGCGCGGTGCCGGCATGCCCGATCGGCTGCCGGCCCACGAGCCCCGGCTCACCCGGACGACGGCCATGGCCTACGGTCTTAAGGAGTTGCCCGCCGCAAGGGAGCTTGCCGAGATCTCCGAGAGATGGCGTCCTTACCGCACCTGGGTGGCCCTGCACCTGAGAACCATGCTCGAGGACGAGACCGGCGAGATCGCCTCCCAGGCCGACACCGGCGAGCCGAAGATCGCGCGGTCCGAAAAGGTCCACGCGTAAGCGCCTGCGACGCACCGAATACGACGAGGCGCAGGGCTAGGGGATCGCCCCCTGGCCCTGCGCCTTTTCCACTCGTCTTCTCTAACGCACCCCGGAGGGCCCAGACCATGGCCGTTTTACGCTCCGGGCGAAAGGGTTTTATGCACGTTTCTGGATACGAGCTTCCGCGAACCCTCATTATCGGGAATTGAGTGAATAAAGGGCAACTCGCCCCTCTAGAGCTTTAGGTGAACGCTCCGTCCGGCAGGTGCGCCAGACGGAGCTGAGTATCATCATTCTTCGTAGGTAATGGCGAAGCAAAGGGAGGGTACTCCTTGTTACTTTCGAACCTTATCCGGTGGGATGGGCTAGCAACCGTACTAGGCGGGGTGCTATTCATAATTGCCGACTTGGCAACCCTACTTTTCGCTGCTCAGGGAGTCGCCGGAGGGGCGTTCTTCCGAACCGTAGTCGGATTGGTCGCCCAGGCCGATGAACCCGATCGTAGGTTGCGCGCTGGTCGTGCTCATGAGGCAATGCCGTTCAGCTCGGTCAGATCGTCCTCGGAAAGGGTCAGCGCAGCACCGGTGACATTCTCGCGCAGATGCGCGACGGATGAGGTACCTGGGATAAGCAGAATGTTCGGTGAGCGCTGTAGCAGCCACGCCAGCGCGATGGCCATCGGTGTGGCGTCGAGACGGGTGGCGACTGATCTCAGCTCGTCGGACTGCAGAGGGGAGAAGCCACCGAGCGGGAAGTAGGGCACGTAGGCGATGCCCTGTGCAGCAAGGGAGTCGATCAGGTCGTCGTCGACCCGGTGGGCGAGATTGTAGTGGTTCTGCACGCACACGATCGGCGCGATGGACTGTGCCTCGCCGATCTGCTCGGCGGTCACGGTGCTGATACCGAGATGTTTGATCAGTCCTTCTTCCTGCAGCTGCGCGAGTGCGGTGAACGGTTCGGCGATCGAGCCAGGAGTGGGGCTGTCGAACCCCCCGACGCGCAGGTTGACGACGTCGAGTGCGTCCAGTACGAGGTTGTCTAGATTGTCACACGGCCTGGCGCAGTTGCTCGGGAGCTAGGGCCTGGGGCCAGCCACCCTCGGCGTCTCGTAACGCTCCGACCTTGGTGACGATGTGCAACGAGTCGGGGTAGGGGTGCAGGGCTTCTTTGATGATTTGGTTGGTGACGTGCGGGCCGTAGTAGTCGCTAGTGTCGATGTGCGTGATACCCAACTCCATCGCCTCGCGCAGCACGGCGATCGCAGCATCGCGGTCCTTGGGCGGCCCGAAGACGCCGGGACCAGCCAACTGCATCGCGCCGTATCCCATGCGGGTGACCGTCAGATCCTCGGCCATGGTGAACGTTCCGCCCGGAAGTGTCTTCGCTGCCATGAGAATTCCTCTCCTCGTTTCGTTGTCGCAAGTCCACGGGCGTCCCGCCGATGCGGCCCACTCCGATGCGGCCACCCGCGACGGCGTCAGCACGTGATGACTCTATTCTAAGCCAACGGCGCGACACAGGAAGAGCCCCGGTCCTAATGCATAAAGGGTCGCCGTGGTGAATACGGGTTTCCGAGAAGCCATTAGAAGCGGCAACCTATCTCTGTTCCAAAACGATCCTTTTTGTGCTGGTCGGTTGCAGAGCCTTCCTGCTATATTATTGCCACTATCAGAAGGAGCATGCCTACCATTAGCGTTAGAAAGCCCGCGCATACTGCGAGCACGATTGCCTGAAGCACTCCACTAACTGATTCTTTTGCCTCACTTGCAAGCTCCTGTAGTTCCTCCTTTAGCTCGGTAGTGCTCATCTTCGCAGTGTCATCCATCAGTCCGCCTTCGCCATTTGCCGCGATTGTTATTGTCATGAGATACATACGTAACAATGGGCGAAGCGGCTTGGGGGTGAGCCTACTCCATCCCTTCTATCAAGCAGCAGGAGAGCAAGGCATCCATAGGAGCACCATCGTAGAGCCTGGGCAGCTACTAAGTTCGCCCGGTTGTACGATAAAGCTGCATGGTTAGGTGGTAGCTGAGCAGCCGGAGTTGGTAGCAGGATAGGAGGCGGAGAAGAGCGGGACCGCACGACCGGACTTACACACTTGACAGGACACATACGATCGGGGTGCTCGTCTAGGAGCTTTCTTAGGGCAAGCGTCGCCCCTTTCTCGCCCTTCTCTGCCCTCTTGGTGAGGTCCTCCAACCTCTTTACGATCTCCTGGCGTTCGTTTCCTCCTCTATGGTTATCGCCTCCAGGTCGGGAGGTGTCGGGCGGCCGACTGGAAGGTTCTTCTTAGCGGTCCTTATCTCCTTCACGCTTTTTTCTCCATTCTCCGCGGTTGTCCCGGTGGTAGCCGGTTGCCAAAAGGGGTCGCCCGGGCCAGGATCTCCACAGCCTCGCACAGCTCCTCCACAGGGGCTGCGATGGCCTCCAAGTGCTCCCGGTCCTTTTTCTGAGCCTGCGCCTCTTGTTCTCTAAAGCGCCGGAATAGAGCATCTGCTTCGGCGATCTGCTCTGCAAAGGGACCTGTGCCCACGTACTCTCTCACCACCCGGCCGTCTTCCTTGCTGCTCGTGGTGTAGTAGATCCCGCCGCGCTTGTGCCTCTCCCAGGGCTCATCGGACGATCCCTCGTTGTGGCACCTCTTCTCGCTTGCCCCGCTTCTCTACGATGGCAGGGATGCGCAAGTAATCGATCCCCGATTCGACAAGTTGGGCGAGCACTTGAGCAGCCGTGCTGCGACGTAGTTCATGCCGCACGATTTCTTGGGCGCTTCGCCTATCTGCTTGTCGGTGTATCTGGTTAGGGAACCTTCAGTTTCGTCAGTTTGGGGGGCGCGCTTTAGGCCGCGCCTGCAACCAGCTCGCACGCTTTTTTCGCTAGTGAGAACCTCAAGGCCCTCCCAGCCGCCGGCGGTCTCGATAAGGTCCGGGCGATTAACGCGCCTCTGTGAACTAGGAAAAGGTCACCTCCCCATCGGCAGCGGTTACAACGCCCCCTCGTCCACGCCTAGCTGGTGCCAGTCGGAGGCTATTCTCGTCTGCGCGTCGCTCAAGGACATCTTCCCCGAGCAAACAAGCCTGTTGGTCTGGTTCTCTACCTTGTCCTTGCTCTCGGCCCCCGTACCAGGTGCTGAGAGCTTGCTCCCTTTCTTCTCCCACGGCTCCGGCCAGAGGTTCTTCGGGTCTTTCGGGTCGCCGCCCAGTTCGAGCGAGATGAGGTGATCTTCCTCGTAGTCAGAAGGGTTCCCCGGCAGCCCTTCGTCGCGGAGCTGCTGCTTCTTTAGGTCGCTGGTGTACTGCTCAGGTGGTCGGATCGGTTTCGTGAAGCCTTTAGTGCAGATGGTCGATTGGATGTTGTCCTGGGTCACGTTCTGGTTGGTGGCCCCCGGGTGTAAAGAAGCGCTTGGCAAGGTCGGAGCACCGCCGCTCGTCGGTTGGGTTGTGGAAGGGGCTGCCTTCATCTCTGCTCGCTGTGAGGCCGCCGAGGTAGAGGCTTGCGTTGAAGCGGTTCGCTCTGCGGTAGTGACCTCCTGCGTCTTTGGAGCGGTCGTCTGTGCGGAGGACGAACTCGAGTCACCCCCTCCACTCGGGCCGCAAGAAGCAGCGGCGAGCACCAATACCGCCAGGGCCACCCAAACTACCAACGCTCTCATCATAAGCTCCTCGCTCCCTGACTCCTCTCCGCTTCCACATGCCGGATTATCACACGCTTCGCCTCTCTTTCTTTAGTAAGTCCTTGTCGGCTGCCTTGACGATCCCGGGAAGGCACTCCTCGGCCTTCACCTCGTGCCACTCGTAGTTTCAGGCAATGCAGCGCCATCTCTTGTGGGTAGTAGAAGCCGGTCTCGGGGTTCGCCCAGATGATACGGAATCCGGCTGTATAGTGACGCCACACCTGATGCTCCAGCTAGCGTTTCGCGCTCATGACCTTTCGCTGGCGCTTCGAAGCAGTAAGTGAACAAGCGGATCCCGTATGACGAGTCTGCCTCGCTCCTTCGGGGTCCAACCGTTTGCTAACAACCTTTCCTCGTTTTCTCCCCGTGTAGCGTGCGTGGTGCGAGTAGATGGTATGTCTAAGACTGGGGTCGGCTCACCGGCGAGGCTTTCGCACCTTTCCGAGAGTAAGGCTTCCGATGTTTTCTCCAGGGTCTCGCCGGTGTCCACGGTGCGCTCTCTCACAGTGTCTTTCAAGGTGTCGAGCCAGGGGCTACCGCTCATAGACAGCCCCTCTTATAGACAGCCCCTCTTCCCGTAGCGCGATTCTTCTGTATCCCTAGAGTGGTGGAGGTACGAAAGGTGCGAAAGCCCCTCTCGATACCCTTTTGCACCTTTCGCACCTTCGGTGCCCGGCATACTTGAGGAAATCATGCTGCTTCTCTCAGGCTCGGATGCAAGCGTATGCGAGTAGCCGGCCGCCCTCCGGTTTCGGCCTTCTCGACGCGCAGCCAGCCGTACTCTTCAAGCACGGCTGCCGCGGGAGTCTACCGCCCAAGCTCCCGCAGGTTCTCCCAGAGAATGTAGAGGCCCACGGCCAGCACCGACAGAACGATTATCTGCCAGAAGAACTGGTCGAGAAGGACGAAAGCACCCACCACCGACAGGCCGATGGTGACGCTGACCATGAACCTGTCAAGCCGCTTCCTGAAACCGGCTTCGACGAACGCAAGCACGGCGATGGCAAAGACGAGCGCGAAGAGCAGTTGCTGTCTCTGGTAGAAGAGTATTCCGGTTAGTGTCAGGAGCACCACCGCCACGCTGATCGAAGCCCACAGCTGCGCCACCCGGCCGGCGCGGGCCTCGCTTTCGGGAAGGGGACGTGCCGCGCGTGCTATATGGGCGTTCGCGGGATGGCGCTCACCGTTTCTCAAGCGGTTGGCGTGATCGTCCAGCGCCTCGGAGAGAATCCCGTCGGTGGACAACTCTTCGCGCAACCCGCCTACTTCTCTAGAAAGCTCTGCGATGCGCCCTCTCTGAACCTCGTTGAGCTCCCTCAGGTGGGATCTGCCCCGCGTGGCCTCGGCTGCTATACCGAGCCTCCTCAGATCGCGGCTCTTCTGAAGTATCTCGGCACGCATGCCGTCGCGACGTTCCTCGATCTCGGACCTCTGTTCGAGGATGTCGGCCAGCTCCTCGGCCCTGGTGGGCACTTTGTCAAGCCCGGCCCATCCCACCGGGTCGTACCACTCCCGGCTTACGGTCTTATTGCGGTCGTACATGGGCCCGGCGGGTGCATCCTCGCCTTCGAACGGATCCCGGGTGTAGAGACCCCATAGCCCCCGATACCCGGACACCCAGGATGGCACAGGGTCCTCCAGGAGCCGGGGAGGGTCCCATTCCCTGTCCTGATCCGGTCCAACCGACAGCCCGTCACCACGTCCATAGTCCACGAAAGGGATGGTGAACAGCTCGGAGGGATCTTTTTCCGCGTACTGGCGCAGCATCTTGTACCAGAAGAGCCGCGCTGCCTTTCTTGCTCTGGCGAAGCTACGCGGCAGCGGGAAATCCAGCTCGGTGAGATAATCGCCCCGGAAGTAGCGGCTGGCGTGGGAACCGGCGCAGACGTAGACCACGGGATGCTTGTCGATCTTCTCGAGTTCCGGGTCGTCCCAACGGCGCCGGAGACGATCTCCGGCCTCTTCGTGGGCGGCGTAGGCCACCCACTCCGGGAGGATCTCGCCGAACTCCGATTCGGAGAGGTAGACGAAGACCTTCTCCCAGTCCGCTTCGTGGTCGTTGGCGCCGGAAAAGTTGCTCCTCCAGTCATTGAACGCGTAGAACAGCCAGTACTGCAGGACGATCCAGCCGGCCTGCCGAACCACGCGACCGTGGTACTGGTAGTGCTCCTCTTTCTCCATTAGGTCGCCGTACGTGACGCGCGCTCTCTCCACGTTTTCTCCAGGCACCCTACCTCTGAGTAGCAGAGCCAGCGAGAAGAGGGCGTCAGCCAAGCGCGAGACGTACCCCACGCGTGCGAGCCGGGCTCGACCGCGGCGGAAGGTCTCCTTGGGCCAATCAGGGCCTCCAGCGGCGCGCCTGTTCCTCAGGCGCGCCCAAAGACCTCGCTTTCGGCTCTTCTCGGGAGCGGGGATCTTGAGGTAGTGGACGGCATCAGCACTATCCAGAGGTTGTTGGGCGAGGGTCTCAAGGGTCAGCTTCCCCTGCGGCACCATGCAGACGGCCTCCTCGTCGGGATGCTGAACCCAGAGGCTGCAGGAGCGCACGTACGGCTCCACGTCCATCGGGTAGAACCACTCACCTTTGGTGAACCGGATCACGGGTTCGAAGCTCCGGAGCAGGGCTGCCGAGTTCGTCGCGTTTATAGGATGCTCATACCTCATGTACGGCCCCCGATCTACTGCTCGCTGGATTTTTCTTGGAGTGGAACGCGCCCCGCACGCCCCGCGAGTTCAGGTACAGCACCATCAAGATGCAGTAGGCGATGAACGGGTAGGCGAAGCCCGGGCGTGGATCGGGATAAGCGAACAGGCAGACCAGCAAGATCAAGCTCTGAGCGGTGGTGGCGAGTAGCCATCCCCGGCGTCGGAGGACAAGGAAGCTGAGGCCCGCGAGGAGTAGCAAGACCGCGGGCGGGAGGAAGTAGATGGCGAACAGGACCGCCTGTTCGACCGGCTTCGCCCACGGGCCGTCAATGGTTTGGACGTTGATTTGATCCTGACCGTTAGTAACAATCAACGCTCGGCCCCAGTTAATGCGCCCAAAGAAATAGACGCCAATCCCCATTAGGCTGACTCCCTGCAGGATCAAGAGCGCCCCGACCACTCGCACCTGCCGGTAAGATATCCGTTGTCTTAGTTCAGTCATGAGCATTGTCTCCGTACAACAGGATAGCGTCTCATGCTCGGTCACGCACCTCCTTGTCCTGCGATAAACAAGAAGATGGCAAGGAGAGAACGCCCGTAGATGTACCCGATAAAGCGTGATAGTAGGAAGGCGATGATTACTAATATTATAGCGTTAACCGTTCCACCCACTAGAAAATAGGTAATCATAGAAACAATCCTAGCACTGCATGACCGAGGCCTCTTGGCCCATTCTAGAGGGTACCGTTACCTTTATTCACTCTATTGCCTAGAGCGTCTGTCATAGCAGTTGGGCCGGAGCATGGTAGCCGCAGTGCCGAAAGAAACCCGAGGCGTCCCGGCCGGTGATCTCGCCGAGCGCCCGACCCATCGCCTCGATCCCTCGATCAGCCACA
>JAABVA010001946.1_pt1 | contig 21161 bp, 20 predicted proteins | sample 5560331 | NCBI WGS metagenome assembly JAABVA01 (sample SAMN12812661, study PRJNA571458) | rock metagenome | isolation source: Antarctica rocks | place: Antarctica: Victoria Land, Mt New Zealand sud | collected 2016-01-07
TTTTCGAAGATTGTTCGTTCAATGATTCGACTCACTCAAAAGAAGATCATATTTGAATGAAATGAAGTCTGTCAGATCGTCTTCGACCATATGAAGAGATGTATGATCGAGACTTCTATACTACGTCACTTTGATCAAACTCGTGAGACTATTCTCGAAATCAACTCATTCGACTACGTCAACGATGAAGTTCTCTCTCAATATGATGACGAAGAAGTACTACATTCGATTGTCTTTTATAGCAAGAACATGTCTTCTGCTGAATGCAATTACAAGATATATGATAAAGAACTTCTGATCATCATTTGAGCATTTGAACACTGACGACTCGAACTGAAGCTAACTGACATTTCTATCAAGATGTTCATCGATCATCAAGCGCTCACTTCGTTGATGAAAGATAAAGAGTTGAGCAGACGTCGGATGCGCTGAATTCAGAAACTCGCTGACTTCAACTTCAGAATAATGTATCAATCTGACAAACAGAACATCAAGATCGATGCATTAACTCGTCGAGCTGACGTCGTGCTCAGAGATTCAGAAGATGAGCGCGTTCGCTATCAATGAATCACTATTCTGACTTTGAATCGAATGAAAATTGCTGATCTAGAAGAGAACATCAGTGAATCAATCTATAAACAGATTCTTGAGACTAATAGAATCGACAAGAATTGTACGCTACTTCGCGAAGCAATAGCAAGAGACGAGACACAATATGAAGATATCAAATTGAAGAATTGTTGAATTCAGAATGAAATCTTGTATCATAATAGTCAGCTATGAATCTCGTTCAACGAGCTTCTACAAATGAATCTGATTCGTGAGATGCACGATCAATCATCAGTTGATCATTCTGATATTCTTAGAACTGTGAAAGTCATAAAGCGAAACTACTATTGATTATTCATGCGAAAAACGATAGATTGATATATTCGAAACTGCTATATCTGTCAACGTTCAAAGACATCTAGAAATAAATCAAACGACTTGCTTCAATCTCTATCGATATTTGAACAGCGATGACAAGACATAGCAATGAACTTTATTATCGATCTATCTGATTCGAGCGAATACAACGCTATTCTGACGATTATCTGCAGATTGTCAAAAGAAAGGCATTATATTTCTTGCATCACTGATGATGAAGATATCACTGTCGAAAAGACAGCTGAAATGCTGATTCAATGAATATATCGAACTCATGATCTATCAAGCTTCATAGTATCTGATCGAGGTTCGCAATTCACCTCTATACTATGAAAGTTTCTTTGCAAACGACTGAGCATTTCCCTTCGATTGTTCATCGTCTATCATTCTCAGATCGACGATCAAAGCGAACGAGTCAATCAGAACGTCGAGCGATATCTTCGATTCTTCTGTTCGTATATGCAGAACGACTGATCTAAGTGACTATTCATAATCGAGTTTGTCGACAATAACATCTTGTTCTCAGTCATCTTCTTGATCTTCTTCTTCATGAACAAGAGCTTTCATTCTTGTATGAGCTTCGACTCTGACATCATCGAGTATGAAAGCATTCGCGAACGCTTGCAGATCGATCGAGCCAAGAATATATCTGAACAAATGAACAAGACATTGATCTTCGCTCGTGAAGCTCTGGTCAAAACACAGGAACAAATAATGAATCAAGCTAACAAGCATAGAAAGAAGATCAATTACAAGATCGAATCAAAGATGTTTCTGAACGAAAGAAACATCGTTATCACGAGACTCTTCAAAAAGCTAGATGACAAGATGCTCGATTCATTCAAGATCACAGACTCTGTTGACTTCTTCTATAAATTGAAACTATCAGACACTATGCGTATACACGATGTATTTCATTCAGAGCTTCTTTGTTCTGTCGTTGATGACTCTCTGCCTGATCAGAAGAATGAATTCTCGAAATCAATAGTGGTAAACGATGAAGATGAATGAGAAATCGACGATATATTGAACTTTCGACGATATCGAAGACGACTTCAATATCGAGTTAAATAAAAGAGCTATGACAACGATCTCAACTGATATAACGCTGACGGCGACGAATTTATGAATGCTCAAGAGATGATTGACGACTTTCATACCAAATATTCAACAAAAGCGCACTAAGAAATAACATTCATGCGAACATGAATAGTCAAGAAGAGAGAGTAATGTTACGAGTCTAGCCTTCGTCTATTCTTTCTAGTCTTCGCCTTGATTTCATTCTAATCGAGTCTAGTGAGCATTCAAGCCAGAAATGATGTCATTGAGACTCTGCATTATATGTGTAAGACGTCAACTCAATCGAGCCTAGCACAGAGCTGAGAAACACACATATAAGAATCGAGTTCTTTTCTGTAGATACTTTTCTTTCTTAGCATTTATCTATTAGTTTAATGACACTCATATGACTCGCTCTATGCTGGTCTCTAACATGTGTGATATCTCAATGTTAATGTCAAGAACTTTAAGTTCAATCTTTATAATTTTAACTCAGCTCAGATCTGACTCAGATCTTGTCTAGATCTGACTCAGACATCTTGTTTAAATCTGATTCAGATGTGACTCAAATGTATTATAGTTTCATCTGTGCATCATCACATTAAACTGCATTTCATTTTTTTCTTGCTCAGATCTAACTCAGATCTTGTCTAGATTTGATTCAGACATCTTGTTTAAATCTGACTCAGATGTGATTCAGATGTGTTTCAATACTCATGCATCATCACGTTAAAATGCGTCTCATCTCGTCTCACTCTTCAGACATCTTGCTCAAATCTGACTCAGATGTGACTCAGATTTATTCTAGTTTCATCTGTGCTTCATTACATTAAAATGCATTCACATCAATTCTCATCTCATTTTAAGTCTTCATCTTTAATTCTTTCTCACTTCATCTTGTTTCTTCTCATTATCTTGCAGAAGCTCAGTCTTGAAGAGAGAAGCTATTGTCATGATGTCAGATCATCAATTCAATTTAAAACATAAATTGTTGATGTTTTAAATAATCTTGATTCATTGAATCTGTTTTGCAGTTCAATGAATCAAGTCATCAATCTAGTCATCATCATCTTAATCTAGTTTCAGCAATTCTGTTTCAATCATCTCAATCATGTGCGCGAATCTCTGCAATCTTAAGTCATAAAACTACTGTCTAATCTTGATTCTGCTCAATTCATATATATAGAAGTTGAGCTTTCATTCTTTTCTTTCACTCTTTATCTTTCATCTTGTACATTATCTGATGTATTGTCTTGTATCTAGATTCTATCAAAGTAATAATAATATCAGTCTTTTATATTGATAGTATCTTTAGTCTAGCTCAGTTTCTGACAATTAATGAGTTTACTGTGTATTAATTAAAGCTAGTCAATGATTTAATTGAGATCTGATCTAAATTTGACTCAGATTTGACTCAGATATGACTCAATTTCTTTTTCTTTTCTTCAACATCTTCTTCATCTACATTATATTCTTTCTATATCATAATATATTCTCTTTAAGTTTAATGCAGTCTTTGAACATTACATAAATAAAAGTTCTTGTATCACTCTTCTTCTGTATTCTTAATGTTCAGTTATAACTATCTTTAAAGATCAAGCATTATTAATTTCGTTCTTTATTGATTGAATTATTTAAACATGATTTCAACATTACATTAAGAATTCATTAATCATACAATATAAATGTTATTACTCATTTAATATACTTATTTAAACAGAATGAGTTTAAAGAAATTCATTTATCTGATGATTGATGCAATTGAAAGATAGAACTTCATTAAAGAATTTAATAAAATCAGTGATAAAGCACTTAAATTTCTAAATGACTTATCACTCATTAAGTATGCAAAGTTCACTCAATTAAAAGAATCTATAATAAAAAATCTTCATGAATTGCTCAAGAATCAAATCAATTAATAGAATCAATGATAAAAAATCTTCATTGATTGCTAAAGAATTATCTCAAATTAATAAACAAAATCTTTCTTCTTTGAAGATTAAACACTTGAACTATAATTTCATTTTTATTCTGTCAAGCATCATTCTTCATTCAATTGACTAAATATTCATCATGATTCAATAATTTGTGAATGATTATTTCAAAGAATATCAAAGTCATTACTCTGAGACTTTCAATTCTTTCTCTGAACAATCTATTGCATCAGTTATCTATTTCACTCTTTTCTTAAAAATAATCATTTATCTTAAAATCAACTTCGTATGAAATCAATATCAATTCATGTCAATATTAAAGATCTTTAATGAAGTATTTAATATTTTCATTCTCTAAAATGTTAAGAACATCAAACAGCTAAAGTATTGAATTGAAGATGATTCAAATTAATTTATGAAAGTTTTTAATAAATTTTAAGTTCAATGAAATTTAAACATAAAAATCTATGATTTATTTAACAAGTTATTTAAATGATCAAGTATAAAAGACTTGTTATAAAGAGCTTGAGTGAGTTAAACAACAATTAAACAAAATCAATTTACAAATTCAAGATAAGAATTGAAAGCTAGAAGAAAAACTTCAAGTGACTAAAAAGTTTATCTTTATCAATTCAATCTCAATTTATTTTGATAAATCTTATGCTTAGAAAATACTCAATTCTTCTCTGTTTATTAATAAAAAAGATTCAATTTAAAAGAATTAATATGCGAATATTCAGAATAAGTTAAAAATAAACATCAATTTCTTTCTCAGCAAATGAGTCATTTTAAACTATGTACATTCTAGATTATTCAATGATGCAGCTCAAGTCACACAGACTAAATGAAAACATGATTATGTTAATTTCTATGCATTCACTGAGAATTTTCTGAAAAAACTTGCTCAGTTGTTCAATGATTCTGATAAAGAAGTCAATTTTCATAAAGAATACTACAATTTAATTCAAGAAGTAAAGAAGTTTAATGAATTTTATACTCAGTTTCAGCAATTATTTTCTTATTTGAATTATCATAAACAATCACAACGCATGCAAAGCAAATTTTTGAAAAAAGTAATACAATCAAAGCAGAATGAATCTAGAAGACGAATAAACAACGATGAATTGCATGAACTGCAGCAATGCTGATTCAAAGATGATTGCAAACGATGTTGACTTGTCATGAAGAAACAGCAACGTGAGATCAAAAAGCTTACGTAATGATGAGAAGTATGTTGCTAACATTATTGATCTTCTAATATGAACATCAATGTTAGAGAAAGAGAAGAGCAAAGATCATTCATAAAAAGAAGTAGCAGTGAAGCTGATGCAACGTCTTTGAAACGATTCAGAAGAAAAAAACAACGAGAATCAGAACGTGTTCATTGCAAAAAATGTACAGAAACTGAAGACATTCGTACAACTGCTTAGCAAGCAGCTACAAATACAAGATAGCACGCAAACACAAGATAGTATGCACTTCTCATCAGAAATCACGTCATGAGTGAACGTGACAAAAGAAGAAGTAACAATGAAGAAGTAATGTCTCAGAGATGAATTATCATCGCTTCGCAAGAAACAAGAAGTCATGATGAAGATAGCAGAAAGAAAAGAAATAGAAAAGATACAAAAGAAATCTATTTAACAGATTCTTCAAGAAATCACAAACGTGTTGACAGCTCAAAGAGATCTAATCATGTCTCTTCGCAAGCTTGAAAGCGAAGACATCACACTTCACGCAGTGAGTTCAGAGACTCAAGCAAATCTGAAAAGATCTTAAACATAAGCAAAAGAAATCATGAACTTGACGCATATAGTGCGTTGAATCTTCGCTGTGCTAGCACATAAAATATGCATCACAATAGACACAAGCAATCAAGAAGTGATCATTAAAAGACTGATAAAAGATAACGTAAGACTTCATGAAAATCTAGAGATTCTAAGAATAGTCTGACTCAAGAAAGTAATCAAAAGTGAAAAGATTCACTCATCGCTCATTGTAAAGATTGCAATCGAAGCGATGATGAATTGACTAATGAATGAGAGCATGCTAAACTTGTATCAAGAATGCTTATGCAAGCTGTTTGAAAAGAACTGTTGCATCACTCAGTGTTACAGATGCTTCAAATTCAATCATATGATCAGATTCTGCAAGAAGAAACAATGCTGTGCTAAATGTGCAAATAAACATCACATTGAAGAGTGCGTAATGTCTTTGAATAGAAGACGTTGCGTCAACTGCAACGAAGATCACGAACTCTGAAGATGCATCTGTCTTCAATGACAACAACAGATGAAACATGTGTCAGAAATCTACAGAAACAAATTGATCAAATATTTGAAAGCGTTGAAATACAATCACACACTCTTCTCGCTGTTTCTGAACTCTCTAAGCTCAATGAATTGATTGAGCTCAACAGACTTCGTAGATTCAACGAACTCTTCAAGCTCAACAAGTGTCGTGTTGAAAACACGTAATCGAGACGTTGAATTGACATGATAAATGATAGAAGTCAAGAAGAGATGAGTTGATCTCTTCTCATGCGTGACTAACGACTCAGATGAGACAACATCTGAGCAGACTCAGAACCACTTAATCAGAAAGTGCGAAAGATTCTCAGTAATCGAAAGCATACAAAGAGTCTTCTCAATGCAAAGTCAACAACAGCTACAAATAACTTTATGATGAAACAACTCTTTCTACAAATTCTACAGTACAACATCAGAAAGTCATTGAAGATTCAAGAATCATTCTTGATCGACAGAGAAGTTCACAAATTCAACATAATAATCATACAGAAGCAAGAATGTAACATCAATGACTTGCAATCATTTAGCTCAGCTCACAACTTCTTTCATCTAGTGAAAAACTCGTCATTTCAGTCAAGAACATGCATATATGTTAACAAATGCTTAAGACTTAATCAGTGAACAGTAAAGACAGTTGAGTCAAACATCTGCTTAATCAGAATATTAACTCGTAACACAGATGATAAAACGCAGATGCTAAGACTTTTAAATGTCTACAACTTAAGCTCACTATTTTTCACATTCACAGAGAGATTTTCAACTATTTCTCGCTTGAATGAACTACTCAAGAATGACTGTGAACAAATAGTTGTAGAAAACTTCAATCTACATCATTCACATTGAGAAAGATGAAGATGCTTCGCTTAACATACAATGATTGATACTCTACTAAACGACATTACAAATGCAAGACTGAGACTACTACTGAAATCAGACACAATCACTCGCGAAGCTCACAATCAGTTTATAATGATAGACTTAGTCTTTAGCAGCGAAAAAATACAGTTTATGACACGCAAGTGCGAAGTACAAATCAATTTACATCAGAAATCAGATTATCTTTCGATTGTCACAGAGCTAAATCTACAAACAATCTCAGTGCAATCTTCGACTCGTTGACTCTGAAAAAAAATGAACACAGAAGCATTGAATGCTTATTTATAAATACATCTTTCATCAGATTGTTCTTTGAACAGCAAAGCTGAGATAAATGACAGAGCGACAAAGATCATCAGAGTACTACAAGAGATTATTGAGAAGTCTACTTTCTGAGCAAAATTGTCAAATTAAGCAAGAGACTTCTGAAATCAGAGTTGCTTCGAAGTAGTAATGAAATCAAGACGACTGCGAATTATATGAAAAATGCAAGACACATTAGAAGCATGAAATGAATATCTGAAACACAATGATCACAAAAACAAGATCATCAGACAAACAAAATGCACACACTTCAGATCACAGATGCATGAGCTAAGTGATGCATTGAAATTGATATGATGTTTTGCAAAATGAGCTAGAATCGAAAGTCAGTTATTTAAAAAGCTTTCTCAGTTTTCATCGCTGAAACAAGATGATACTGATCACATGATAACAACGTTTGAAGAAAAAATCGAGATGCTGCAAGAAAAATTCTTTTCTTCATTTTCACAAGCAGACGTTAACGACATTTCAGATTTATTCATATCTTTGACAGTATCATTAAATTCACGCATTTCAAAGAATGAGATAAAGCAAGTAATTAGACAAGTAAAAGCAAACAAAGTGTCAGACGTCTTTGAAATTTCAAACAGAGCACTTCAAGCAGATCTCACAGAACTGATCTCAGTGTTGATGAGTTTATTTAACGCATGTGTGATACACAAATATCACTCAAAGCAGTTCAAAAAGACTCAAACAATAGTGCTACATAAATCAAAGAAAAGCGACTACATTGACTTGAAGACATATTGACTCATTACTCTGCTTGATATCATGAGCAAAGCTTTAAAGTCAATTATGATCAAAAGACTGAGTGATATAGCTGAGACTCATCACATGCTTTTGAATGCTCAAATGAGAGCGAGACACAAGTGATTCGTGATCTTGACGTTAAATCTACTAGTAGATCAAGTTCACATCATGTGAGACTGTGAAATCAAGTACATGATCTTCATGCTAAGTTTAAACATCATCAAAGCATTTAATTGAGTCTTGCACATCAAACTGCTGCACATGCTAAAAATGAGAAAAACGTCAAGTTACATAGTTGAATCAGCACGCAGCTTTCTAAAGAACAGAGAGACATTGCTGATATTCAATGAGCAAACGAGCACTATGCACAAGATAAACGCAGACATATCTCAAGAATCTTTCATTTCATCAATTCTCTTTCTATTTTTCAACGTAAGTCTAATTGAAAAATGCGAAGCACTGAGAATTAAAATCAAAGTGCTCAACTTTGTAAATGACATCAACATTCTAGCATATGACAGATTCATTGAAGAAATCTGCAAAACACTGAGCAAGACACATAATGTTTACGTGAAGTGAGCTTGAATTCATGACACAACGTTCGCATCAAAAAAATATGAGCTCACACATTTCACTAGAAAATTGAGAAAATTCAACATGATGACTAGCATACAAATAAAAAGCTCAGTAATTAAGTCAAAATCAGACGTGCAAGTTTTAAAGATTCAACTGAACATGAAACTGTGATGAGATGCGCATCTTCGACAGATAAAAGTGAGTCACGTCACAAGAATGCTTGCGCTTAGTCGTCTAGAAGTCTTTACATGAGAGACAATCTTCACAAAAGTGAGACAAATGTACTCAGCTGTAATGAGATCAAAAATTGCATTTGAAGCATCAGTCTGATATCAGCGTGACAAAGAAAGAGAACTGTCAGACAAGAAATGCAGACTAGAAACTTTGCAAAATCAAACTTTACATTACGTTGCAAGAGTGTTCAAAAGAGTAAACATTGAAACGCTAGAGATTGAAACATACATAAGTTCGCTGCATGTTTATCTAAACATGCTGCAGAATAAAGTCATATTACGCAGTTGAATCGACGATAGAATACAAGAGACTAGATGAGCATGCAAACTCATACGCGCTCAACTGATGAGAATTAATCATCTCACTTCTTGCTTTTCTGACATCAAGAAAATAGTGCTTCTGAACACATTTATTCAAGAAGACGTAAGAATGCAGTCTAGATGCAGATGATTTGATCTTTCTACAACAATCTCAATAAGCGATAGCATCGCAATAGCATTATATCACAAAGATCAATGAAAGCAATGATGAAAAAAATACAAGAAATGCATCACAGACATTAATGTAATCTCAGCACAAAGATTTCATCTATTTAACAAGATGATAAAGATGCGTGATAATTTTTACAAGGCTGAAAGCACTCTTGCAACTTACATCAGAATCGAACGCATAGATCTTAACGTTTATCTGCACTCAAGAAACGTTTCAAGCATGAATAGCTTGCAATGCAACTGCGAATGAAGTCATCAGACAGCGAAGCATGTACTCATGCACTGCTCGAACTGAACGCATCTGCGATTGAGAATGCTACGTGATATTGACTTCTTGAACTATCGAATAATCATTGCGATCACGAAAGATCTCAGAGCAACGACAAGAATGATGATGAAAACGAAGCTTCTGAAGCAATTTAAAGTGACTAGAACACTCATTCTCTAACGTGCAATCAACGTGAACAAATTTGATACATAGTTTTAATCTTGTTGTTTCGACTGCGTGAAGCAGTCGTATAGATAGCGAGTGATTTTCTATCTCAGAGAATTTTGTTCACTCGACACACATAGCATAGAGTTTCTCATGAGTTGATCTTATTTATGTCACAAGAATGTATGAATTTATTATTATTATTATTATTATTATTATTATTAATGTAGTTGAAAAGTTTCTATTAAATTGAATGATTTTTTCTCAACGCGCTCGCTAAGAAAAATGATAGAAAAGCATCTACTAAATAGTAGAAAATTTCTCAAGTAATTTTCGTAAAGTCTTCATGTTATTATACAATTAAAATATTATTTTTTAATATAATTTAATATTTTAATTTAAAAAAAATATTTAAAAAATATTTATACAATTAATAATTTTTTGATTATTCATGTTTAACAACTTAAATGCAGAGATAAAAATTTAAAGAGAATTATGCTGTATTTAAAAAAAATGTATGAAAAAATTATAAAGGTGTTTACTCTATGTATCACTTTGTTGAGGTTTGAATGGTCGAAAAAAGATGGCTTCGCAGTCGCTTTAAGCTGCTCGAGCATCAAGGACTTCTTCAGCCCTGCATCGAAGGCCCCAGTCGGACCAGCGACAAGGATAGGATTCTTAGCGCTTCGCTGCGGCATGCTTCCTCTATGGCACCCCTCCATGAGCAATGAACATAAATAGAGACGTGGTCCCCTCTTACTATGCTTCTCTCACCACACTCTTTCCCCGCTGCACAGGCGCAGCAGGCTCATGTGAATCGCTTTGAACACCATTCTCCATTCCCTTGCCGTCTGCAGGCAGACCAACCTGTGCTCTATTACTCGACACCTCCGTCCCTCGACAATAGCACCGAACTCGTCCCTCGTTTACACAGCGGCCCACCATGTCGTCCCGCAATACGATGCAGGCACGCCGTAAGAACCTCAGGCGCCCGCCGAGCTACTACAAACGTATCCGCCAAGAGCATAAGATCAAGGGTCGGACTGCCTCAACAGAGGCTCGCAACACCAGCAAAAGCAAAGCATCAGTCCTTAAAAAATGGAACCTGTCAGTCACCCTACACTCCTTCCACCGAATGTCCGTGCCTGATCGAGAAGCTAACATTCTCCTGTTAGATTCTGCTCCGACATCGATGAACCCTCCGAAACCTTCCTCCGACACGCCGCCGCAGAAGATTTCAAGACGTTCCTCGGGTGAACCTTGGACAAATATCCGAGAATACGGGCCCGTGACAGCCTCAATAACTACTGGCGGGTGTTGAAGATGCACATCCTCGATCAACGTGGACGCGAGCTGGATGACGGGATCAAAAGAGACGTGACCAATGTAAGAGACCCCCCAAGAGACGGCCTTCGCTGACGTATCCGTCGTCAATAGTACAAGAAAGTCCTTGTCGATCAGTACAAACTCCGCAAACTCCCTAAGAAGCGGGGTGTCAGCAGTGTCGACGATATATACCACATTCTCTTCTATCACTGAGTATACGATGATCACGTCTATCGAGATGAACAGCAACGAGAATACGTTGATACGGGCATACTGATGGCTTCGTATTTGGGTTGCCGACCGGTCTTCATGTTCGACACCAGAATCAAGCTTGAGAATAAAGACGACGCTGATCAACACGTCGGCCGTCGCAAGGTCGTCGGTAATCGAGAAGATTATGGGGACGATCCAAGGGACCCGGACATATCGAATGATACGGATTGAGACGACGCGCATACAACGCTTGTCGATTCCGACATCGACCTCGATCACGACGGCGACGCCAGCACGTGTAGCGATGAAGACGATGATATCGACAGCGACAGCGGCACCGACGACGATGTCGACGCAGGCCTTGACGAGACAGGATCTCTTCTGTGAAGACACATCGCTTTCATCATCGCACCTAACAAAGTTCCCGGCCAGCCCAACGTTCTCTTCGCCAAGGTGACCATCGTTCATACAAAGGGAGAAGACAACTGCCCTCGAGAGTGAGCATTAGCCTGATACCTCTACCCCCTTGATACCCTCGCTGATCTATCCTCGAACAGGAAGACGTTTATTGTTGAGCGAGAAGATAACCCTCTCCTCTGCCTTCTCGATCGCCTTCTCTCTCTGGCTCTTAAAGACGACGTGTTCGTCGCGGAGTCGTTGCGGAATGTCTGCAACATTTTCCAGGCTCAAATCCCCTCAGGGAGAAAAAGTCTGCAGTTGAAGATCAAAGTCAGCGCTTTAGACATCTCCGTCTTCCGCGAACCCGGGCGTGCTGCGAATGGGTTTCGCACATCACCCACGAAGTCATTACGTTCGGGCACGTGGCTTCGCTACCTTCAAGGCCTCGGTCGTAAATCTGGGCTGAAGAAGTTCTTCACTCAGTATTGTGCACGGCGTGACTTGGTCAATGTCGTCAACAGTGAGTTGATTCTTCTACAATGACAATCCACCTTCTCGAGTAGCTTCAATACTAATCTGTGGAATTCTCACAGATCAGGCATCTGCATCGATTCGCGATCAGATCTTCGATCATCAGTCGAATACAGTTCGATACTACCTCGACCGGGAGATCCGATTCAATATCATTGCCGCCTTCTTAGGTCGTTCTTCCGATGATGTTGTTCAAAAGCTGGTCAGACTCATGACGTTGACCGTCGATCCCAACGTCCCGATCAAGTTGTCCCCTGAGCTGTCGAAGAAGGTGGTCAGCGGCAAGCGCATGCTTCAGCTCAGTCGCGAGAGTAAGGAGCTCACGCAGAAACTGAAGGACAAATACGACTTCGTCCGATGTGCTCCGGCGAACGAGCCCTGGCTTCGGACCAAGAAACAGGTGGATGCGACCTTACATCGTGAGAAAAACAACCGACGAAACCGACTACTCGAGAAAGCCCGGAAGCGACATTTTCGAAACGCCGACACGAGCATCCTTGAGGCCCAATTTCCCGATCCGTTCATCATCGCATCGGACGAAGACATCAAGCCTTCGGCTCCCCGTCAATACGATATTCCCGAGCGAGGTGAGATCGTCCGGCTGACCTGCGAGCCGATTTCCAATTCGACCGATCTCAGGAAGCATGCCCAGAGACTCGAGACCATTCGTGCCCGTGTTGCGTTGTGCGGCCGACAAGAGAGCCGGCACCGCGCCCGGCCACGGTTGACTCCCTCGTCAACGGAGTCGATGACCTCGCTGGGGGACTCAGAAGAAGATATCAACGACCGCTTCCCGTTGGTATGCAAGCCCACCCAATGCATCTTCTGCCTCGGCAATGAGAGTAAGTCTTACCCGGGGCGGATGTTCGAGTACGCCAAAGCCAACAAGATGATGAATGAGGTTGAGAAGCACTTGAAGAAGTACGCCCCCAAGGATGAGGTCCCGTGTCCGCATCCGCAGTGCAAGGCAGCGGGACTGGTCCTGCCTAGTGTGATGGGTTTCAAAAATCATACGGCGACGGTGCACAAGATCTTTTTGCGTGCGTAGATCCTCCACACTTCTGTCTCTTGGCTGTTGCCCCTCGTGCATACTTGTGGCCATCGTGTATTTATGCATATATCTATATCTACGTGGGCTAGATCGACATGGCTCTTCTCCCCATTCTATGTAAAAGGTTTTAATATTAAGTATAATACATTCAATACTTGAGCTTCGGAAAAGCGAGATTTTCGTTAGAACATTTACTGAGATGAACGGGTTATCTTGTAGTGTTGAAGACTCCACGTTATGAGATCGTGGTTGACTCGAACTCCTCTACTCTTGGAACTGTTCCTGGGTAAGCAATTCCCCATGTAGAATTCTACCCCTCTAGACATGGTCACGAAACATTTTCCCCCCTTCCGCTTCTAGCCTCGCAGGTGAGCAGCGGCTGCTTTAATGTGAGCCGGGGTGAGCGGCCCTGAGCCGTGCCTGAGCCGAGGTGAGCTCCCGCGAGGCAGTGCAGGGGCGCAGCACGCTGGAGCCTGAACAGGCTTCCTTGAGCCCGGCTTCAATTGCCTTCGTGGGCGGGCACGCTGCCTAGACTCCTCGAATGCTGCTGCATAGAGGACCGGCCATCTTGCTCACCTCCACTCTTTCAATTTCTTCGCCTGGGCTCTCTACGACTTTCGCTCGATACGATAACCGCTTTACTGGCGCAGCTCCAGCGCCGCCTACCTATTCGAAGAAGGTCCACCGGCCATCACGATCCTTAGTACCTCTGAATTCACCGTTTGCCTGGACTTACTCTCGACAAGGATGCTTTTACTCTCCATAGCCCATTCTTTGTCTACGGCTTGAGCCAGCGATTCAGCCGGGCCTGCCAAATGACCCAAGGAAGGAAATACCTTGTGCCTCATCGCGGTCGCTCGGGCTTCTTACTTACCTGCCTGGGCGCGTCGACGAGGATCGCACCTCGCTCGCACATTAAGGGGCTGAGCGTGAATCCAAACAGCGGCGGTGAGCCAAAGCCAGCGAATGGAGTCAAACGAGCGTTGGCCTCGCCGCGATCGACAGTCGTATCTGCCTGGCTGCGCCGACAAGGATGCCGTCATAACATCGCTCGGGTGACGTGGCCTCGAGACAGTGGATCTGGCCTTTTGCTGTTGATTGTGGAGAGGCAGTGCCACCGATCCGTTGTAGCCGTCTCAGCTCGAAGATCCAGGCAACTGCAGCTGACAAGGCACGATGGATGGACAACTCCAAGGGGCGCAGCCAAGACTCAGCCGGGATGGGAATGTGTATTAAATACGAGGCTCCAGTAGCCGAAAGCTGCGCCATCCCATGCCCCAGAGTGTGAGAGATAAATAGGGATTGAGTGTTCTCGGTCTCGGGGTTTCGCCGTGACGGCCAGAGGTCGACGATTGAGACTTGTGAAAGTAAGAGTGGGGGTACAGCAGCATCTACAGCAGCGTCCATCCCACCAACAATGGCTCGATTTCTGAGGAGCAGGTTGAGAATCATTGTTACCTTAGCAGTACACCGACTTCAGTGACAGGTTCAGAAGCTAGGTACGAAACCTTGAAACCTCGTCCCATTGATTTCAATACTGACAGATAGCGCCGATCTAGATATCCCGGCCCCCAGAGAAGACGAAACATTCCATCTCCAATGCTCCTCCTCCTCCTCTCCCACCTCCGCCCTTTGATACCCTCCTCTCGCCGACGTTCGAAAAGCAGACCTCCGAGTGAAGCGACGGCGCGCTCAAAGACATCGAGCCTCACCACTCCGGTGAGGGAAAACAGGATGGGGGACAAAGGAAATGGGGGCAAAAGAGATAGGGATAAACAGCTTACTTCGCCACCCCCCGCGTCATAAGCCTGTCTTCAAACATCATTTTCGGCGAACACTCCAGCACCGCGAGAACTCAACAAGCTCGAATCGATCCAGTGAGGTTGGCTACAGTCAGGGTGAGCTTCGAGGATGCAATCCCGCTCAGCAGTCAGGCTTTTCCTTTGACATACCACAGGTAACCCTGTCGTGCTTGATTATGGCGTAAAGACCCGTGAAAACGGTGCTTCCACTAATGCCACAAGCATTGAGTCCGAGATTGGTGCTGTGCATCTCCTCAGCTCCCACCCGAGGGAAGAGCCAAAGACCCTCGGTAGCTTGGATGCCCCCACGATACCAGAGCTTCCCACCGAACCTCTTGATCCGCCGAGATCCCTCAACGTGGCTCTACCCCAGCATCCATATGGGCGGGTCGTTCGCGAAGGCGACCATGGAGTAGCAGCGGTCGCGGGTCCTCATGTCGCTACCACTCCATCACTTCCCGCGTAATCTGGGGTCTGAATTTCAGCACGTGAAGAGGAGGAATGGGATGTCAGAAGAATTGTTGGCAAGAGACGGGCGGGGAAGGGCTACGAATACAAGGTGCGCTGGAAGGATACATGACTGCCCAGGAGCGAATTAGGGAGAGCACGGCGGTTGTTGCGGGAGTTCGAGGCACAAGTCAAAGGGCAGTATGGAGGTAAGTGAGGCAGACCAGCACGTGCAGAGACGGGCCGGTGATCGTTGGCTCCTTTGTTCGCAGAAGTACACAGGTTTTTAAAGACTGAACCGATATGCTAGCTATACCAGTTTTATCTACACTAACTACAACTAGTGTGGGCTGAGTGGGATGTTGAAGTTCTGTGGGGTTCTTTCATGTCCAATCCTCTTTTCTTAATCATGATAGACATGAACCCTCGGCAAAACATTATTCGGAAAGCTGTAACCTGTTCTGCGCTGGGGGCCACGCCTTGATTCACCAACTTATCCATTATTTGTAACTCAAATCAAATCTTCGAATCTCGTCTTCGCATCCACAAGATAAGCGTCCAAATACCGCATGTTGTACCGGCCAATCTCATCATCTTTGATGGGAACAACGAAGGGCTCATTGGCCAGTCTCCTGATAAATCCATGGGTCAAGAGACAACCCAAAATCCTTGCTGACCTGACGGCTTTCATCACTTCTGCTGACAAAACTCCCACCTCTTGTTGAAAAGTCTGTCAGAACGTCTCCTGTAGAGTATCATGATCTTTGTATTGCCTCCAGTCATTGTCCTCATGTAGTGTACCCGAAAAGTCTTGCAACGTGTATAGATTCTGTCCAAATGGACAAATAGTTGCTTCAGCTCAGTCGATGATGCCGGTCAGCCGGCCAGAGACCGGATGGACAATTATATTACATGAGCTGAAGTCGGCGTGCGATAGAACGAACGGAAGAAGGGAGAAAATCGATGACATAGAATCGAGGGATCTTTGTATGATCGGATGGAATCTCGACGGAAGATGATAGAGTAGAAGTTGGAGATCTCTGATATACTTTTGGCGCAGTTTTTCGGAGGAAGTTGGGCCAATGCTTTGAGGTGCCTTCCACGATGCGGCAAAGAACCTGCCACGGCATTGTCAGCAATGTCCAGGCGTCAAGCAGTAGACAACATACCGCGCAAGGTCCACCATGAGATCTGCTCGCAAGGCAAGGTTGTCTTCGGAATCTTCGGCATGGTTATTCGTGAGGTGGTACTCAAGATAGCTGATGCCTGGAATCCTCCCTAGAGAATATACTGAGACTGCCTCTTGGCTTGTATCTCCAAGCTGTCCATGATATGTAGTGGTTGGAGCTAAATCGCCATGAATTTTCCTCGCAAGAGCCGTAGTTTCAAGACTCAGTGACTGTATGCGGAACTGGACAATAAACTCGGACCGTATGCCACCATAGACTGTGTAGCTGCAACTTCCTTGAATTGGAACTGGTCTTATGCTGCCTCCGACCAAAGATGCAGCTTTCTCGTTGCAAGCCTCACGCGTGGCAGAAGTCCTCTTGAAGAATTCGGCAATGAAGCTGTCAAGGGAGTACTGAACATAAGCCGGCATTACTAACGAATTCGAAAATGTCGACTTTGGGAGGGGAGACGAAAATGAAGCGCGCCTCTGCCGTAGCCTCGGAAACCGTTTTCAACAGGTTTGCTGCTAGGCATTTCTAGGCAAAGCCCATGCTCGAGGGTATGTACTTGTCACGTCGACGCTACTTTTCATCCCGCCTTATGCGATTTTCTAAAGTGCATGCGATTGCTGTGTTTTTAATGGATGATCAAGGACGGCTTCTTTCGTCTCTACCGATGGATGTCTTTGGTTCGCTTTTCGCGGTCGCCAACAATCGGAGTCCTAATCTCTGATTCGCTATTTACTTACCGAACTCTAAACACATCTAAATAAATCAAGTCTGGGTCATGGAAAATTTCCCCACCATAGGACTGTTCGGGCCTGTTGGACATGAAATCCTTCGAGCGTTGACCTTCGAGCGGGCGTCCGATACTGCTTTGGCCAACTCCTCCTCATGCTCCTTCTTCTCCAATACTGCTTGAATCCAAACGTGGGATGTTGGGAAAAGTGCGTTGCCTTGGTGGACGACCACGGTTTCACCCCCTGAGGTTATTTGGAGAATGTTTGGGAAGAGACAAAGTGATGGGATACCCATTGTATCAATCTTTTCAACTGGTGGCATGGATGCCCCCTCAAAACCCCGGATGTCTTCCGCTTGCCAGTTCTCTTTGTCGCTAGGATCGGGGCGCTTTTCAACAAGAAACTTGGCCTCGTCCTTCCGTGCGGTTTTCCACAGCGTGATTGCCTCGTTGATAATTTTGACCAAATCCTTTTCAAATTCCATCGACTCGGATGCAATAGTCAACGGTCGAAGAATCTCGAGGATTCCGTGCAACGTGAATTCTGCTCGGCTCGATTCTACACTAAGATCGTCAATGCCACGTAAGATCAGGACTCTTCACGCGCTCTCACTTCGCCCGCCCGACTGAAAGAGCGACTTGAACACTTCTTTCAAAAATGGACTCATCACATCGTTGTTCGATAGACTGTCTCACGGAAAGAACGATCGTCATATGAAATCGCATAGGCAAACAGAAATGACATGTTGAACGTTTCTCAGTCTGAGAAACTCTGAAATTTCGGTCTGCCAGATAGGCGTCGAGTCAAAGATAGGATTCAATTTGCTTAACTTCTGATGAACAGCTTTCGAATTCTGTGTTCATTTCGCATCGATAAGCTAGGGTGAATCAAATCAGAAATCACGCGGATATTAACTTACCGTCATGGCTCGTTCTGAAAGCTTCTGAAAGTATTTCGACGATGCGACTTTGATGACATCAGATATACGCTGAAACTTCTTCGTGCTGAAAAAGCATCAGCGGGTGACTATTGTCGCTTTATGAAATTGAACAAAACCGACTAATATTCGACCGATTGCTCTTCGACAGGGAACTCGGACTTTACTTGCTTGAGCTTCGCAGTCAGCTTCTTATTGTCCTCCTCTAGACTCTTTTCCACTCAAGCATGACGTATCTTCTTTGCTTTCATTTTATTTTCGGCTTTTGACAAACGTTGCTTCAGCTCTTCATTCGTTGCCGACAGCTTTTTATTTTGTTTCTCCAACTCTTCGACTTTCTCCTTGCTTTCAGCTTCGATTTCTGCTTTCTTCGCTCTCATGGACTTCTGAATTTTAGCTTTCTCGTCCTGTAGTTTCCATTTGTACTCTTCCTCTCTACCTGCCTCTGCTTTGGCATGCCGAGCCTCCAGCTCCGCCCCCATCGTCTGGCATGTCTCCCTTTCCCGTTCACAAGCTTCTTGACCAGCTTTGAGTTCTTCATTTTCACGACGGAGGTTGTCCATCTCCTCGCTCTTGACATGAGTCAGTGTCTCCACGGTCTCATTCAATCTTTGAATTTTATTCTCCCTGCCCATCTCCGTCCCATAAGCCCCTTCAACCACATTGATGTCATAGGTGAAAGAGGATTCGAAGTACTGCGCGATGTCTGCGAGGCGTTGTAGGGCCCCATTGGAGGAAGCTAGTACAGCAGCTGGATTTCGAGGACCTTCGGTATTGCTGTGGCTGAGGTCAAGACTGTTGGGAGACCTGAGTTCCTGATCCTTCGCTTCATTTGATGTTATGTCTTTGCGCTTAGTCGACCCGCCACGGACACCGTACGTACGTTTGGGCATCGTATTCCGACCCTGGAAAGTTCTCGACTCCTTCAGCTACTTCCAATTCAGAGATCGGAGCTTCATCAGAATCGGTCGTATCGAAAGATTTCGCTTACTTCTGCCTGACCTTGGGCACCGCCGAAAGAAGAGTCCGTACGGATGGAGAGGCGACGAAGGAGACCGTTAAAGGCAGAGTGAGTCTTCGAGATAGTGCGTCTTCTCTCGGTCGAAAGTTTACGATCGAGGATCCGTGGACGCATAAAGCCTCTTACCAAAGCCTGGGATAGATGATCAGAGGTATTCGGGTGGACAAAGGCTCAACATAGAGGACGCGAATGTCCCGTCCCGCGAATTTGGATTTTCGGGGGAAACGATACACAACGCCAGATCGAGACAAAGGTTGCATTGAGGTGTGGATGAAGGTCCAATTGCGTTGGCCAACGTGGTACACTGATGGACATGGTGCCCAAGATGCTTGGCGTGAAGCTCGCTCTCCCAATAGGACAGAGTCAACTGCATGCCCATGCACAACATGCTGACAAAAGTTGAAGTCTTACGGGGCGACTGCTGCGTGACGTACTCGGACTGGTGAACGTGAGGTGATTGCGTAGAGCTTGTTACTGCGGGGTAGAAATCCGAGGAACTGATGCATTCCCTCTGAACTGATTTCACAAGAACACTGCAGCCATATATTGTAGGCGTAGAATTGGAGCAGCATTGGTGATAATCAAAGAAGAGGTATGAGGTATAGAGTAATAGGCGCGGTCTGAAGGTCGTCAAGGATGGATACATGGTTGATGGATTTAGCAGAAAGCGTAAGGACGGCTAGGATGAATCACTACGTCGGCAAGACCTCACCGCTGCAACCGCAGGCCGTGTCGAATGCCTACCGAGCGACCGTGGGAAATCCAGTGAAGCATGGGATTCACACCGGTAGTGGGAGACCAGAAACATCTTCTTTGAGGGATCAGAAACGGAGTAGGGTGGCGGACGTCAAAGCGTGTTCTTGAGGGGCACCAAAAACGTAACGTCCCTCCCTGAGTGGAGAGAAACCCACGGTGCCGAGACAAATCCATTGTTTATGGGACTCAAATTTCTCCGTCGCGAGCATATATAGTTATCGTCAGTGTGCCGTTGTTCTTCAGCCGCTTCTCCACATGGATTCGGTTTGCAGTGAGAAAATATCGTGGTTGTGGTCATGCTGTCGATCGTCCCGTCGACGGCGTCGAAAGCCGCTTCGGCTGTTCCCCCCTGCTCTATCATGACTATCGGCCTGTCTCTTCGTTTCGGGGCCACGACACGAAGGTGCTATCAGAAAAGAATATAAGTCCAAGTTTTGAAGACACAGAGCATAAGGAAACCTGCGTGCCGAGTTTATCCGGACAAAGAGGAGGCACCAAAAACGTCAAGCGAATATATCGCGCTTTATTTACAGTAACGCTATTCGTATTATATTGTATATCATACCGTACTCAGATGAATTGTGGCGTTCTTCTGGAAACTTCCATTAGCAGTCACGTGTCTGATTTTTGCTCTCTCTCTCTCTCTCAATTAGCTATAGAAACTATTGGTATATGAGAGTCAGAGCGAATATGTGCATGTAGATATATTGACTATCTAGTAGGTAGAGCATATGGTAGAGCATACAGATGAAGGAAGAAGTGGGAGGACGGATAAATACCCCTAGCGCCAAGCCGCTTCGGCCGGAGCGGAAATAACTAACCGCCGGGGTATACGTATGAGCATACGTATGTTCAT
>JAABVA010001948.1_pt1 | contig 21137 bp, 21 predicted proteins | sample 5560331 | NCBI WGS metagenome assembly JAABVA01 (sample SAMN12812661, study PRJNA571458) | rock metagenome | isolation source: Antarctica rocks | place: Antarctica: Victoria Land, Mt New Zealand sud | collected 2016-01-07
AAAGAGCCGATGAGAGGAATCGAACCTCCAACATGCGCTTTACAAAAGCGCTGCTCTGCCATTGAGCTACATCGGCTTGCGAGACATACTATACCACAGGAGAATTCTTTTGGCAATATAGTAATTCCGTTTTTCAGAAATTTGGTGTCTCGCAAGGTGTTCATGAAGAATATAGTTCTGGACTCAGAAGCACTATTTTTGTGTGCAAAAGAAGATATTTCGGCTGAAATACAGCTGCGGACTCAGGATTGCATCGAACAAGTACACGCAAAGCTGCTCTACGGATGTGGCATAATAAAGCATCAAACCCTAAAAACGTGCATTGACACCACCTACAAAGCAATAAGCGAAGATTCGAGGTACGATCTATGGCACAGGAAAAGCAGGAGACACGCGAGGAGGAGGTTGCTGTGAGGACGCGATTTATCGGTCCCTACAAAATACTCGAGAGGAATAAAGATGTATAGCCCACAACTAGGCGACTCATTAGATGCACTTGATACACCAGCGATGATTATTGATTTGCCATTAATGGAGGCGAATATTGCCACATTGATGGGATCATTTCGAGGACAGGGTGTTCATGTTCGACCGCATTTGAAAACGGTCAAATGCCCTGAATTGGCCCAACTCTTACTGACGGCAGGTGCGATTGGTGGCTGTGTCGCGAAGGTAAGCGAGGCCGAAATCATGGCTCATGCAGGCATCGAAGACCTGTTGATTACAAGCGAAATCGTGGGCAAACCCAAACTAGCTCGACTCGTTGTCTTGATACGAGAGCATCCACATGTGAAAGTGGTGGTGGATAGCCTCGTTGGAGTGCAAGCCCTGAACCAGACAATGCGTGACGCTGATCTGCATACCAACGTGTTGCTTGATGTCAATGTAGGACAAAATCGTTGTGGGGTGTCTCCTGGTGAAGAGGCTCTTGCATTGGCTCGACAGATTGGCACCATGAGCAATATACATCTCATCGGTGTACAGGGGTATGAAGGCCATTTACAACATCTCCACGATCCAGCCGAACGGGAACGGTGTTGTCGCCAGTCTATGCAGTTGCTCACTACCACTGCATCTCAACTGAGAGAACTAGGCTTTCCCATCGAAATTGTGACAACTGGAGGGACGGGTACTGCGAAGATGTGCGCGACCTGTGAGGGCGTGACCGAAGTGCAACCGGGGTCCTTCATTTTCATGGATACCGACTATCGCAACGCGCTTGGTTCTGTCTACGCCAATGCCTTGACCATTCTTTCGACCGTCATTAGCCGACCAACATCCCAGCGAGCAGTGGTGGATGCAGGTCTCAAGTCGCTCTCTATTGACAGCGGTATGCCTGAACCACAAGGGCTAGCAGGTGTAACCTATCAACCAGGAGGAGACGAGCATGGTATTTTACTGTGGCATGAGGGGACGCACATCGCAGGTGAGAGGCTTGCTGTGGGCCAACGGATAGCATTTATCCCCAGCCATATAGACACCACCATTAACCTGCATGATACTTACTATGCATTTCGCGATGGGAGGCTTGAAGCCATGTGGTCGGTTGCGACACGCGGAAAAGTACAGTAAATGGTTCTTGGAACTGGGGTGTTTGTTGTATAGTCGGATATGATATGCGAAAGGGGAATTATGTATGATGGCATCACACCTCCCTGAGGGATTAGATCGACGGTTGGAGGATTATGGGCTGATTACAGGTCGTTCCAAATACGTTGATGATCTGAGGCTGCCAGAGGGAAGACCAGCTGCTCTCTATGTAGCGTTTGTGCGTAGCCCGTATGCTCATGCGAAGATTGAGCGTATCCGGTTGGATGAGGCAGAGTCCTTGCCGGGAGTGATCGCAGCCTTTGATGGGGCTGGCGTTATGAGCAGCATGAAAACGCTGAATACTATTCCTGTTGCGGGTCTGAAAAAGCCGGAACGAAGACCGCTTGCAAATGGGACTGTTCGCTATGTTGGTGATCCTGTCGCGGTTGTGCTGGCGGAGAACCTCTATGTAGCACGCGACGCCTGTGATCTTGTCGATGTCGAGTATGCGCCACTGCCAGCGGTCGTCGATCCAGAGCAGGCATTAGAGTCAACGGCTCCGCTCCTGTACGATGAGCTGGGTACCAATGTTGCTTTCCATCTTTCAACACAGGGCGGCGATGTTCAGGGAGTATTTCAGCAGGCAGAGCATATTGTGCGCCTACGTGTCGTCAACCAGCGAGTTGCTGCAAGTCCTCTCGAACCACGAGTCTGCCTGTTTGATTTTGAACCACAAAGCGGCCTGCTTTCTGCATGGGTCTCCTCGCAAGCGGTCTACACGTTGCGGGATCTTCTCGCGGGTTTTCTGGGACTGAAACGCGATGCCGTTCACGTCTCCAACGCTCAAGTGGGCGGTGGGTTTGGGACTAAGACAGGTTTTCTGGGTGAAGAGTTGATCGCAGCTTTTTTGGCGGTGCGATATGGACGACCGATCAAATGGATTGAGGATCGCAGTGAGAACTTGCAGAGTCAGGTTCATGGGCGCGGTCAGGTGAACTATATTGAGGCTGCTTGTAGCAACGAGGGGCACCTTCTTGGCCTGCGCGTATCCTCGATAGGCGATCTGGGAGCATTCCTCGCAAGTAGTACAGCGATGGTACCCGCAGGCACCTCGTATATGCTGAACGGTCCGTATAAGCTGCAAGCGATAGACAGTCAGGTGGTGGGGGTGTTTACCAATAAGGTGCCAACTGCGGCATATAGGGGAGCAGGACGCCCCGAAGCTACCTATATCCTGGAACGTACAATGGATAGCATCGCTCGCGAGCTTCGTCTCGATCCTGCTGAGGTACGCCGCCGCAATTTTCTTGCCCCCGAAGCCTTCCCCTATCAAACTTTGACAGAGATAGAGTATGACAGCGGGAACTACCAGCTTGCCCTTGATACAGCACTCGAACGCGTTGATTATGCTCAGTGGCGAGAGAGGCAGAGGGGGCGTCGAGAGGCACACAGTTTGCACCAGATAGGTATCGGTCTCTCCTCGTTTGTAGAAGTGACGGGCGGTCCCGCACGTCAGGGTACTCCCAAAGAGGCGGCAACTGTACGCATTCAGCGCGATGGAACAATTCTGGTACAAAGCGGTGTCTCTCACAATGGTCAAGGACATTTCACTGCTTTCGCGCAAATTGCCGCAAGTGTCTTACAACTTCCTGGCTCTCAAATAGAGGTTCGCATGAATGACTCGGCACTTCCTGGGTATAGCATCGGGACGTTCGGGAGTCGTACCACACAGAATGGAGCCTCCGTTGTGCTATTAGCCGCGCAAGCGGTACGAGAGAAAGCCGTGAATCTGGCAGCGCGCGTATTGGAAGCAGCCCCCGAAGACATGGTGGTAGAGAATGGCACAATAACGGTGCGTGGAGTTCCGTCGCGTCGCGTCGCATTTGGTGAACTCGCCCGTCTTTGCGAGGAACAACCCGACCTGATTGAGCGAGAGCCACCTAATCCAGTTAATGGTACACCAATTGAAGGATTAGCTGCGTGGCGCGATTTTAGTGCTTCTAATGCTGCATTCTCGTCAGGAACACATGTTGCTATCGTTGAGATCGACACAGACACAGGTGAGGTGCATCTGCTCACCTACGTAGCGGTTGATGATTGTGGACGCGTACTCAACGAGTATCTTGCCGAGGCTCAGGTACATGGGAGTCTCGCTCAAGGCATCGGGCAGGCACTCTATGAAGAGATCGTCTATGACCACGACGGTCAATTGCTCACCAGCACGCTCATGGACTATGCCTTGCCGACAGCCGGGGAGTTTCCGATGTTTGTCAATGTCTCCATTGAGACCCCTTCTTCCACCAACCCGTTGGAAGCAAAAGGAATAGGTGAGGCTGGCTGTATCGCTGCTCCTCCTGCTATCGTCAACGCAGTCCTGGATGCGCTTGCACCATATGGCATTACCGTAGTAGATATGCCGTTGAAGGCGGAGAAACTCTGGAAATTGCTTCAAGCGGCTCGAAGGGGTGAGCTGAAATCACCAACATTTCTTGTGCCAGCAGTCTTTCACGTCAACACGAGTGCGAAGGCGAAGGATGCTCCTGATTTCGCGTAAAGGAAGGCCATAGGGGACGTGTCCCAAGCGTTGCTGGGAGTCGCCCCCAGTGCCAGTAGTCTCTTATGAGCCAGGAGTGTCCGTCTGTCGGTAATTCGTGTCTGTCTGTCCGTAATCCGTTGTTTCAGTCTCGGCAGGACTCTCTCTCTGACCTTTGTCCGCTGGTTTGGAGCCAGAACTAAAAGCTGCTTTGGTCGTTTTGACGTTTTCAGCAACTGTTTCGGGATTTTCTGGTCCAATATGACCAGCATCGCCAACTCGCTGTTCTTGAGTCTCGCCAAGGTTATTGAACATCCCTACACCGGGTGATTTGCCGCCAGTATTCCTCGCTTCCTCCATCTTCTCGTCCGTGGGCTGTGTGTTCCCGGGGTTGATTGGTTCGGAGCTAGAACTCATTGTTGATTCTCCTTCTTGCTCAAGCCTCATTGTCTCTACTAGTAGGGTGTGCATTCAACTGAATACACAGAGATTCCACGTACAGGATCGGGTACAAGTTTCACATGAATTGCATCGCTCGTAAAAAACACAACCAGCTCTTGCATATCTGTTGTGGTCTGCTCACGTGCTCCCATTTTCTGATCGTTTTCGATACACGCTCTTATTCGTGTGATCGCAACGGACATTACGGAAAGGATTGAGCGAGAAACGTATGAACGCGGATAGTAGTATCGTTGCCATTCATAGTATAGCTGAACGATCTTTCGCATAGGAACGTGTGGAAAACAGGACCAAGTATGTCCGTTACAGTTTCCTGTCAACTGCATCCTTCTTTTCTCATAGAGTACAAGAGAAAGTTTGGCAGTGTTGCGAAAATGACAAAATGTTGTAAACGCTGATTTGCTCTTACAAGACGGCTTGAAAAATTGTTCGCGCCCCCGTTTCCAGAACGGATTTCCCAGGTAGCCAGCATAGGACGTTTAGGGCTGGGCAGGATGTCGAGAAGGGTTCTCAAACCGCTCCCAGCGAAGCGCGAACTGTAAGATCATCGCCACGAGAATACCCATTACCAGACCGTTCTGTACCAGCGAGCGCACAACGTCGGGGATTGTGCTAAATGCATTCGAGGGGAGAAGCATCGATGAGAGGCCAAGCAGCACGGGCAGTGCGACCCGATAGATCGTCTTGAACGTGAACTTCATCCCTTCCAATTGGCTCAGGCCGGAGCCGAACAATTGCAAATAGGCTACGAACAGCACAGCATCACCCACGCTTACGGGCAGCGACGCGAACAACTGGCCAAGTGCCGGAATCAGGCCGAGCAGGATAAACAGCGCAGCACCAAGCAAGAAAGGCGCACGGGTGAAGATGCGTGTCGTGCGTAAAAAGCCGAACGAGGAGACATACGGCGCGTATGGAACGATGCCGAAGAAACCGGAGACGAGAGAGCTAAAGCCCGTCACAACGAGCGCGCGACGGTACTGTGTAGATGAAACGTCCCTCTCGAACAGTGCTTTCGCGCCCTCCAGTGCCGCGTAGGTATTGCTGAGGCTGATCAGGCCCGTCAGCACAACGGTAATCAACAGGCCGACATTGAAGGTCAACCCACCCCATGGTAGGATGGCGAAGAGGGCATTACCAGCAGGGGCTAGCGCGGTCGCACGATGAGGGAAGAAGAACACGAACGCGATCCAGCCTACGACGATACCCGTTAGGATAGCGAAATTGCTGATCAATCCCCGACCAAAGATGCTCAAGAGCAACACCAGCACAACCAATCCCACAGAGAGCAAGGCGATACCCGGCTCGATATGCGTACTGATAGAAAGCCCAAGCATTCCCTTGAAAAATATCCCGCACAATTGCGCTCCTAACAGGAAATAAAAGGTGCTGATGACGACCGGTGTGAAGAGGAGACGCAGCCACCAACCCAGGCCCGTCACACCGAGGAGAATAAAGATCAGCCCAGTCAGGATGATCCCCGCCTCCAGCGTTCCGCCTAGCACGGCCAGCGATTGACCCGCTGCCTGGGTACTGGCGGCGAGACTCAAGATCACGCCCCACCACAGCCCAGCCGAACCTTCCATGAGGGGGAGCCGATGCCCAAGTGTTCCTTGCAAAATGCATGCAATGCCAGTGTAGATGAATGCTCGCTCAAGCGAGGCGGTGATGACGGCGGGTGGCTGATGAAAAGCAGAGCCAATAGAGATAGGAATCACCACAATGTTCGCGAACATGAAGAAGAGCCACTGGATACCAGCCAGCACGGTAGTCACGGGTGAAATGCTCTCATCAGGCGGTCTTTGCAATGAATGATCCTTTCGATGATGGTACTGCAAATTCTATCATACGAGCAGGATGTCTCTACCCAATACTGTAACACATTTACAGATTGCACTGGCTACATAGGTCAGGCCGAAACAAAAAAGAAGCAACACGAAGCTTTGAGCCTCCTTTGAAGGCGGTCCTAATAAGCTTCTGTATCACCTTCCCTCTATCAGAAACGTGCCTCAAGTCTATCCGTAACTACTTGCTACATGTTTGGATTCATGGAGTTGTATTCCCCCATCTTATCCAATAACCTTTAGATTAAGTGCATAAACAACGATAAGTGTCCTCTAAACGATATTGTTCAGGGGACGCTTACCGAAAAGATGATAACTTAATTGTCTATCAGTTGTATATGGACAACTTAGTTGTTCGTCTACAACTGGGCGTAGTGAACTATTGCCCCTACTCCACCGTGACCGACTTCGCCAGATTTCGCGGCTGATCGACGTTGCAGCCGCGTGCGACTGCGGCGTGGTAGGCGAAAAGTTGGAGCGGCACACTTGCTAACAGAGGGCTGAGCATTTCGAGCGTGGCGGGAACGTACATTACGTCGTCGGCATGCTGCCGTATCTTCTCGTCACCCTCGGTGGCTACGGCGATGATACGGGCATCACGCGCACGCACCTCTTGCATATTGCTCACCACCTTCTCGTAGACATGCGAGGCGGTGGCGATAGCGACAAGCGGCACATCAGGGTCGAGTAGCGCAATAGAGCCATGCTTGAGTTCGCCTGCCGGAAAACCCTCGGCATGGATATAGGAAATTTCCTTGAGCTTGAGAGCACCCTCTAACGCGGTTGGATAACCAACGCCACGACCAATGAAGATCATACTACTCACACCTGCCATGCGTTTCGCAAGTGGTTCGATGCTATCCTCGCTACTGCTTGACGCTGTATCGAGTATCTTCTGAATCTGCGCGGGAATACTCTCTAGCGCATGAAGTACCTCATGCACCGTCTCTTGAGCGATGCGCTGCTGATGCTGACCGAGGTAGAGGCCGAGCATGTATAGCACTGTGATCGAGGTGATAAAGGTCTTCGTTGCAACCACGCAAATCTCTGGACCTGCCTGCAAGTAGAGGACGGCGTCAGAGAGACGCGTGATGGCACTGGCGACGACGTTTGTTACCGCGATAACTGGTGCGCCGTGCTCACGCGCTTGTCGAATCCCCACAAGCGTATCTGCCGTCTCGCCCGATTGCGTCACGGCAATACACAACGTCTCCGGTCCGACAATTGGATTGCTATAACGAAACTCAGCCGCCGTCACGGTCTCGACGGGAATACGCGCCCATTGCTCTATCGCGTATTTGGCGATGACGCCTACATGATAGGATGTACCGGACGCAACAATGATGATGCGCTGAATGGAGTCGAGCAGGCCAGCCCGTCGCAGGCCATCCAACTCTTTCAACTGCAACTGCCCATTATGATTGCGACCGAGCAGTGTACGACGTACCGCGTCAGGCTGCTCGTAGATTTCTTTGAGCATAAAATGTGGGTAGCCGCCCTTCTCTGCCGCTTCAGTATCCCAGTCGATGGTAAGTGCCTCACGCTCGACAAGCTTACCATCGCTAATGGTGGTAATCACTACGTCTTCGGGTCGTAGCGTAACCATCTCGCCCTCGTCGAGAATCTTGATGGTGCGCGTGTGCTTCAGAATAGCGGGAATGTCGGAGGCAAGGTACTGCTCGTGTTCGCCGAGGCCAATCACAAGCGGGCCGCCACCGTGTCGCGCTCCCACGATAAGATCAGGCTGCTCACGACTCACCACCGCGATAGCATAGGAGCCTTCGATACGGCGCAAGGCGTGGCGTACCGCACGTTCCAGGTCGTGCGCGGCCTCACCGAAGTAGGCACGCGCGATGAGATGGGGTAGCACCTCAGTATCGGTTTCGGAGCGGAAGACATAGCCCTCGCTTTGTAGCTCCATGCGTAGTTCTGTATAGTTCTCAATGATGCCGTTATGCACAACGTTGATGGTGCCCGTCGCATCGGCATGGGGATGAGCATTGATATCATTCGGGCGACCATGTGTGGCCCAGCGTGTATGCCCGATACCAAGTGGTCCAGGGGCCGGATGTGAGCCATTAGCAACGGAGGCAACGAGATTAGCGATCTTGCCCGCACGTCGATGAAGTTCGAGACTGCCATCAGTGGTGAGAACAGCAATGCCTGCCGAATCGTAGCCGCGATATTCGAGGCGTGTCAGGCCATCAAGCAAAATGGTAGTAACATCGGTCCCCTGTGGGCCGACGTATCCGATAATACCGCACATGTGGTTGGTTCCTTTTTCTCTTTTGTAGAATGTATTGCCTGTTGTATTTTTTGCATACAGGCGTAACGTACTACATCACTGAGAACGCCTTCCACCAACCGTTACCGATTGGGTTTCCTCGCCCTCTTTTCAGGAGTGTGATCGCCCCTGGAGACTCCCCGCTGACTGTCCGAACGGTCTCCACCTCGTCAACCGGATGCTCCCTCCACTGAACCGGCCCATGCGCTATGATAAGTGACAACATTAGTAAGACATATTATACCATAGTAAATTCTCTACGGAATGTGAAATAGGTCATAAGTAGGGGTCTAATTTATTACACCCTTTTGGCACTATACCCCCTGAGAGGTATACCTTACCATGTTTCTTTTCACCACTCGTTTTCGTGCTAACCATAGTGGACACAGTGCGTATTCGTTGCATCTCACAGTAGAGAAAGGACTCTTCATTATGCAAAGGCGCGTTGGCAACTTACGTTGGGGTATTGCCGTACTCCTCGGTCTCGGCGTCGTCATCAACTACTTTGACAGGACAAACATTTCGGTCGCGGGCGTCTCACTCTCGAAAGAGTATCATCTTTCAGGTATAGAGTTTGGCTTTATCGCCTCAGCATATCTCTGGACGTATACGCTCGTTCAGGTACCAGTAGGCGCATTGCTAGACAGGGTAGGCGTCAAATGGATGGTACGCATAGGGACGATTGTGTGGTCAATCGCGACATTTGCGACTGCAATTGTTAGTGGTTATGGTCTAATTATCCTCGCACGCTTCCTACTTGGTATCGCTGAGGCCCCAGTGTTTCCTGCAGCATCAAAGGCGACGGGCTACTGGTTCCCCATGAAGGAGCGCGGTCTGGCAACTTCGACGTTCGATGCAGCCGCGAAGTTTTCCAATGTTATTGGCGTACCGTTTGTTGCGCTTGTAGTCTCGTTCTATGGTTGGCGCGGCGCGTTCTGGGCAACAGGTATACTAAGCGTACTCTATGGTTTTCTGTTCTGGTTTACGTATCGTGATCCCAGCCAATCGAAGCGTCTTTCACAGCCTGAACGTACCTATATTGAAGAGGGTGGTGCCCAGGCCGACAACACAGCACCTGCAAATACGTTAGCAAGTCTTGGTTATCTGCTCCGTCAACCAAAAATTTGGGGCATGGCACTTGGTTTCGCAGCCTATGGCTACTCGTTTTACCTGTTCTTGTCCTGGCTCCCCACGTACATTCAGGGGCAGTTGCACGTCTCTATCCTCAATAGTGCTGGCATTGTTGCCATCATCTGGGGTGTGGCGACCATCACAGATATTGTTATTGGTGGCTGGCTGGTAGATTTCCTGATTAAGCGAGGCAACGATCCAACAAGGGTACGTAAGACAATCTTCATTATCGGGATGGTGATGGGTATTGCAATTATCGGAGCCGCCTTCACTAAGAGCCTGCCCCTGATCGTCATGTGGCTCTCCATTTCGCTTGGTGGTCTGGCATTTGCTGCTCCGGTTGGCTGGAGCATTCCGTCGCTGATCGCGCCAAAGGGAACTGTTGGCGTTGTTGGCTCGATTATGAACTTCTTCAACAACCTCGCGGGCATCATTGCCCCACTCGTGGCCGGTTATGTGCTTGACACAACCAAATCGTTTGTGTTGAACTTTATTATTGCCGCCGTCGTCCTCGTCCTCGGCATCCTCTGCTACCTCTTGCTGCTGGGTAAGATCGAACAGTTGCCAGCGCAATTCGAGGAAAAGCCTGTAGGGAATGCTGCACCAGCGGCAGATTAAAATAGTGTAACACTAAAAAAGATGGCTTCTGCCACCGGTGCAGGTGGCAGAAGCCATCTTTTTTAGTGTTCTATTAAAGAAGTTATCTCAGCGGATTTTTTCCGTTCACAACATTGTTCTAGTATGTAGGTCTAAGACGGGTTGACGTGGTATGGACGAGATTTGCTATAGTATGTAGAGAAACGTTCTCAATAAAATCACATGGTATAAACCTAGTGGGTAGCAGAGGAGCAGGTAATGCAGGACATTGCACCAGAGGTGGTATCTCTCGCGGATGCTTGCCTCGGTGGTCTCTATGGTCGATCAGCACTATTGATTGGTCCACAAGAGCAACGATCCCCATACGTCACACTCCTGCAACGCGCAGGGATGGCATACATTTTTCAGGAAGATACACCGTCTCATGTCTCTTCACACTTGTCACATGTACAACTTTTAATCAGCGTTCCCACGCCAGAAGCATCGGCCCCAATGCTCACAGCAGCAAATATCGCTAAAGGGTGCAACGGACGGCGCACGCCTCTGCTCATCTTTGACCTCGCACAATCGGCGTCGGTCGAAGAAATGGCGGGTCTACTCCCTGCTGTCTGCCTCTATACGCCAGAGGACGTGCGCCGCATCTTATTGCAGGTCGGAGCGGGCAGCTATTGATATATGTGGTACATTAATTGAGAGATAAACATTTATATATGCCCAATGTAAGGAAATAATAATTGTGGAAGTTATAAAAATATCGCCTCGTGGCTACTGCTACGGGGTTGTTGATGCATTACAAATCGCGCGGCAAGCGGCGAAAGATACGTCCCTGCCACGTCCTCTCTATATCATTGGGCAGATTATTCATAACCGCCACGCCATCAACGAACTCACCAACATGGGTGTAGTCACGCTCGACGGTCCAGATAGAGTAACTATTCTTGAACAGGTGCAAGAGGGAACCGTCATTTTTACGGCACACGGCGTCTCACCACAGGTCAAGCAACGCGCACAGGAGCGCGGCCTACACTGCATCGACGCCACCTGCCCCGATGTCACCGTCACTCATGACCTTGTGATAAAGCTGGTAGCACAGGGCTACTACATTCTCTACATTGGCAAAAAAGGCCATCCAGAGCCAGAAGGCGTCATGGGTGAGGTGCCGGGACACGTCAGCTTAATTGAGACTGAGGACGACGTGGACGCGCTCACACTCACTACTGAACAGGCGCAAAAGCTCGCAATCTCCACACAGACAACGCTCTCGAAATGGGACACGAACCGCGTCATTCAATACATCAAAACACGCTATCCACACGCCGAGGTGCATGTCGATATCTGTGCTGCCACCCAGACACGCCAGGAAGCTGTCGCGGAACAGGCGAAGGGGGCTGATCTAACCATCGTTGTCGGCGACCCTAAAAGCAATAATACCAATCGCCTCGTGCAGGTCTCCGAGGAGCTAGCACACGTGCCCGCCGTTCGTATCGAAGACTTATCACAACTCAACCTCGAACTCCTGAAAGGCAAAAAACGTGTCGCAGTCACTGCTGGAGCCTCGACCCCAAGCCAGCTCACACGCGAGGTTATCCGCTACCTGGAACAATATCAGGAACAGTAAAATGGTACAATAGGGATGTATGGAATGAAAACAGTTAGAAGTGTATTAGAGGGGTACACCGAGGAACAGCTTGCTCCAATTCTCAAGCTCTGGGGTTGGGCAGGAGAACCAGACAAAAAGAAGCCACAACAAATAGACGCACTGAGGAAGCACATGCGCCACCTCGTCGCGGCGCACTTCGTATGGGAGCATATCACAGAAGATGAACGTCAGATACTGTATCGCATCTTGCCACCTAGCACACGCGAAGGCGTCACCCAGGATAAAGCCCTTATCAAAAGGACGCAACTCACGCCCGAACGGTTTGAAATAGCACTACAAAAACTTGTCGAGAACGCATTACTTCAAAAGTCCGACGGACCTGCACACCACAATATGTATTACTCCACAGCCTTCAAGAAGCCCGAAAAATCGGAAAAGGTGATAACATTGGCAGCGTTCAGTGAGAGTGCCGAAACTCTCTATACCACCAGTCGGGAGTATTTTACACCTTCCGGTGATCGCTCAAAATGGGACCTGGATAGGCTCTTGTCAACACTCCCCTATGGTAGCCTCGATAAAGTGTTGTCATACTACGGTATTTCGTATACCGCATCATATTATGGTCAAGCAGCTAATACCTTGCTCATCTCGGACAAACTTATCGACATGGAAGAGCCGCTCGACCACCTCCCCACATTAGACCCACTCGCACGCAAGCTCTTTGTGTGGTTACGAGAACACAACGGAAAGGAGTCTATGGAAGAGGCGCGGACATTCTTGAAGGTAGATGATGCGACACTGTTACAAACGCTTACCATACTTACACAGCATGCCCTGGTCCTTGATAGCTTCTCAAAAGGTGAACGTGTACTGTTTGTACCTTCAGATTGGTATAGCAACATGCGACCTCTTACGACGAATGCACCACTAGCAGAAAATGAGGGTAAGCTAATTGAGCTTGAGGGTGAACCACTGGCAGCGGTACCCGGTGAGAATATAACGGTATACGACATTGCAACACTGGTCAACACCATCTATCAGCAAACTATCGAGCCGACACAGGCTGGCAGAGTGCCTAAGCGTATCGCTACGAAAATTCGTCCAACACTACGCGGTAAACCACGTTTAGAGTATGATGATAGCGACGACTATATTGAAATGCTGCTCAAAACAATAGAGTATCTTACAATCATTCAACTCACCGAACCAGCATTTCAAGACATGAAGCCAGCATACGAGGTAACACCATCGGTTGAGCAATGGGCGAAGAAATCGTTATTCGAGCAGACAACTCACTTGCTTGCATACTGGATTGAAAACTACGCCTGGCGCGACGTATATGGCGTCAATTATAGTTCGTGGTCCACCTATTCCTGGGATTTTGCCGGTGGTCGCAAAGCACTGCTGAAACACCTGCACACATGTACACCTGGACGCTGGTATACAGTTGAGTCGCTCCTACAGAAGATATGGAAAGATGATGCCTTCGCGTATCGTCCCACACCCTCCTATAATCGCACGAAGAAGCAAGTAAAAGATTATGAGACGCATGTGAAATGGGATCGTTGCGAAGGTGAAGTCTACCGGGGCATTTTAGCTTCGACACTCTCCGAACTGGGCATTGTTGACATCGGCTACACTCATGTTGATGCGCTTAGTTCAAACGTTGCGGTAAATCCTGATTACTTCAAAGTGACAGAACTTGGCGGCAGCATTATGACACTAGTTGGTTCACCTGAAAAATTCGTGGAAGAAGTGCAAACAGCGCAACGCGGCCTTGTCGTACAGCCAAACTTTGAATTGTTGCTGCTACAACCCGACATGGTGACGCTCTATGACCTGCTCCCTTTCGCACAGGCGAAACAGCTTGGCCTTGTGAGCAGTCTTACACTTACCAAAGCATCCGTGTTACGTGGTTTACAGGCTGGTAAGAATGTCGAGCAGATTCTTCAGACGTTACAAGAGCGTAGCCCGAAAGACGTGCCGCAGAATGTCGAGTACACTCTACGCGATTGGACACGAACCTACAAGAGTACAAAACTTTCGCAGGTATTGTTGCTTGAGGTCTCAAGCGAAGATGCCGGGCAGATACTAGCAGTTATCCCGGCACTACAAGGCATGGGCATTCGTCAACTTGCTTCCTGTGTCTTCGCCGTCAGTGGTACAGTCGATCTACAAGCTCTGCGTAAAGAGCTAGAAAAGGCTGGCGTTTTTGTGCATATCAGTGGCGACATTTTCACCCGGCCCAAACATCTTTACGACCCGTACTTTGCTACTTACGGCAGGTAGCTACCTACGGCAGGTTTGACCTTTTCCCATCCCTCCGAAGAGGGTGAGACTCTTCTCCTCACGAAGAAGGTTTCCTGCTTCGCCGACCACCGCCAACAACGGCTTTCGCCACTGCGGGTCTTACATGGTCTCCACAGGCAGAGGCGACAAGCCCTGCCGCCAACACGTTCTTTGCTGCATTGATATCTCGATCATGCACAGTACGACACTGTGGACACACCCATTCCCGTACCTCAATCGGCATGTCTGTCATCACATATCTGCACACATGACACCGCTTGCTACTTGGATAAAAACGGTCTATCTTGATAACCGTGCGCCCGTACCACTCCGCCTTGTATTCCAGTTGTCGCGTAAACTCCGACCACCCAACATCGCTAATCGCTTTGGCAAGCACGTGATTGTGCAGCATGTTTTTGACCGCTAGCGTTTCCAGACAGATCACTTGGTTTTCGCGTATCAGTCTGGTTGACAGCTTGTGCTGAAAATCACGGCGTTGATCGGCAATCCGCGCATGTACCCGCGCTACTTGTCGTCGGGCTTTCTCTCGATTCTTGCTTCCTTTTTGTTTCTTGGCATGTCTTCGTTGTACTTTTGCAAGCTTCTTCTCATCGCGTACATAGTATTTGGGATTCGCAATGGTCTCCCCGTCACTCGTGATGAGAAACGATTTCAAGCCTAGGTCAATGCCAATGCTCTTGTTGTCGTTACGAGGAGGAAGGGGCGTGCTTGCTTCCTCTACCAACATGGAGATGAAATACCGCCCTGCCGCGTCTTTTGACACGGTGACGCTTGATGGCTTGGCGTTTTTAGGTAACGGACGCGACCACATGATAGCAAGCGGTTCGTCTTGCCTAGCAAGCTTTAAGTGTGTCCCATCCCAAGAGAAGGCTACTTTGGTATATTTTGCCGACTGCTTGTCATGCTTCTTTTTGTAGACAGGATACTTGGTGCGCCCTTCAAAGAAATTGATCAATGCTCGATCAAGATTGATAAGTGCTTGTTGCAATGGCGCACATGACACATCTTTGAGCCACACTGTCCCTTCATCTTTTTTGAGTACGGTAAGAGCCGCTGATAGGTCGTTGTAATACAGTTTTTGTCCTTGCTCAAAGTAGGCGGTGGTTCGCAAGCGTAACGCCCAGTTGTACACGAAGCGACAACACCCAAAGGTACACGCTAAATTATGGGCTTGTTCGGGTGTCGGGTAGAAACGGTACTTGTACGCACGCTTGCTCATGATGAATGCCTTATCCTTTCGCTATCTTTTGTTAGCTTGCTTGCTGAATAGGGTCAGATGTCGCATTCTTTGGGTTCACGTCTATAGAACGTGCCAGTTGCCCTTCCTCTTGTTCATAGAATCCTGCTAACCAGCCCATAATGTAGCCCGTATTCCACATATCTGAACATCCACTGTTCCATCCATTTCTTAGTTGAAACAGAAGAGTGGTTGCGTCGATCACCTCGTCTTGATGATGATAGCGATGATACGTCTCGTATCCGGCATCGTAAGCTTGCATTACGTCCTCGTCTTCAACCAGGACAGACATTTTACCAATGGAAACGACATGTGACATGATGTCCTTCTCCTTTGCAATCGAGAGAAGAGAGCGTATCCCATCTATAGCATACGCTCATCCTTCTTTTTTTGAGCATGATGAAAACTCAACGAGCTTGCATCATCAGTTTTTTCTCGCTTGCCCAGCATACAGGAGCAGCAAGCCGACTAGCACCACCAGCGCAACCACCCATATCACCTGAATGTGTATCGTCACGATGTTTCCTACAAGGCTCATATCCATCACGACACATCCTTCCATTTGTACATGCCATGTCCATCAGGGACAAGGGACGTAACGTATGCCCCATTAACCGTGACATCAATAGTCACATCATTTTGTGTGAGCGTCACCAGCGCATAGTTGCCCGCACCACTTACGACAGTGGTCAAGACTTGGGTGTGCTGACCATCCGCGCTGGTGACGATGATGCGAACGTTGTTGTGCATCTCTTGCGTGATGAAGTGGTGACTGTCAAGGTCGAACGAAGCAATGCGGTCAGTGCCATAGGTGAGTTGATTGTCAAGATTGACCAGTGCAGGCCAGACGATACCGTTGAACAGGAATGCAAGGCAGAGGACCAGCACGAGCCAAAGCAAGACTCTTGTCCTCACACTCACGCGATGGGTTGTGGTGACAATGGGTGCTGCAATCGGTCCGGTGTTCGGTGTCTGTGCTGCTGCTGATGTCGTGCGAAAACGAATTGCGCTTCGCGGCATTTTTGCCACACTCTCATCATCGTATTCTTGGTCAACGTCGGGTACAGGTTGCTGGACAGGACGTGATGCCCGTTGAGGTACTGAGGTCTTCTGCATGGTTGCATCTCCCTTCACGCTGAACCCTTCGCGTGTTAGAATTTGGAGTGAAAACTGAAAGGTAGTTGAATGCTGTTCAATGTTTTCGTGTTGCGGCTCATAGCCTGTAACGCTGTGAGCCGTACTTTCTTCAATCAAGGTGATTGCTCCTTCCTCGTGTGTAGAACACCTGCATCTCTGCATGCTGATGTGTGGAACAAGTCAGTGGGTAAGCATGTGCGGTGGGGTACGAGAGCTGATTCTCGTCCAGACAGACAGGGCAGTAGACCACCAGCCCACAGGTTATGCAGACCGTTTCTCCTGCTCGGAACGTCGGGGTACTCGTGTGCATGCCCTGTTGACAGTTGAGCAGCGCTTGCTCGCGTGTAGTGGCTCTGCGCTCTGCGGTGGTCGGCTGCTTTTTACGGGTGGTCGTAGCCCAGCGTTGGGTACTGCTCATACAATCACCTCCACGTCTTTGAGAGCAGAAGGTAGTGCAGGAACCACAGGGACAGTTGCAGAGTGTTTACGTTCTAAAAGAGCAGCAACCCATCCAGTAAGATACCCTGCATTGTGGCGTCCAGCGTGCTGAACGTCGATCATGGTGCCAACATAGAATGCGTAGAGGTCCATGTCGGTTAACGGCTTGTTTTGATAGTCAACTTTGTAGCGAAGGTATCCAGTTTGAAATGCGTTGGCAAATGCATCATCGGTAACAGTAATCGTCGTGTTCCCGATCTTGAGCGATTCGCTCATGGTCTTGGGCCTTTCGTTTGTGACGTGTCGGCATCCCATGCTAGAATAACATAGGGCCGAGTGTAGACTTGACTAAAAGGTTCCGTCGGTCCTGTTTCGCTTGGCCTCGTCTTGTTACAAGGTCAAATTTTGTAGTCATCTCCTCTCTTTGTTTTATAAAACTCGCGTGTCGCCATGAAACTACTAAAGAACTTTTCAATGTAAAAGGTACAAGTGAACAAGCAATAGTTCGTTGTAACTTGGCTTGTCATGTTACAATAATAATTTAAAAGTCACGACTTGTCAAGTACTGACAAGTCGATTGCATAGAATCTGCTAAGATGATATAGTAGGTTTCAAATACTGCTAGTCAAACAGACTGATATTGAAGGAGCCTTTTGTATGCGCGAGTTCAAAGAACTAATTGAAAATATGCCTGCTACGTTGACTGAATTGGCACGAAGATCAGGAGTTAGCGAACGTTCCATCATGAGGATGAGAGATGGAGAAAGAGTAAACAGAAGTACAGCTAATAAAGTGCTGTATGGTTTATCGCAATTATATGATCAAACATTTGTACTAAAAGATGTAACGGGGATTAACTTAGCCGACTGATAGGTAAAGAGCAACGTGTTAATACTATCAAGAAAACAGCCTCGACTTGGTTATGATAATAAAAAGAGGAAGAAGGGAACAAGTGCCTTTCTTCCTCTTTTTATTATATAAAGATTTCTTATTTCAATTACAAAAATGTATCCTCTATCAGCTAGTCCAGGAGTGAAGTTTTTAATGTTTGCAGGTATTAATCAGTTGCATAGCCTGTTCCCGCGCCTCCAGCCGTGTGAGCGTCACTACCTGCTGAAAGATGATGTGGCGCAACAGGCTACAGCGAAATGCATACTCGTTCGTCGTATGTTCATCCCCTGTGTGCGCTTGTTCCAACTTCCGCAATTTCAGCACAAAAAACGCTAGGCGGAGTAATTCAAAGCGGCGTATCTGCTCCACCGTCTCCAACTGGCTGCATGTAGGGAACGTCTCAAGCGACACAACATCATCTCTTGCAAACTGGCTTGAACGGAACATCATAATCTTTTCTCCTCTTATATACCCATGTCTCTACACACGACTAGACCGCATTGGTAGTTTCACATGCATAAATTGCTTACAGGAGAAAGTATAGCCCACTACAGGGATACTCTCAGTGGAGAATGAGTAGGGGTTTGGTTAAGAAACAAGCGAGCATTGTTGTTGTTTGACAACACCCTCTTATTGTGGACCCAGTAGCGTATGACGAATCAAAGTGAGGTGAGTGAGGGGACCGAGACCACCAGGGACGGGTGTCAGAAAAGAGGCCACCTCTCTAACAGCGGCGAAATCTACATCGCCCATCACCTTGCCATCAATCGAGTTAATGCCCGCATCCAGCACAACGGCTCCCGGCTTCACCATATCCGCCGTAATCAGCGCAGGGCGTCCCACGCTCACCACCAGGATATCGGCGGTCCTTGTGATCTCGGCAAGGTTGTGTGTATGAGAGTGACAGATAGTAACAGTTGCGTCGTTTCGCATCAAGACGAGGGCTATCGGCTTGCCACCCACGTTACTACGCCCCACAATGACCGCGTTTTTGCCCGCGATGGGAATGGCGGCATCGCGCAACACAGATAGTACGACATCAGCGGTTGAAGGGATAAAGCTGGGAAAGCCGAGCAGCATATTCCCAGCGTTACTCGCGCCAAGACCATCCACATCTTTCTCCGCACTCAGGCTATCGGTCACGATACGCTGCCGGATGTGCGCGGGCAAAGGAAGCAACAACACGACACCATCGGTAGCAGGATCGGCACTCAAGGCATCGACCTCGGCACGCAACGCCTCTTCACTCATCTCGAAAGGATACGCCAGTGTCGCACAGTCAAGACCAATAGCACGACAGGCGTGCGTCAACTGGCGGCTATAGACCTTAGCTGCGGCATCATGTCCCACGATAATTTGTGCGAGGCGTGCCGAATGATGATGCAGTATACGGAACTGGACCACCTCGCCATGTAGCACCTCGATGAGACGCATTGCTAAAGAACGGCTATTATAAATGATTGCAGACATAATGCTTCTGTTCCCATATTTTTGAAATTTTTGTAAATCATACCACATGTTCCGCCCACCTGGGGGATAAGGGTAGCAAAGCGCGACGAAATGCGCTACAATGCCCCAAAGGTAAACATTGTGACAAGTAGTGACGTTCCATGTTCATTGATAGCCATTTTGTACCATATACACAAGATAGAGAGGATTTTATGGCGAGTGACAGTTCATTTGATATAGTATCGCAGTTCGATGAGCAAGAGTTGCTCAATGCCATCGACCAGACGCGACGTGAGGTGCAAACACGCTTCGACTTGAAAGACACCAGGACGGAGATAGCACACGCGAAAGAAAGCATCACGATACTCACTGATAGTACGATGACTCTGAAAAGCGTGCGTGACATTCTTGAGTCGAAGGCGGTTCGGCGTAATCTGTCGCTCAAGATTTTCAAGATTGGGAAAGAAGAGAACGCGGCTGGCGGCAGGGTGCGTCAGGTCATCGAGTTACAGCAGGGTCTCACGCCGGAGCAGGCAAAAGAGTTAAGCAAGTTCATACGTGAGAACAACCCAAAGGTGAAACCACAGATACAGGGTGATGCGGTACGCGTCATCGCAAAGAGCCGCGATGATCTACAAACGATTATTGCCCAACTCAAGCAGAAGGATTATCCGGTCGCATTGCAGTACATCAATTATCGTGGTTAAAGTTTTCTGTCCTGTTGTGATTTATTCTATCCTCTCCGACATATATATGTCGGAGAGGATAGAATAAATCACAACAGGGCAAACGCTCATACACTATAAAATATGTAGGTACTTTAGTACCAAAGAAGTGTTCAAGCCAAAGAATTGTAGTACCCTACCCATACAAGAGAATATGTATCATAGCTCCGGGCATAAGGAATGCGCCTTCATGCTATGCCACCATTTGAGAAAGTGACGCCTTCATGCCTGGGAACCAACAAGCCTTCAGTACAGCGATCAACGCAGCCGACCGTTTCCATTGGGATAGTCAATGGAGCGAGGCAGCGCAGGAGTATCAGCGAGCGCTGGCGGAGTTTCCCGATAATGCAACTGCCCGTAGTGGCTTGGGCTTTTGCTATATGCAGACGAAGCAATGGCAGGCTGCCCTCAATGAATATGAATACGTTCTCACGCGAGACGCAAGCAATGTCATAGCATTGAGCAAGACGGCGGAACTGTATGGTATTTTAGGTAGACGTAACGATGCTTATAGAGCGTATCTGCTCTTAGCTGACCTTTACTCACAGGCGGGACAAGGGGCACGCGCAGAGGCGGCATGGCAAAAATCGGTGCAACTGGCTCCTGGCAATCCAGAGCCGCATGAGCGACTCGCCACGTACTATTTTGAAAAAAAAGATATCGCACGTATGATACAGGAGCGTCTGGCAGCCGCGCAAGGCTATCTCGTTCGTAATGAGCGCGGTCTTGCACGGATGCAATGTGAAGAGGCATTACGTGCCGATGCAAACAATATACAAGCACAACACCTTTTTGCACAAATAATGAGTATACAAGGCTCCGATCCGTTGGTTCAGGGAGCGGCTTTTCCAATACAAACATACCTGGGGTCACCAGCCCAGACAGCATATACAACACCATCATCTGATCCATTGGCATTCAACGATAGTGCGAGTCAGTCGCAGACAGACTCAACTACAACGGGAAATATTA
>JAABVA010001950.1_pt1 | contig 21125 bp, 15 predicted proteins | sample 5560331 | NCBI WGS metagenome assembly JAABVA01 (sample SAMN12812661, study PRJNA571458) | rock metagenome | isolation source: Antarctica rocks | place: Antarctica: Victoria Land, Mt New Zealand sud | collected 2016-01-07
GTCCTCTTCATCCGCGGCCCGGTCTTGCTGGTCCTCTTCCAGGCCCCGTACCATCCGCTCCAACTCGGCCTTCATCTCCTGCAAACGCTGCCTCTGCTGCTCGATGAACTCCTGATCCAACTCGGTGTTGGCCACAATCACTCCTAACTCTTTGATAATAAGGTCTAAAGACAACCACAACAGCTTACCTTACCCTAACCCTCTTCCCGACACACGGCTACAGAGTGGAGGATGCCCTCAAACGGGGCTTCGATCCCGCGGGCGGCTGAGGTGGTCTGCGGTTCCAGGAGAGGAGGCGTTCGGTGCGGATCAGGTGCTGCTCGGCGGGCTTGGGATGCTCCCAAAGCTCAACGTGCAGGGAAGAGTCCTGCACGAAGACCCGCACATATGTCAGCACGAACTCCGATACGAAGACCGGCGGACCTTTGAGGCGAGACGGGCCGGAGCTGGCGTAACCAGCACCCGGAGTTGACCATAACTTGGCGCTCCCCTTCCGGTCTCTCCAGCTCGACTAGAGAGGGCAGATGTGTGTGCCCGGAGACGAAGACGTCAATGTCCTCGGCCGGCACTGAGGGTCCCATCGGCGGTTGAGCCTCCCCCCGCAGGATCTCGCGAACCTTGTTTTCCGAGGCTTCGGCGAGAGAGTAGCGTGGGCTCCTCACGGGGTCCGCCGCGGCAAGGGCACGCCGTACCGCGCGCCTGACGACGATGAAGAAGATCGCGAATATAAGCAAGGTCAGGAGCGCGAAGATACCGATATCCAGAAACATTTCGTGCAACCGTGGGAGCTCCCTATAGCTCCCGAGGAAGCGGATCGGGACGTTACCCGCCATCGCCACGACGTAAGCGGCGATCCGGTAGACTGCATACGCCACGAGGAGCGGCACGAGTAGGTACGCAGCCACGATACCCAGGGCGTTGTAGAAGTAGCGGCTCGCGATCCATTTCGGTATCGCCACCAGCGGGTAGACGTTCTTTATCTCCGATAGGTCCAACCCTCGCGCGACCTCCCCGAAGGGCGCGATGCGCCGGGTAAAATCCATGACCACGTGGTGGCCCAGCAGCGTATCCAGGCGGTCCCCATAGTCCTCGATAGTGTTCGCGGGATCGAACTGGTTCCCATGCTCGCAGGAGACGATCCAGCGGTTTTCTCCCGCCACGAAGGAAGCCGAGTAAGAGAAAGCAAACTCATCCACCAACCCCCTCTCGTGCAGGGTCTTCTGGATCTCCGGGTTCCACCAGACCTCCGCGTCATGGTTGCCCGGGAGGTAGATCACGCGCCTCTCCTCCCCCTCGTTGAACCGCCGGAGCGCCTCGAACATCCCCGTGTACTCGGGCCGGGAAATTGTCAGGGCCGCCCTGTTCGATCCAAGAGGCGCCTCGCGTATCTGCAGGAAATCGAAGAAGTCCCCCGCAAGCAACAGTTCGACCAGGCCCTCCTGGTACCCCGCCAACTCCTCGAAGAGGGCCTCGAGGTCCGCCGGAGACTCGAACCCATCACATCCCGGATCCCCACCAATGTGAGAATCCGAGAGGAACACAACCAGCGCGCCATTCCATAATTCGAGCATAGTCGGGTGATTATATCCAGACGAGACGTCCACGCCTTACGATCCGACCTGCAAACATGCTAATCTTGCGGCAAGGTCGATATGCTGAATTCGTTGGCACGACACAGCTTCGTAGCGGTTCTTCTTGCGGTCATGGTCGAGGAGCTGGGCGTACTCATGCCGGTTCCAACGGACATCATGATCGTGTTCGTAGGGGTAAACCGACCGATGTCCCAACTGGCACTGCTCTTCGTGCTGCTGACTGCATCTTCCGCGGTCGGGGCCAGTGGTCTGTACGCGGTCATTCGACGCGGCGGTCGCCCGTTGGTCGGCCGCTTCGGCCGCTTCGGACGCCTGGGTCGGGAACAGCTCGTCCGCAGCGAATCGCTACTCGCCCGGGGCGTCTGGGGAGGAATCGCACTAGGGCGCGCCAATCCGGGCTTGCGCTACGCTACAGTCGTCGCCTGTGGCCTCTTCAAAGTCCCTTACCCGCGCTTCGTAACCGTTCACCTCGCTGGCTCGTCGGTATACATCGCCATTTTCCTGGCGCTTGACACGGTTTTTGGTCCCGGGATCCTCGACCGGATCCACCCACCCGCGTTGGCGATTCGCCTGCTCTGGCTGCTGCCGCTCGCGGTGAGGCTACCACTCCTGATGGTCTGGTGGGGATCACGCACCCTCCACCGGCGCTCCGTCGAACCGCCCCTCGTCTAGCAATAACCGCAGTGCTGTTGGGAGGCTTCGCCGGAACCACCGCGCTCGCTGCTACCTGGTCTACCACCGCGACCGTAGCCGAGTTACTGGGAATATCCCATCCTTTCAACGCTCCCTACTCGCCATTAGACCGGGTGCTTAACCTGGGGTCGGGTATCGGCAGCGTCTCCTTGCTGCTCCATACCGCCCGGCTATCGCTGTTTGTGATCATCGGGATTGCATACTACGAGATCGTCCTGCCATATCTGGCACCGCGCAGCCTATCGCTACCGCGGCAGGCGCTCGGTCTGGGCCTGCGCGCTCTCTGGCGCTACTCTGCTAGCGACGCGCGACGGCTCTCTCGCTCTCTGGTGGCAACCCGGCAGCCGGATCACGCTGGCAGGAAACGTTCTGGGAGCGGGAGCCTATGCCCTGACCACCGCCTATGCTCGCGCCGTAGCTAGCGCGGCAGCGCCCGGGCACGACCGTGAGGCGGCGTAAAGCTTTACTCTACCCAAGTCCTTCTTTCACCGCCTGGATCTCCGTCAGGGCTCGCAGCAGCCGTTGATCGCCTTTGGGCACCTCGGTACTGGGATAAGAACTTGCTCTCCTCGACGAGAGCCTGAAGGATCTCCTCGGCGCTCCAAACCGTTTGGAGCGCCATTTTCTCGTAAGCTGGGTCCGCAACGGAACCCGTGGGCGGAAAAGATAAGAGGGTGGCAACTCTGGCGTTGTACACGCGCATTTTTCTCGCCAAACTAAACGCCTTTTCGGCATGCAGGGGATCAAAAGACCGTTCTGGGAGATCTCTTCGAGTAGCAGGGGTTGAAGGTGGGTAACCACTACTTTCGCGGTAGAGCCGTCGGAAAGATTTATCTCCACAGGACTCGTGCCTTCCAACGCCTCTATGCTCTCGTACAGCTCTGCCGCCAAAAGCGATCCCTAGTTACTCTTTCTCTTTGCGTCTGTCGTCTCCACTTGATAATCAAACCAGACGCAAAGGTCGCAACAGATAAGTTGAGCAAATCCCACTGAGCATAAGTCGGAGCCCTGTCGAATATAAGCACGAAGTGCAGCGCAACGGCGAGCACCAACAGAGTGACTGCGGCGATCAGTACAGCCCTGACTCCCTTGGTAAATACCGCTCTCCTTCTAAAGTTTTCCGCAAATGGCACTTTGCTTGGCGAAGCTCCTCCACACAAGCATCTTCAAGCCACCTCTCGCCTTGCGTCTAACCTAGTAGCTGATAGTCGTCCGTGGCGGACATGTCAAACAACGAGTCAAGCAACAAAAGGCTCAGAACGCGCTCTTGGTCGAAGACGCTCAAGCTCGTACGGCAGGGAACGGAGGCGCCGTAAAACAAGGCAAAAAAATGGGCAACGACCTACTCTCCCACAGGGAGACCCTGCAGTACCATCGGCGCAGGCGGGCTTAACTTCTCTGTTCGGAATGGGAAGAGGTGTATCCCCACCGCCATCATCACCCTTTCAAAAAGGATTAGCGTATTCGGTTATGAGGCACCCGTGACAGAGCCACGCCTGACCTTTGAAAACCGCATAGTGCGAAAACCATCAAGCCCTCGACCTATTAGTACCACTCGGCTGAACACGTCACCGTGCTTACACCTGTGGCCTATCAACCTGGTGGTCTACCAGGAGTCTTACTCCCTCATGGGGATGGGAGATCTTATCTCGAGGCGAGCTTCCCGCTTAGATGCTTTCAGCGGTTATCCCTTCCGAACATAGCTACCCGGCAGTGCCCTTGGCAGGACAACCGGTACACCAGAGGTTCGTCCACTCCGGTCCTCTCGTACTAGGAGTCGCTCCTCTCAAATCTCCAACGCCCACGGAAGATAGGGACCGAACTGTCTCACGACGTTCTGAACCCAGCTCGCGTACCGCTTTAATGGGCGAACAGCCCAACCCTTGGGACCTACTCCAGCCCCAGGATGCGACGAGCCGACATCGAGGTGCCAAACAGCCGCGTCGATGTGAACTCTTGGCGGCTATAAGCCTGTTATCCCCGGAGTACCTTTTATCCGTTGAGCGACGGCACTTCCACTCGTTACCGCCGGATCACTAACCCCGACTTTCGTCCCTGCTCGAGGTGTCCCTCTCGCAGTCAAGCTCCCTTATGCGTTTACACTCTGCGCACGATTTCCGACCGTGCTGAGGGAACCTTTGGGCGCCTCCGTTACTGTTTAGGAGGCGACCGCCCCAGTCAAACTACCCGCCTGACACTGTTCCCCACCCGGATTACGGCGCGGGGTTAGAACACCAACACAGCAAGGGAGGTATCTCAAGGACGGCTCCACCGAGACTAGCGTCCCGGCTTCACAGCCTCCCTCCTATCCTGCACATGCTGAGTCAGCATCCAATGCCAGGGTATAGTAAAGGTTCACGGGGTCTTTCCGTCTTTCCGCGGGTACTCGGCATCTTCACCGAGACTACAATTTCACCGAGCCTATGGTCGAGACAGCGCCCAGATCGTTACGCCTTTCGTGCAGGTCGGAACTTACCCGACAAGGAATTTCGCTACCTTAGGACCGTTATAGTTACGGCCGCCATTGACCAGCGCTTCAGTCGCCAGCCTCGCCCGAAGGCTAACCGGCTTCCTTAACGTTCTGGCATTGGGCAGGCGTCAGCCCCTATACATCGTCTTGCGACTTAGCAGAGACCTGTGTTTTTGGTAAACAGTCGCCTGGGCCTATTCTCTGCGGCTCCGAACAGCTTCGGGCGCAAGGCCCTACACCGTCCAAAGCTCCCCTTCTCCCGAAGTTACGGGGACAATTTGCCGAGTTCCTTAACCATAGTTCGCTCGATCGCCTTAGTGTTCTCCACTCGCCCACCTGTGTCGGTTTTGGTACGGGCACGTACGTGACTCGCTTAGAAGCTTTTCCTGGAAGCATGGGTTCAGCCACTTAGCCTAACGGCTCGGCCCAACCCTCAGCCTTTGTGGGGCCCGGATTTTCCTGGTCCCCGGCCTACGGTAAGGCCCGTGGTCTACCAGCGCCACGGTTAGCCTACCCTTCTCCGTCCCTCCATCGCTCAAACGCCACGTTCGCGGTGCAGGAATGTCTACCTGCTGTCCATCGCCTACGACTTTCGTCCTCGGCTTAGGTCCCGACTGACCCTGGGAAGATTAGCTTTACCCAGGAACCCTTGGGCTTTCGGCGGACAGGTTTCTCGCCTGTCTCTCGTTACTCATGCCAGCATTCTCTCTCCTGATACGTCCACGGCTGGCTTACGCCGCCGCTTCACCCGCTACAGGATGCTCCCCTACCACTCCGCAAAAGCGAAGTCCGTGGCTTCGGTAAACGACTCAAGGCCCGAACATTTTCGGCGCAACACCACTTGACCAGTGAGCTATTACGCACTCTTTAAATGATGGCTGCTTCTAAGCCAACATCCTGGTTGTCTGTGCAGCGCCACATCCTTTAAACCACTTAGCCGTTATTTAGGGACCTTAGCCGACGGTCTGGGTTGTTTCCCTCTCGGAAATGAAGTTTATCCCCCACTCCCTGACTCCGACGCTCTTACGTCAACGGTCTTCGGAGTTTATCTGAAGTTGGTAACCTTGTGGGGCCCCGCGTCCAAACAGTGCTCTACACCCGCGACGAAACACGCCAGGCTATACCTAAATATATTTCGGGGAGAACCAGATATCGCCGGGTTTGATTAGCCTTTCACTCCGATCCACAGCTCATCCGCCCGGTTTTCAACCCAGGTCGGTTCGGCCCTCCACGAGGTCTTACCCCCGCTTCAGCCTGGCCATGGATAGCTCACCCGGTTTCGGGTCCACGGCATCTGACTTTGCGCCCTATTCAGACTCGCTTTCGCTTCGGCTCGCTCCTAGCTAAACCTCGCCAGACACCAGTGACTCGCTGGCCCGTTATGCAAAAAGTACGCCGTCACACCCCGAAAGGGATGCTCCGACCGCTTGTAAGCGTATGGTTTCAGGTACTATTTCACTCCCCTTACGGGGTACTTTTCACCTTTCCCTCACGGTACTAGTTCACTATCGGTCACCGTTAGTATTTAGCCTTGCGGGGTGGTCCCCGCGGATTCAATCCGGGTTTCACGTGTCCGGATTTACTCAGGTGCCAAGCAGAGAGTCGCTCGAGTTTCGCCTACGGGGCTCTAACCCGCTATGGCCGGACTTCCCAGTCCGTTCGGCTACCCGCGCGATTGGTAACTCTCTCGGTCGCCCTGCGGGACGGCCATGTTGGTCCTACTACCCCGAATACGCAACGCCCGCAGGCTTACACATATTCGGTTTGGGCTAACTCCCCTTTCGCTCGCCACTACTCAGGGAATCGAGACTTTCTTTATTTTCCTCCGGGTACTCAGATGTGTCATTTCCCCGGGTTCCCTCCTCGCATCCTATGTGTTCAGATGCGGGTGACGGACCATTAACGCCCGCCGGGTTTCCCCATTCGGAGATCCGTGCTTCATAGCCCGCTTGCGGCTCCACACAGCTTATCGCAGCTTGCCACGTCCTTCATCGGCTTCCGGTGCCAAGGCATCCGCCATACGCCCTTAATATCTTGATGGCAATATTATCGCACTATGCAGTTTTCAAAAGCCAGACGCCTCGCTCTCGCGGGCGCACAAGCTCCAGGGCCAAAGGCCCTGAAAACTGAATAGTAGCTACTCGACTCAAATGAGTATTAGTAAACCTATCCGCTGAAACCGGTCGAAATATCCTAGAGCGGGTTACCGAAGCGGCGAGCTAGCGATAGCTGCTCAAGCCACTATATTTCGGACCCGATCGGTCGGCCGTTACCGGCCTAACCTGCTCCCTAGAAAGGAGGTGATCCAGCCGCACCTTCAGGTACGGCTACCTTGTTACGACTTCACCCCAGTCGCAAGCCCTACCTTCGTGAGCCGCCTCCGCATAAGCGGTTGGCTGCGCCCACTTCGGGTATTGCCTACTCCCGTGGTGTGACGGGCGGTGTGTACAAGGCCCGGGAACGTATTCACCGCGGCATGCTGATCCGCGATTACTAGCAACTCCGCCTTCACGCAGTCGAGTTGCAGACTGCGATCCGAACTTAGACTGACTTTGATGAGATTCGCTCCACCTTGCGGTCTTGCAACCCTTTGTATCAGCCATTGTAGCACGTTTCTAGCCCTGGACGTAAGAGCCATGATGACTTGACGTCATCCCCACCTTCCTCCGGTTTGTCACCGGCAGTCTGGTGTGAGTCCCCAACTTAATGCTGGCAACACACCACGGGGGTTGCGCTCGTTGCGGGACTTAACCCAACATCTCACGACACGAGCTGACGACAGCCATGCAGCATCTGTGGTGCACCCTCGAAGGTCACACGTTTCCGTGCGCTTGCAGCACCATGTCAAGTCCAGGTAAGGTTCTTCGCGTTGCATCGAATTAAAGAACATGCTCCGCTGCTTGTGCGGGCCCCCGTCAATTCCTTTGAGTTTTAGCCTTGCGGCCGTACTCCCCAGGCGGAACACTTATCGCGTTGGCTTCGGCACAGACAGATTCGACTCCGCCCACACCTAGTGTTCATCGTTTACGGCTAGGACTACCAGGGTATCTAATCCTGTTCGCTCCCCTAGCTTTCGCGTCTCAGCGTCAGGTATGGCCCAGCGAGCCGCCTTCGCTACTGGTGTTCCTCCCAATATCTGCGCATTTCACCGCTACACTGGGAATTCCACTCGCCTCTACCACCCTCTAGCCCGGCAGTATCCACTGCACGCCCAGGGTTGAGCCCTGGGTTTTCACAGCAGACTTACCGAACCGCCTACACGCTCTTTACGCCCAATAATTCCGGACAACGCTCGCCCCCTACGTATTACCGCGGCTGCTGGCACGTAGTTAGCCGGGGCTTCCTCGAAGGGTACCGTCAAGCTCGGGGCTATTAACCCCTTGCCCTTCGTCCCCAACAACAGAGCTTTACGACCCGAAGGCCTTCATCACTCACACGGTGTTGCTGCGTCAGGCTTTCGCCCATTGCGCAAGATTCCCGACTGCTGCCTCCCGTAGGAGTCTGGGCCGTGTCTCAGTCCCAGTGTGGCTGATCATCCTCTCAGACCAGCTATACATCGTCGCCTTGGTGGGCCGTTACCCCACCAACTAGCTAATGTACCGCGGGCTCATCCCTCGCAGGATAGCCGAAGCTACCTCTCCTTACGGAACCATGCGGCTCCGTAAGCGTACGGGGTATTAGCCGGGGTTTCCCCCGGTTATCCCCCTGCGAGGGGCAGATTGCCCACGTGTTACTCACCCGTTCGCCACTTTACTCACCCCGAAGGGCTTTCTCGTTCGACTTGCATGTCTAAAGCACACCGTCAGCGTTCGTCCTGAGCCAGGATCAAACTCTCCGAACAATAGTTCATTAGGACCATAGGCCCTTAGAAGCTAAGTAAGGTCGTAGGCGCTACCCACGATGGCGATCTCCAGATTACTCTCGGATCGCGGAGAGTCAGTCCCAGCGTAATGACAGGTTTACCTGTATCACTACTTGGTCTTTCGCTACTATTCAGTTTTCAAGACCTCCAGACCCCTGCCTCTCGGCGGAGCTAGGACCGGGATCTCACTCCCTACGGCGAACAAAAACCCACTCATTGAGTGGGCCTCGCACTTCTCCCCAATCTGTCGGGAAGTTACCCTATCGCGCCGCCTCGGTTGTCAAATCGCTTCCGGTCATCGGTAGACGAATTATAGCAGCTTATCCGCGCCTGTCAAAGACAACCGCAAAAATTTTTGCGCTACCTCTATCCATTTTTCGCCAACTCAAGCTCCTCGCCTCTCGGCGGGGCGTTACCTCTGCGTTGTGTAGAACCTTTGTGATTCCCACCATCCCGGCTATTAACCGGGGCCGTCTGAGGTGTCGGCGAGAAACATTGTAGCGCGGTTTGAGATGAGGTCAAGCGAGACGGCGAAAAAGTTTCGGCGGTAGTTCAGGCAGGGGCGACGAGCCTGACGTAACGACGTTTGCCGACCTGGAGTACCGAGCCCGTGAGGGACTTGACCTGAAGGGAGAGCCTCTCGTCTTTGACGATCTCGCCGTCGAGTCGCACCGCCCCGCCCCTTACGAAGCGGCGCGCCTCGCCGTTGGTCTTGGCGAAATTAGCACGAGTGATGAGATCTATGACCCAGATCTCCTCCGTGCTCTCTGGCAGGGGGATCTCGGGGGCGTCCTCGGGAACCTCGCGCCGGACGACAGTGTTGAAGTGCTTCTCGGCATCGGTGGCGGCTTGCTCGCCGTGGAAGGCGCGGACGAGGAAGTGGGCGAGGTCACGCTTCTGCTCGACAGGCTCTGCCTCGGGCTGGGAGCGGTCGAGGAGTAACGAGTAGTAGTCCGGCATGATCTTGTCGGGGATGCTCATAGCCTTGCCGAAGACGTCGCGTGGGTTCTCGACAACGCCTATGTAGTTGCCTAAAGACTTGCTCATCTTGGCGGTGCCGTCGGTACCGACGAGGAGCGGGGTAGTCAGTACGCACTGGGGGGACTTGCCGTAATACTCCATTATGTGGCGACCCATGAGGAGGTTGTAGAGCTGGTCGGTGCCGCCGAGCTCGACGTCGGCGTCTATGGCGACCGAGTCGTAGGCCTGCATTAGCGGGTAGAGAAGCTCAGTCAGTGTTATGGGGTCTCCGCTCCGGAAGCGCTTACTGAAGTCGTCGCGCTCAAGGATGCGAGCCACGGTGGTGGCGCGTGTGAGTCCTATTATGTCGGCCATGGTGAGGGGGGCGAGCCACTCGGAGTTGCGGCGGACTTCTATGCGGTCCTTGTCGAGGACGAGGTAGGCTTGTTCGAGGTAGGTCTTTGTGTTCTCTTCAATCTTTTCGGGCGAGAGGATAGGGCGCGTCTCGTTGCGTCCCGATGGGTCGCCTACCCTCGCGGTGTAGTCCCCGATCACGAGCACCGCCGTGTGCCCGAGGTCCTGGAACTGCCGGAGCTTCTTGAGGACTACGACAAAGCCGAGGTGGATGTCTGGGGCTGTAGGGTCTATCCCGAGCTTGGCACGCAGGGTGGCGCCGCTCTTGAGGCGACGGTCCAACTCCTCGCGGGGGATCACATCCACCGCGTTGGAGTAAATTCGGTCGAGCTTAGGTGATTCGGTCATTAATCAAACGCAACCTGCTCGCAATATCAATGTACCTTTCTAACCGTTGATGTACTATACCGCATGGATGGCCGGGCCTTATCAGAGACATCGCACGAAACGTACCGCCGTTTCGGCGTCAGGCAGGAAGAGTACCGGTCTCCCGCCTTCATTGACGAGGTGCCGCAAAGATGGCAGCAGCCGGACTCGCATCTTGCGCTGGGCAGGCTACGCTCTTTTGTGCTGTCTCGTCGCGGCGCTCTCGGCCGTGGCGGGAGGCTATCTCGGGCTCGTCAAGGCTGTCGGGAACCTCGACGAGGTCTCGGCCGGACCTTCGCATCCGACATACATATACTCGAAGCCTGTCGGGGACACGGAGGGGTCGACGCGGGTAATCGGTACGATCTTTCAGGGCGAGAACCGGAGGACGGCTTCCTTGAAGGACATGCCGCCGAGCCTGCTCGACGCGCTGGTCGCCAAGGAGGACGAGAGGTTCCGGGAGCACGGCGGGGTGGACCTTTGGGGAATCATACGTGCGTTGTGGACTGACGTCTGGGCGGGCGAAGCCGTCGAGGGTGCGAGCACGATCACGCAGCAGTACGTTAAGAACGCGTACCTCTCGCAGGATCGCTCTCTCTCCAGGAAGCTCAAGGAGGCGGGGATAGCCGTCGAGGTCGAGCGAAGGTATGAGAAAGACGAGATCCTCGGCATGTACCTGAACACGGTGTACTTCGGCAACAACGCCTATGGTGTCGAGGCCGCCGCCGAGACGTACTTCAATAAGTCGGCTAAAGACCTAACCGTTGGTGAGTCTGCCACCCTGATCGGACTGCTCTGGTCCCCTTCTACGCTCGGGACAAACCGCGACGAGGCGGCGGTCCAGCGAGACCTGGTCCTGGAGAAGATGTTCAATGCCGGCTACATAACCCGCCAGAACTACATGGACGCGCTCGACGAGTCGCTCCCGAGGCCCTGGCCCAACGCACCGATGGTCGAGACCGGTCTCTCCGGCCCGGCGTTGACCCAGAACTTCGTGGAAGCCGTGCGGGAAGAGTTGGTAAACCGGTACGGGGCAAACACGGTACTCGCCGGTGGCCTGAGCGTGTATACCACCCTAGATCTGAAGGCGCAGGTGGCGGCCCAGGAGACGTTGCACGGACCGAACGGCTACCTCAAGGACCAGGGCAACCCGGACGCGGCGCTCGTCTCCATCGAGCCAGAGACAGGGCGCGTAACGGCGATGATAGGCAGCCGAAACGGGGAGTCAGATTTCAACCTGGTCACGCAGGCCAGACGGCAGCCGGGCAGCTCATTCAAACCGTTCGCCCTGATTGCCGCGCTCGAGCAGGGCATAGACCCCTCGACCGAGTTCGTCTCGGAGAACAAAGAGTACACGATAAAGGACGCGGAGGGCCGGCCGGAGAAGTGGCAGGTCGAGAACTACGAGGGGAAGGAGCACGGCCCCATCAGCCTGAAGGAGGCGCTATGGCTCTCGGACAACTCAGTCTTTACCGACCTTGTGCTGAATGCGGAAGGCCGGGGCCTGGAGAACGGCCCGCAGGCGGTCGCGGACGTCGCCAGACGGTTGGGAGTCTCGGCGGAGTTCGGGACGCACCCATCTATAGTCCTCGGCACCCGGGAGGTCTCGCCGCTCGATATGACGACCGCCTATGCCACCATCGCCAACGGGGGTAAGAGGGTGACGCCTACGCTGATCGAGAAGGTGGTGCGCAACGAAGGAGAGGAGGACGAAGAGGTCCTCGAATCCGCGCCTCTAGCGGAGGGCGAGCAGGTCATAGACCCCGAAGTGGCCGGCAAGGTGACGGAGATCATGATCGGGGACATCACCCAGGGCATCGCGGACAAGGCTTCTCTTGGCAACCGGCCCGCGGCCGGCAAGAGCGGCACCACGGAGAATTTCTTCGACTCCTGGTTTATTGGCTTCACCCCGCAGCTTACGACCGGATTGTGGATGGGCTACGCGGAGGGCGGGCAGACGCTCAACGGCCTCCTGAACATCGGCGGCGAGCAACTCGGTCCCCTTGCCCCACCGACCGTGATCTGGCAGAGCTACATGCGCCAGGTCCTCAAGGATGCCCCGATAAAGCAGTTCGAAGGTATCGGCGTCTCGCAGGCCCTCGCCCCGGCGAGCACGACGAGCCCGTCCCAGAGCCCTAGCGCCGTCCGGCCCACGAGCGCCGAGCAGCCCGGCGAGACCACGACGCCGGAGCCCGCTCCCCCGGCCGGTGTTCCCACCGATGTCCCGCCTGCAATGCCTCCGATCGCACCCCAGGCTCCGCTGCCCGGCGAACCGCCGCTCGCAGCGCCAGCTCCCGCCGGTTAGGGAACTAGACCGGAGCGTTCGAGACCGCGTTCGGTGATTGTCTTTGGTGGTACGGAGATGTCTCTCTCGCCCTCCACTATGTAGCGCCACGGTAGCTCCGTGCCGCGGCTGATGCCGATGCGGGTGGTAGCGAGGACCTCACCCTCCGGGGCATCCCCACATTTGATGTAGAGCGGAGGTTCTGTAAGCTCCGTGCCGTCATGGGATAGCTCGATACTCAAAGCCTGAGTAAGGCGACCAGGACCGTTACAGAGATTCCTCGCCCTCTTGCGACGTTCGCGCATCGCCTCCAGCCCTTCTAGGGGCCTGAGCGCCCGGATGAGGACAGCGCTGCCGACGCCCTCCTCTTCGCAGACGACATTGAGGAGCTTGTGGATGCCGTAAGAGAGGTATACGTAGGCGATGCCGGGGCGGCCGAAGATGTTGCGGTTGCGCAAGGTGGGACCCCTGTAGGCATGGCAGGCGGGATCCTCGGGCCGGTACGCCTCCGTCTCGACGATCACGCCTGAAGTAAGACCCTCGGCGGTCTCGTGTACGAGGACGCATCCCAAAAGATCCACGGCAACCTGCCTGGGATCCCGGTCGTAGAAAGCGGTTTCGAGGGCCTTCCGAGGGCTCACTGCTCGCCGGTGAGGTCCGAGATGCGGCGAGAGAGCTGGTCGAGATCCAGGCCAGCCTCCGAGCGAATAGAGGACTTTAACAGTGGCCTTACCTGTCCTATCTGCATCTGGAGCTCTCGTAACAACTCCACGGAACCACTCTCAAGACCTACCATGTCACGCAGTATCGTACCCTCTGTCCGGCTCGCGATGAGTGGCTCGGGGAGGGCGTCCACGTAGACGAGCGTCCGTCGCCCGCTACCACGCTCCTCTTCGATAGGTACGAGCGCGACGATCTTATCGGCCCGAACGTACTTGCCAAACCCCAGGGCTACTATTCTGTCAGGAATTATTTTCATCTCGACAGTATTTTAACGCACACGCTAACCCAAGCAGATATTATTGGCGCTATGCGGACGCCGAAGAGGACACGTAGACTCGTTGGAGAGGGCGTCGACCTGCGGCGTCACGAACGCGCCAACTACCCGTTGTATGCGCACTGGTACGGAGACGAGGAGGTCTGGCGGCTCACGAGCTGGATGGCCGGGCCGATGCGCCGGGCGGCGGTCGAGCGGCTTTTCGAGGATAGGGAAGTATCGAGCCTCGACGACTCCTTCGCCATACACGAGGAGAGCGAGGAGAAGCCCATCGGGATCATCAGCTTGATGAACCTCAGCGAGGCCAACGCCTCGGCTGATCTTTCCGTAATCGTGGGCGAGGCGAAGGACCGGGAAAGGGGCCTCGGCACGGAGGCCATACGGGTTATTCTGCGCTACGCCTTCGAGCAGCTGGGGCTGAACAGGGTGGGCCTGAGCGTCTTCGAGTTTAACGAGGCGGCGATCTTCACCTACGAGAATCTAGGATTCCAGAGAGAGGGCCGGATACAAGGAGCCATACGGCGCGACGGGGAGTACCACGACGCGATCCTCATGAGGATCCTTGCCTACGAGTGGCGCCAACGTGATGCCAACAACGATTCGTAAGGTTCGCCTCAAGGCTCAGAACCGGGGAGAGCGACAACTCTCTATCGGGTCATCGTCAGGGCTACATCTACCTCACAATCCGTTTCGGCGCCATGGAATCGCCCCTCCATCTGGCCCCGGAGACATCGTGCTGATAGTCGAACCTTATTTCGCCCTGCAGGGCGGAGCCGTGCCGGCCAGACGTATGCCGCCATCCTCGACGATGCCAGAGCCGACCCTTCCGCTGCTAGTTGCCTTCCCCTCTTCTGACTGTTCCAGTACGAGCGAGAGGCCGAAGGTCTCTCCCTTTACGATTACGGCCCGTCCTTTCCACCCGCCCGAGGCATCCAGAGAGCGGCACAAGCGGCGAGAGAAGCACGACGAAGAGAGAGTAAGTGATGGCGCGCTTCGGCCCGTGCTGTTCGGGCGGCAGCTTACGCTACATCTTCCTCTACGGCAGTCTAGGTGCCACGTATTTCGGCGCCAAAGGCCTCGCGCAGCCGTTCGGAGATGCGGTCGAGCTCCGCCTTGACCTCCGCGTCGGTGAGGGTCTGTGCGGCCTGGAAGGTGAAGTTGAGAGCGACGCTCTTCTGGCCTGAAGGCACCTGGGCGCCCTCGTATACATCGAAGACGCGAGCGTCAGCGAGGATCGGGCTACCGAGGGATGCCACTGCCTCCAACATCTCACCAACTCTGACGTCCATGTTTACGACGACGGCGAGGTCCATCGAAACGGCCGGCACGTTGTAGAAAGGCTCGAATCGCGTGAGAGGATCGGGATCGGTCGACCCGAGGTCCAACTCGAAGGCGGCGACGGGCCAGCCTTCCAGTCCGAACCTTGCGGCTACGTCCGGGTGAAGCTCGCCTGCCCAACCGGCCTCAGTTCCGTCGAGAAGCACGGCGGTAGCCCGGCCAGGGTGAAGGAAAGGACGGGGCCGCGGCTCGAAGACCGCGCCGGGTACGAGACGTTCGACGAGCCCCTTCGCCTCGAAGAAACCGGCGGTGACGGCGGGAATGTTCCACCCAGGTGGGTGGACGTTCCCTGCGAGCACGCCCGCGACCTTTCCCTTCTCCACGACGCCCGTGAGGAGTTCGGCGGGCATCTCCGCGTCCGGGCCGATCTCTCCGGTCAGGCGGTAGCGGAGGGCATACTCGCGCATTCCATCGGGTTGCTCTTGGGGCTCGAAGACGTGCCCGACCTCAAAGAGAGCGCCGCCACGGGCACCGAAGGAGCGGTTGCGCGCCGCCGCGTCGAGGAGGCCCGGCAGGAGCGCAGGCCGGAGGTTTCCCGCCTCCGCGCTCAACGGGTTGCGTAGCTTCAAAGCTCTACGTCCCCCGTCGTCGAGGCCGAGGTCCTCGATCCAGCGGTCGGGGCCGAAGGGGTAGGTTACAGCCTCGGCGAGACCAATATCCGCCAGGAGACGCCGGAGGCTCCGCAGCTTCTTCTGGGCCGGGGTGAGGCCGCCGGGAAGCGGGACGCCCGGTAGCCTCTCGGGGACGTTCTCCAGACCAATGAGGCGGCCTACCTCCTCGATCAGGTCGGCCTCCCTCCCAAGGTCCCGGCGGAAGGTGGGTACATCCGCCAGCAGACGCCCATCCTCGCGTCCGACTTTACACCCCAACAACTCCAGCCTCTCCGCAGCCTCTCCCTCCTCGACCGGCATCCCGAGCAAGAGCTCCGCCCGCGCGAGCCGGAGCGGCACCTGCCAGGGCGCCACCGGCTCAGGATAGTGGCTCAGGGTGTCGGGGGCGGGACGGCCGCCGGTGTTCCGGGCAAGGAGGCCGGTGACGCGGTCCATGGCGTAGGCGACCATCTCCGGGTCGAGGCCGCGCTCGAAGCGTCCGGAGGCGTCGGTGCGCAAGCCGAGGCGCTGGCTAGTCTCCATGATGTTGCGTCCGTTGAAGGTAGCAACCTCTACGAGCACGTCCGTAGTCTCATCGTCTACCTCGGCGGTTTCCGCTCCCATGATGCCGGCTACGACGAGGCCGCGCTCCTCGTCGGCGATAACCAGCATCTCTTCGTCGAGCTGTCTGGTCTGGCCGTCGAGCATCATCATCTCTTCGCCGGGATGGGCGCGGCGGACGACGATGCCGTCCCGGACCTCGTAGGCGTCGAAGGCGTGGATCGGCTGTCCGGTCTCGATCATGACGTAGTTCGTGGCGTCGACTATCGCGTTGATGGGACGCATCCCGGAGGCGTACACGCGGCGGCGCATCTCCAGGGGAGCTCTCTCGCCGGGCCGGACGTCCGATACGCGGCGCAGGTCGTAGCGAGGGCAGAGGTCCGGGGCCTCGACCCGCAAGGTATAGGTTGAGGTGGGCTCTCCGTTCGCCTCAAAGCTCGGCTCGGGGATGCGGAAGGACGTCTTGAGGATGGCGGATAGCTCGCGGGCCACCCCGACCATGCCCCACAGGTCCGGCCGGTTGGGGTTTACGTCCAACTCCATGACGGTGTCGCTCACGGGGAAGTAGTTGGAGACGGGACGTCCGACCTCGTAGGACTCGTCGAGGAGCAGTATTCCCGTATGCGCGTTCGAGATGCCGAGCTCGCGCTCGCTCATCATCATCCCGAACGACTCCATGCCGCGCAACTTCGCCTTCTTGAGCTTGCGGCCGTCGGCCAGGATGCTACCGGGGAGGACGACGGGGACGCGGGCGCCAGGGTAAGGGTTCGGGGCGCCGGCCACGATCTGGACCTCCCGCCCGCCGAGGTCCACCTTCGCGACGTTGAGCCGGTCGGCGTTGGGATGCGGGCCGAACTCGACGACCTCCCCCACCACGACCTCGCCGTCGAGCACGCCGAGGCGCTCGATCCCATCTACCTCCTGGCTGCGCAGGGAGAAGAGGTCGGAGAGCTCGTCAGCCGAAAGGTCGAAGTCTACGTACTCGCGGAGCCAACTTAGCGGAACGCGCATAGGTATTCCCTTCTAAACTAAAACTGGCGGAGGAAGCGGAGGTCTCCCTCGAAGAAGAGCCGCAGGTCCGGGATGCCGTACCTGACCATCGCCATGCGGTCTGGGCCCATCCCGAAGGCGAATCCAGTGTACTCCTCGGGGTCATAGCCGACCTCGGTGAGGACTTCCGGATCTACCATCCCGGCGCCGAGCATCTCGATCCAACCCGCTCCCCTACAGACCTTGCAGTTCGGGTCGATGCCGCCGCAACGGAAGCAACTCACGTCTAGCTCGACGCCCGGCTCGACGAACTGGAAGTAGCTCGGCCTCAGCCTCACCTTTACGTCTTCGCCGAAGACGTGACGGGCCATCGCCGCAAGAGTGCCCTTAAGGTGGCCTAGAGTAAGGCCCTTGTCAACCGCGAGACCCTCGATCTGGTTGAACATAGGCGTGTGCGTGGGGTCGGAGTCGCGCCGGTAGGTCCGCCCCGGACAGACGACGTAGACCGGCGGCTCCTGGGAGAGCATCGTCCGGATCTGAACGGGCGAGGTGTGTGTCCGCAGCACCAGCCCCTCGTCGAGGAAGAACGTATCCTGCATGCCTCGCGCCGGATGACCGGGGGGGATGTTGAGTGCGGTGAAGTTGTAGTAGTCGGTCTCGACCTCCGGCCCCTCGGCCACCCTGTAACCCAGCCCCACGAAGAAGTCCACCACCTCATCTATTATCCGCAACGAGGGGTGGAGGCTGCCCTTAGGATACGGTGCACCGGGAAGTGTGACATCCACGGCTTCGGCCCGCAGGCGCTCCTCGCGCTCAATAGCAGCTAGCTCGCTCGCTCGAGCATTGATAGCCTCTTCAAGATCACGAGAAGTGCGATTGGCAACACTACCAACTTCCTTCCGCTGCTCGACAGGTAGCGTACTGATACTCCTCTTGACCTTTGTAAGCTGCCCTGAGCGCCCAAGATATCCAACTCGAACTGCCTCGACTGCCTCCCGCGCCTCCCGGAGGGCCTCCTGCACTTCTCTGAGAGGCTGCTGTGCCTCCCGCGCCTCCCGGAGGGCCTCCTGCACTTCTCTGAGAGGCTGCTGTGCCTCCCGCACTTGCCGAAGGGCCTCCTGCGCTCCCTGAATAGCCTCCTGCACTTCTCTGAGAGGCTGCGCCTCTCGCACTTGCCGAATGGCTTCCTGCGCTCTCCGTGCTTCTTCAAGGGGCTCCTGCACCCTGCGCACCTTCTCAAGACCCCTCTGTATGCGAGTGATTTCATCCATTTTCGAGGGGCTATGGTAGCACACCACTATACGCCTCGTAGAGCAGGATCGAGGCGGCGACCGCCACGTTCAAGGACTCCGCGAGCACCGGTATCGTGACCGTCCTCGCGCAAGCCGATACGACCTCTTCCGGCAAGCCGCCGCCCTCCGCGCCGACCAGGATGACGAGCTTCCCGGCGGCCAGCGAAGAGGGGAGTTCCCCTCCTCCCGCCATCGCGGCGACCGGAATAAAGCTATGCGTTTTCGCCTCGTCGAGGAACGAGAAGGAGTCCACCTCCCGGGCTATCGGGGCGTGGAAGATCGAGCCCATCGTAGCGCGGACGGTTTTGGGGTTGTAGAGGTCAGCGGTGCCGGTCGAGAGCGCAACCCCGGCCCCGAAGGCGTGAGCTACGCGGATTATCGTGCCGACGTTCCCCGGATCCTGGACGGCGTGCAATAAGACGATACGGTCTCTCTCCTTGAACAACTCCGTGACAGTGATGTCGAGGAACGGGAAGACTGCGGCCGGCCCGGTCGGGGTGGTGAGAGTTGAGAGTTGCTTTACGGCGTTTACATCGGTGAGCAGGTGTTCGGGCGATACCGTGGCTTCTTCAATGAGGTTTCGGCCTTCTGCAAGGAAGAGGCGCATCTCCTCGCGATACTTCTTCTGTTTGAGCTTGGCGAGGCGTTTGAGAGCTGCGTTTGAGAGGGTCACACTGCGTTGGGGTCGAAGTTATCCAATTCCTTCTTGGGACCGCCGATGACAAGAATTGTCCCTTGTTCAAGCGCGGTATTGGGCTGCGGCAGGGTGCCGCCCTTGTCTTTGCACCTGATCGCAAGCACCGTGAGGGCTTTTTTGCGGTGCAGACTTAGGTCCGCGAGGGATTTACCGACCCACTCTTCGGGCACTTCTATCTCGATGAGCGCCTCGTCGTTGGCGAGCTCCAGGTAGTCCTGAATGCCAGGCAGGGACATGTGGCGGGCTAAGAACTTCCCAAACTCTTTCTCAGGCTGTATTTCGTGGTCAGCCCCTATCCTATCCAGAACGCGGGCGTGCAGGTCGTTGTTCGCGCGCGAGAAGACCATCGGCACGCTCAGGTCTTTGAGGATAAGGGTCACGAGCACGCTATCCTGGATGCTCTCCCCGATCACGACCGCCGCCCCGTCGAACTGCTCCAGGCCCAGGTTGCGCAGGACCTCGGCCTCCGCGGCGTTCGCCGCGACCTGATGGATACCGGGTAACTCGTCGGAGAGATCCTGTATACGGTCTTCTTCGCGGTCTATGCCAAGAACGTCGTAACCCAAATCGTCGTAACCCAAATCGTCCAGGGTCCTCACGAGCGAGGCGCCAACCCTGCCCATCCCTACCGCCGCGAACTGTTTGCTCAACTCAAGTCCTCACCCTACCGCTATGTCCTCCTGTGGGTAGACGTAGCCCCTCGGCTTGCGGGCCGAGAGCGCCAGGATCAGGGTTATCGGCCCCACGCGCCCAAAGAACATCACCCCTACTATGACCAGTTTAGCGAACGTCGAGAATACCTGCGAGACATTCAGAGAGAGCCCCACCGTACCGAAGGCGCTAGTGACCTCGATTATCGCCGGCACCAGTCTCAAGCCGTCGGACACCATCAGCGCGAGCGTCGCCGCGATGACCACGAGCGCGGAGATCGAGCGCACCGCCAGCGCCTTCTGAATAAGAGGCCGCGGGACGCGCCTCTCAAAGGCGCTAACCTCCTCCTGCCCCCGCGCCTGCGCGAGCACGACCAGCACCAGGAGCGCGAGCGTCGTGACCCTCACCCTCCGCCGGTCGAGGCCGGCGCCGTCCCGGTGAACATTAGCCCGATCTGCAAGAAGAGCGTAGACTCGTTCATCTGCTCGTAGCCTACGGTCGAGAAGCCCGCTGCGCGCGGCGTGCCCCCCTGGAAGGGCGCCATCCACAACCGCGTCCCTGCAGGCTCGCCCCCGAGTGTAGCGGGGTTGATCCACTCCAGCGGCGCTACACTCAAAACCCCGACCGCGATAAGGATCGCCGTCATAAAGAGGACGAGCTTGGAATGCAGTGTTAACCGCCGCAGCTGCCAGTAGTAGTAGATGTTCACGAGCACCGGAAAGCTCAAGCCCCCGAGGATTATGAGCGCGACGAGCGCCAGGTTCACGATCGGGTCTCCGGCGTAAGGGGTCAGATCCCCGTCCGGTAGAGTGGCAAGCCGGAGTTGCAGAAGGCCATGATCGCGTGGAATACCGCCCGGAAGATGCCTTCACCGTAGCCCAGACCATGGTGGACGAAGCTGATAGCGAGGGCTGTAGCGCCCAGGGCCTCGACGAGAAACGTGATCCCCACTATCTGTCCGAGGAGCCGTAAGGTGTTGCGCGGTGAATCCACGCTCCCCAACTCTTCGCGCACCGTGAGCAGGCTACGAAAGCCCACGCCGCGCCCAATCAGCAAAGCGCCTAGCATAGTGAAGGCCATAATGCCCATACCTCCGACCTGTATGAGCACCATCACCACGATGCTCCCGAAGTGAGTAAAAGTAGCCGGATAATCGACCGACGAGAGCCCCGTAACGCTGGCGGCGCTCACGGAGACGAAAAGGGCATCTATCCAGGGGATTCCATCCTGGGTAGACGCCGGTGACTTCAGCAGTAGCGCCCCGAGACCTATAAACCTCTTGCGTAATAGCGACGTTGCATCCGACGACGAAGCAACCTGCCTCTCTTTTCGGCTTGTGCGTCCCCTTTATCTGCTACCAGCTTAGCT
>JAABVA010001952.1_pt1 | contig 21115 bp, 21 predicted proteins | sample 5560331 | NCBI WGS metagenome assembly JAABVA01 (sample SAMN12812661, study PRJNA571458) | rock metagenome | isolation source: Antarctica rocks | place: Antarctica: Victoria Land, Mt New Zealand sud | collected 2016-01-07
ACCGTTGACATCATGGCACCGACTTCCTGGGGAGCATACACTCGCTTGATGCCCTATTCTATCCCGCCGCGCCGCCCAATGGAAGGGCTCTACGGCGAAAACGGGAAGTTATTCCTTAATGAGCCCTTAGTAGCTGGTAGTTAGTAGTTAGTAGCTACTGGCTACTGGTTACTGGCTACTGGTTACTGGTTACTGGCTACTTTCCCCTCCTCGTCGAGTTGGCGGGCCGTGTAGCCGAAGCCGGGCATGGTGCGGATCGGCTGCGGGTGGCCGGGGAGTTGCGCGATTTTTGCGCGCAGGTGGCGGATGTGTGTCCTGACGACGCCGACGCCGAGCGCGCTGTCCTCGCCCCAGATGTGCTTCACGATATGCTCCGGCGCGACGGGCTGTCCCTCGTGGGTGAAGAGCATCTGCGTTGAACGGCTTGGCCACGTAGTCGTCGGCGCCGCCCTCGAATCCGGCGAGCACGTCCTCGTCCCCCGTCTGCGCCGAGAGCGCGACGATGGTCGCCCCCGAGAGCGCGCGCAGCGAGGGTAGGACCTGCGCCGTCGCGCCGGCGACACTATCGAGGTCGAGCGTGACCAGGTGCGGCCTCGTTTCGCGCATCAGGCGCGCGGCGTTGGGACCCGTACGCGCCACGGCGACGTCGAACCCTTCGCGCTCGAACGCGTAGCGCAGCAGGTCGATCAGGTAGCCGTCGTTACCGACGCACAGTATTGTAGTCATACATCATTAGAGAAGCGTAAAGGGGACCCTCCCGCGCGCATCGGCGCTCGCGGGAGGGTCCCCTTTGCCGCTACAGGGCGTGCTGCCCTGCTCGATGGGGATCGGCCACTAGTTGCCGCCGCCCGTCTGCTCGGCGATGACGACCGGGTCGCCGCCGACAGTGGGGATGCGCGAGTCGTCCGGGTTTGTGTAGGTGCGGCCGCCGCGCAACTCCACGTAGTAGTAGCCGTCCTTGAACGAGATCGTCGTCGTGGCCAGGCCCGCTACCGGCGCGCCGGTGGGGTCTACGTCGTGCGTGTTGATCGTCTTGGTCTGGCCGGGCTCGAGCGTCGTCTTGTTGCCGAACTTGTCGTAGACCGTCACCGCCCCCGTCGTGTAGGCCTTTTGCTTGTAGGTCGCCGTGGCGTTGCGGTCGTACCCGAGCACCTGGCCGTCCGTGTCGTAGGGGCGGATGCTACGGTTTTCCTTGAACGGCAGGACCACGAAGTCCTTGGCGTCGTAGCGCACGCTGGGCAGGTGGTCGTCCGCGCGGAAGAACTTTTTGCCATTGCTGGCCGTGATGGGTGTGTAGGCGCCGTGCGCGCCGAGTTGGTTGTAGAGCACGGTGATGCGCGCACCCGTCTTGGCGCACACGACCTTGAACACGCCGGCCTTGCCGCCGATGTAGGGGTCAGGGTAGAGTTCGCCCTTGGTGTACGAGCCGCCCTGGAAGCCGTTGAGCAGCGTGGTCAGGAACTTGTAGCTCTGGCCGTACGGGCGCACCCAGTTCTTGCCGTTGACGGTGCGGTTGCTTACGAGGCCGAGCGCGGCGAGGCCGTCGGTCGTCTCCTTGCCGTCGAACATGCGGTAGACCTCGATGCGGTCGGTCTTGGCCGCGATGTAGGTGGCGAAGGCGTCGACGAGGAAGCCGGCCTGCTCATCCATGGTCACCTGGAAGCCGCGCTTGTTCTGCGGCGTGTGCAGTTCGTCGATGAAGTGCGAGGGGTCGTCGTAGGGCTCGACGTTGGTCTCGCTGACCCAGACCTGCTTGTCGCCCCACCCGTAGCTCTTGAGCTGGGCGCGCAGGTTAGAGATGATCCAGTAGAAGCTGGGCGCGCCGATGTAGAGGTGCAGGTTGGCCACGTCGAAGAAGCCGTGGTACTGATTCGACGTGTCGTCGTCGCGCAGGATTTTGTAGAGATCTTTGAGGTACTGGCCGTGGTCGTACCAGTAGGGGTCGCCGTACATGATGACTTTGGCATCGGGGTTGGCGGCATGGACCGCCTTGTAGGCGACCTCGAGCAGCGTGGCGTACTGCCGCTGTGTGCCCAGCCACTGCGTCCACTGTCCCGAGGAGCCGTCCTGCCCCTTGGGGATACTGACCTCGTTCCAGATGATCCAGCTGTTGATCTTGCCGGCGTAGCGCTTGGCCATCATGTAGCAGTAGTTGCCCCAATAATTGACCGAGGCGCCCGACCACGACTTACCGCTATCGTCGGGCTTGCCGTCTTTGTACGCGGGCGGCGACCACGACTTGTCGATGTTGACGGGGACCGCGCGCTCGGCGTCGGACGACTTCGTCCCCGCCACGTCGGCCCACGGCGGCGTGCCCTCGAGCATGCCGACGACGTCGAGCCCTTTGTTGATCTGGGAGTTGATCACGCCGTCGCTACCACTGCCGGAGAGCGCGAATGGGTTGTACGACGCCGGGCCGGTGGGCTGGATGTAGTGCCAGATGAAGGGGATGCGCGTCCAGCGCGCGTTGAACGAGGTGGCCTGGACCTGGTCGGGGAGATCGGCCATCTGGGAGATGCCGAAGCGGGGATCGGCGGCGCTGGCGTCGGCCGCGGCCCCGGCGTGCGCGCGGTGCGCGGCGGGGCCGGCCAGCCCGGCGCCGGCGACGAGGGCGGCCGCGGCGGTGGCGCGGGCCAGGTTTGGCAAAGTTCGGCGCGTCATGGTTCCTCATTTCGTGGCTTGGTCGGGTCCACATGCGGTGAATCGACGATGGCGATGGTCACCGGGGCAAAGCGAGGATACGCGAGGGGAGGACAGCGCGCTATAGCAAAAGTAGGGCATGCGTCCACCGACCGCTTGAGACGGCGGTTAAGATCGGGGGCAAAATAGCTGTTTTGGGGTTAAGGTTGGTCAAGGCCGCCGGGGCGAGGGGTGGCGTCCGTTATGCGCCGATCGCCGCGGCGTCGGCGTCGAGGCGCGCGCGCGCGGCCTCGATGTCCCCGTACACCCGGGCAAGGCGACCCGCGTCGGCGTCGAGGCGCGCGCGCAGCGTGGCGACAGCGTCCGTCACCGTGGCGGGAGCCGGCCCGCCGATCGCCGTCGCCGCCGCGACGATGGCCCGCGGCTCCTGCGCCCGCGCCACCTGCGTGTCGTCGACAGAGAGTGCGAGGCCGTGCTCGCGCAGCGCCCGGCGTAGCGCGTCGCCCGTCACCTCGGCCGCGCCCGCCTCCTCCGAGAGGCGCACCGCCGTTTCGACGGCGCGCTTGGCCCCGCGCAGTGGCAGCCCGTGCGCCGTGACCAACCACTCCATCAAGGCCGTGCTGCCCACGAAGTCGCCGCCGGCGAGCTCCAGCGCCTTGCCCGCGTCGACCGTCATGGTGCGCCACGCGCCGGCCATGATCGCCGCGGCGTCGCGGGCCTCCCCCGCGAGGTCCATGATCAGATATTTGCTCCACTGCGTATCGCGGTTGTAGCCCATGAAGGCGGCCGCCCCGACGCCGAGCAGCCCCGACACGATGCCCCCGGCCACGGCGGCCCTAGCCTTGATCGCCTCCATAGTGCAGGGGTTGACCTTCTGAGGCATGATCGAGCTGCCCGAGCTGTAGGCCGGGGAGAGGCGCAGCAGCCCGTAGCCGGGCGCGCTGAGCAGGATGACGGTCTGCGCCAGACTGGCCAGGTGCTTCAGGTGGGCGGCCAGCGCCAGCGCCAGGTCGGTCTCGGGCTCGCCGCGCGTCGTGAGCGGGTCGAGCGAGGAGAGGTGCGGGCCGTCGAAGGCGAGGTATGCGGCCGTGAGCGCGCGGTCGAGCGGCACGGTCGTGCCGTAGCCGGCGGCGCCGCCCAGCGGGGAGCGGTTGTGCAGATCGAGCCAGGAGAGCAGGCGCGCGGCGTCGCGCGCGCACGCCTCGGCGTAGGATGCCAGCGTGTGGCCCAAGGTGGTGGGCGTGGCTGGCTGGTGGTGCGTGAAGCCGGGCATGATTGTTTCGACGTGTTCGTCCGCCACGTCGAGCAAGGCGCCGGCGAGCCCGATGGCGTCGCCCGCGAAGTGTAGGACCTGCCCGCGCATGTAGAGGCGCATCGCGGTGGCCACCTGGTCGTTGCGCGAGCGCCCGGTGTGCACGCGGCCGCCGGCCTCGGGGCCGCAAAGCTCGATCAGGGTCAGCTCGATGTTGGTGTGCGCGTCCTCGCGCGCCGGGTCGAGCGCGAAAGTTCCGGCCTCGTGGCGGCGGCCGATCTCGGCCAGCCCGTCTAGGATGGCGCGCGCGTCGGCGGCAGGGATGATCTCTTGCCGCGCCAGCATCGTCACGTGCGCGGCGGTCGCCCACAAGTCGTCGGCGACGAGGTGGGCGTCGGCCGGGGGCGAGCCCGCGACATCGCGCCCGGCCATGAAGCGGACCGTCGCCTCCTCGGGCGCCGCGCTGAAGCGCCCGCCCCACAGGCGCTCGTGTGTGTCTGACATGTACCCCTCACCCCCGACTCCCTCTCCCGTCCGCGCGCGAGGGGGAGCGTCGTCGTCACCCTCGTTACGTCCGCGCCTGCCGCCCTCCCGTCCGCGGGCGAGCGTCCTTTGTGTTACCGTGCAGTCCAATCGTACTCGATTAGGGAAAAGGTAGCGTGACGCATGCCTTGACGCATGCCTATACCTAGGAAACTCCCCCTCTCCCGCGCACGGGAGAGGGGCTGGGGGTGAGGGTCATCTCACGCCGGCGCCAATGCCGCTTCCGGCTTCGCCGTCGTGAGCGCCGGCGTGACGATCGACGCGCGCGGCTGGGCCACGGCTTGCACGCGCAGGGGCAGGCCCCAGAGCTGGATGAAGCCCTTGGCGGCGTCGTGCGCGAAGAGGTCGCCGTCGCCGTAGGTGGCCAGGGTGGCCTGGTAGAGCGCGTAGGGCGACTGGCGGCCCACCACGCTGCAGGTGCCGCTCTGCAGCTTCACGCGCACGGTCCCCGTGACGTATCGCTGCGTGCTCCCGACGTAGGCGGCGAGGTCCTCGCGGAAGGCCGAGTACCAGGCGCCGTCGTAGACCGCGCGGGCGTAGGCCTCGGAGACCCCGACCTTGAAGGCGGCGGCGTCGCGCGTCAGTACCATGTCCTCCAGCGCCTTATGGGCCAGGTGCAGGACCACGGCGGCGGGGGCCTCGTAGATCTCGCGCGACTTGATGCCGACGAGGCGGTCCTCGATCTGGTCGATGCGCCCGACGCCGTACTCTCCGGCCACGGAGTTCAGCGCGGTGACCAGCGCCACCGGGTCGTGGACCCCGCCGTCGAGCGTGACGGGGATGCCCCCCTCGAAGCCGATCTCCACGTAGCGCGGCCCAGCCGGTGTCTCGGACGGGTCGGCCGTCCAGGCGTAGGCGTCGGCGGGCGGCTCTTGCCAGGGGTCCTCGAGCACGCCGGCCTCGCAGGAGCGCCCCCACAGGTTCTCGTCGATGCTATAAGGGGAAGCCTTGCTGATCGGCAGGGGGATGTTGTGCTCCTGCGCGTATTCGATCTCCTGTTCGCGCGTCTTGAGCTCCCACTCGCGCAGGGGCGCGACGACGGTGAGATCGGGGGCAAGGAGCGCCGTGGTCACGTCGAAGCGCACCTGGTCGTTGCCCTTGCCGGTGCAGCCGTGCGCGATGGCCGTGGCCCCGACGTCGCGCGCCGTTTCCACGAGCAGGCGCGCGATGAGCGGGCGGCCCAGCGCGGTGGCCAGGGGGTAACGGCCGCCGTAGAGCGCGCCGGCCTGCAGGGCCGGCCACACGTAGGAGGACACGAACTCCTCTCGCGCGTCGACCACATAGGCCTCGCAGCCCATCGCACGCGCCTTGGCCGCGCTCGTCTCCAGGTTCACGTCGCCACCGAGGTCGGCCGTGAGCGTCACCACCTCGTAGCCCCGCTCGCCTAGCCAATGCACCGCGACCGAGGTGTCGAGCCCGCCGGAATAGGCCAGGACGATCTTGCCTTTGTGTGCCATCTATTTATATCTCCCCTGAAAGCCTAAAGCCTGCGACTGTGGTCACAGGCCCCCGTGGGGTCAGGCCCCCGTGGGGTTGGTGAGAAGGTCTAATCTTGTACCGCGATCTCCATCTGCAGCGGCAGCTGCAGCATCGGCTCGGCGCCGACGGAAACGATCCCCCGGGTGTGCTCCGCGCCCAATCCGTGCTGCGCCAGGATCTTGTACGGCAGCGCGCGGATCTGCGCGGCGGGACCGCACAGGCGCTGGTCGAAGCTCTTGCTCTGCAGGGTACGGATCTCGGGGTGGTAGAGCGAGTCGGCCGACTTCCGGTCGGTGATGCGGATGTTGCCCTTGTAGAGCTCGAGCTCGATCGTGCCGTTGACGCGCGTCTGCGTGTGCGCGATGAAGGCGTCGAGCCCACCCTTGAGCGGGTGGAACCACTCGCCGTGGTAGACCATGTAGGCCCAACGCTGGTCGACGCCCTCCTTGAACTGGCGCTCATCCTTGGTCAGGCACATGCCCTCGAGGTCCTTGTGCGCCTTCAGGATGACCTGCGCGGCGGGGGCCTCGTAGAGCTCGCGCGACTTGAGGTCCATGATGCCGTCTTCCCAGATGTCGATGTAGCCGATGCCGGCCGCGCCGGCGATCCCGTTGAGCTTGCCGATCAGCCGGTCGAGCGGCGCCCGCTCGTAGTTGAGCCCGATGGGGATACCCTCCTCGAAGTCGAGCGTCACGGTGACGGGCGCGTCGGCCGCCTTCTGGGGCGGCGTGAGCCACTGCCACACGTCGTCGGGCAGCTCTGTTTCGAGGGTGATCGCCCCCGAGGCCAGCGAGCGGCACCACAGGGTCTTGTCGTCGCCCCCGGCGAGCTTCTCGTGCAGGGGGATGCCCCAATGCTCGCAGAGGGTTTGCTCGTCGCCGCGCGTCAGGTCGAAGTCGCGCACCGGCTGCAGCACGGTCAGGGCGGGCGCGAAGATGGAGAAGGCGTTGTACATGCGATACTGGTCGTTGCCCTTGCCGCTGGAGCCCTCCACGATGGCGTCGCAGCCCAATTCGACCGCTTTCAGGGCCACAAGCTTGGCGATGAGCTGGCGCGTCATGCAGGTCGAAACAGGGTAGCCGAGGTAGTCGCTGTTGGCCTGGATGGCGAGGGCCAGCCACGTGGTGGCGAACTCTTCTTTGGCGTCGATCAGGACCGGCTCGAGGCCGAGCAGGGTGGCCTGGCTGAACGCCATGCGCAGCTCCTCGTCGCCCTGCCCGATGTCGACCGTGATGGGCACGATCTCGGAGGCGCCGTAGACCTCGGTCAGCATCTTGGCGCCGAGCGAAGAGTCGAGCCCGCCCGAGAAGGCCACGGCGGCGCGGCCAACGCGCGGCTTGGGCGTCTCCTCGATGCGCGCCAGGATAGCGGCGACGGCGGGGTCCGCGCTAGTGGCGGCGGGCGGGTTGGCGGTGGCGGTCATAGAAGCACACTCCCTTTAGCAACCTGCGACTGCGGTCGCATGGCAAACCACTTGGCAACCTGCAACTGCGGTCGCATGGCAAACAACTCCGACTGCGGTCGGGTGTAGATATCGCATACACTCTCGCTTATGCACTGGGTGGGGCGTCTTATGCGCGCTCCGTCCGAAGCTCGTCGGCGTCGCGGCGCCCGTGATTTGCCATCCGTGCCCACGCGCGGCGGCGAGGGCAGTTGCAGGCATCACATAGTCAGCCCTCGGTCAGCTGACCGCGGGCGGCCGATTGCTGACGGCCAAGGACCATGCCATGGCCGGGGTGGTCGTCCCATCCGAGGTGCGCGTAGAAATCGCGCTTCCGCGTGGTGAAGAGGGCGATCTGCTCGACGTCGCGCAGCGCGGGGTGCGCCTCGATCGCCTCGATCAGCAGGCGGCCGAGGCCGAGGCCCTGGTAGGCGGGGTCGACGATCACGTCGCAGATGAGGGCGCGCACCGCGAAATCCGTCAGCACGCGGGCGCAGCCGACTAGCACGCCCGCCTCCTCGTCCCACGCCGTGAGGAGGATATCCGAGTGCCGCAGGATCGCCTGCAGCTGCGCGTGCGAGCGGCCGCGCGCCCACGCGGTCGTGTCCTGCAGGCGACGCAGTTGATGGATCGGGATCTCGCGCGTCTCTCTGATCACGACATCCCGCGCGCCCGCCACCACGTCGGCCACCATACTCCCTGCCTCCACTCTCGATTTAGAATATATATTCATAATAGCGCATCTTTATGCAAAATGGAGAGGCATGGAGTATACAGAACGGATAGCCTGTCGACTGTGCAAGATGTCTAGTGCTCGGGGGGCTGATGATTAAACGGCTACACCTTCGGCGTCCAGAGCAAGGCTAGCGCGGCTGGCGGAACGCAGGGCGCGGTTCCGCATCAGCTCGGACACGACAGGATTGAGATAGTATTCCGCGATCCACTCGATGACGGGGACGCATACGGCGTCCCCGAAGCCGAACAAGGCTTGATTCGGCGGAGACGCGATGATATAGTCGTCCGCGCCCATCAGGCGAGCGCACTCGCGCGGAGTCAGCAGTCGCGCAACGTATCGGCCATATCCTCCTTTGAACAGGATTTGCCGCCCGCTCCCTCCCCTGGGGGTCCGTAGGCAACCGGCCAATCCATCGGTCCTCAGCTCGGCCATCGACGTTTTAGCGCGGACGCGCCTGAAGATGGTCCCATAAGACCAACAGCTTTCGGCAATCATCCGATCGGCCGTCTGTCGATGGCGCGGGCTCATCTGGTCCAGCAGATAGGTTGCCCTGTCGTGGCTCCACCATAGCGGCGAATTCGCGGGGATGTCTTCAAGGATATCCTCGACCGTGGACACGTTTTTCGGTTGAGGCGGCAGGTCGCGGATAGACCAGCGAATGCCAGGGTGGGCGGCGATAAAGTCGGCCAGCGACCTGGGCCGCACATCGCTCTCATGGGAGAGGGGGGGTGCCTGCCCCTGTCGTTCCTGTAGGGCCATAGGGGCTCGACCCTGTACGCCGACGACGAAGAGGCGTGGTCTGCTCTGCGGCACAAAACGCGCGGCATCCAGCACAAAGGCATCTACCCTGTAATTCAGCCGATTCAGGGTGAGGAGCACACTTTCGAAGTCGGCGCCGCCATGGGAGGTGAGAAAGCCGGTGACGTTCTCCAGCAACACAAGGGGCGGCCTGCGTTCTCCCATCTCCTCTAAAACGCGCGCGAAGCCCCAGAAAGCCGACGACTCTTTACCCGCCAGCCCCTGCCGCGACCCGGCCAGCGATAGATCGTTGCACGGGAACGACGCCGTTGCCAGCGTGACGGCCGGCGCGCGCCCGGGAGGGATAGAGTGCACATCGCCCAGCAGGAAGTGTCGATCCGCATCGGGGAAGTGCGCGCGATACATGCCGTACTTTTGCCGGTCGATGTCGTTGGCGAAAGCGATGTTCCACCCTTTGTTCTCGAGGCCGATGCGCATCAAACCGATACCGGCAAAGAACTCAGCGAACGTTTTCTGCGGCGCCAGGGAGGCCTCATCAGGGTTGACGGTCCCGTCCGCGACTCCTACGGTCATCAGCACACATCCTTCGACATCTCGGCGGATATCGCTCTCCCAGAAGCGCAGCACGGTCCACCCATCCGACAGGAGGGCGGCGGTCGCCTCACAGTCTCGCTGCATGTTGCGCCGGATTTTAGCCAGCCAGTAGTCCCTGCTCCGCGTCCGGGTAAATTGATCTTCCAGAGAGGCGCGTTTGCGTCGCCGCCATTGGTTGCCGTGCCAGAAGTCGCCGTCGATGAAAACAGCTATTTTTCGCGAGGGCATGACCACGTCGGGTTTGCCGGGCAGGTCCCGCGGGGAAACTTTGTAGCGGAATCCTCGCGCCCATAGAGCCTTGCGAAACGCCACTTCGGGGGTCGTGTCGCCAGAGCGCACCTTCCGCATGATCGCGGAGATATCTTGATCGCTTCGAGTGGTCGCTTGTTGAGCCATGCAAAAGCCAGGGGGCGTGAGTCAAGGAGGGTAAGTCGGGCGCTTCAATGGGCCGCTCCCCTATCAAGATATTCTACCGCGCGAACGCCATCTCGCGCGCCACGTTGTGCGCCCCCTCACCCTTCTATTGTACGCGAGTACGCGGCGTCAGTCGCCCAACGCTTTGAGCAGGGTGTCGCGCGCGTCCGAGTAGAAAAGGATGCTGATTTTCGTGGCCATGTCGCCGCCTACAATCTGGCCGTCTCCCGGCACTACGGGCGCCCCGTCTGGACCGTCGTGCTCTACGGCGCCGGCATCAGGAGCGCGCGAGATACGCTGCAGGCTGGCTCGCTCACCTTCCACGTCCACAACATCCTCGTCGGCAAGGAGGACGGCGAGGCCGTGCTGCGGCGCCTGCGGGAGAAGGCAACGCGCGGCGAGCCGTTCACGGCAACCGACCGCGGCGACCTGATCCTGTCCCCGCTGATGCGCCGGCGCCGCCCCCTGCCGCGCGCGGTGACCCGTTCGCCGAATAGCACGACCGTCCGAATGACCTCATAGTCGTGCTGGATCGGGTCGGTGAACAGCAACCGCAGTTGCTGGAACGTCCGCGGCTCCGACGCGGGCGTGGGCTCGCGCGCGTGGCGGTCAGGCATCGGCTGTGTCCTGGTGGAACCAGCCCCCCTGCCCGATTTCAGGCGGCATGCTCCGCCGGACTTGCAGGGCCGCCCAAAACAGCACATCCGCCGCGTGCTGCCCGTTCGCGGTGAGCCGATACCGCCCGCGACCAGGCTGGTGGATGAGGTTAGCGGCATGAAGCTCGTTGAGGTGCTGGTAGAGGTTGCCGCCACTGGTACCGCAGGCCGCGGCAAGGTCGGCCGTCGTGCGCTCGTCGTGGAGAACGAGCGCCTGCAGCAGCTTGACGCGCAACGGATTGCTCACGGCGGTGCCCACGCGGATGAGCGATTGCACGGTCTCGTCGTCGTCGGCCGTCCGCCGCACGGGACTCGGCCCCCCGCCGCTCCCGGTTTGCGCATCGGCCGACGCCACAAAGAGGAGCCGGTCATTGGCCGTCTTGGCCACGGTTTGCAGGGCGTCGAGCGCCTCCTGCAGATGAGCCAGGGCGACTGCAGGCTCCATCACCGTCACAGGCCGGGGTGCGCTTACCCAGCCAGACATCGTGCCCGACGGTAGCGCGCGTTGCAAGGCGGTAACGTGCCGCTCAACGTTTTCCAGCCGTCGCCGCAGGTCCGCTGTGTCGTGATCCTTGCTAGCCATCATACCCCCTCATATACTACAGTAACTTGAGAGTAACATAACGATAGGAGGGCTGCCTGTCAAGCCCTCGGATTGCACGTGAAAAATCGGCGCGGGAGGGGACCGTTGCTTGATCACTCGATGTACACCTGTAGGGCAATGAGGAGGACCGATGCACATCATACTCGTTCGCCATGGTGAAGCCGAACGCGATGCGGTGACGCCCGATTGGGATCTATCACGACGCGGGGTACAGCAGGCGCGTCTGACCGGGGAGCGTTTCGTTGACACCGGTCTGACACATATTGTGAGCAGTCCCCTCCTCCGTGCCCTAACGACGGCCCACATTATCGCGGAAGTGATCGACCAGCGGACAGTCGACGTGTGGCCCGACCTGCGGGAGGGGTCCGATGACGCTTATCGTGGGGCGAGTCGTGTCGTGGCCGCAGCCCGTTTTCCCCGCGCGCTGCTACCCGCGAGCATGCCCGACGACGGGTGGTTGTACGCGGGCGACACGTACGCGTCGTTCGTTGCCCGTTGTCGCCAGGTAGTGGATGCGCTCGCGGCCCGGTTCCATCGTGATGACCGCGTGCTCGTCGTGACGCACGGTGGCTTCGCCAACCATGTCCTCCATGCCCTCCTGCACTTGCCCCCCTGGGCGCCTATCTGGTTCGACATGGCGCATTGCAGCCTCACGACCATCCGGCTCGTCCCCGAGCACGAACGAGAGGGATGACCCTTGTATCCACCGTCCGAGGTGGACATCCTCGGCTTGAATGATGTGGCCCACCTCTCGAGGCTGAGCTAGCGCCACGGGACGCCTACAGGACCAGGGGCCTGCGCCTCGCGCACGCCCTACAACATTAGACCGATTCAGGAACAGGGAAAAATATCTCCCCAAAAACGTTACCTGTCCGTGAGCAGGTCCACACCAGCTCTATTCGGGTATAGGACCACGCCCGCCTGCCGGCTCACGGGCAGGCGCGGCCTTCTCGCGGGCGGCCTGCTTGTCGGCGCGGGTGAGGTGCGGGTCGTTGAGGCGCTCGGAGCCGTTGGGGTTGGCCCCGCAGGATAGTCTCTGCCGTTGCCCGCAAGAGCGGGTCCCTGGCGCAGGCGCAGAGCAGCGCGAGCAACGGCTGCGCCTCCCTATCCGTCCACAACTCCCGCAACGCGCGGAACAATAAGGCATCGCCATTGAGCGCGTAGAGTTCGCGCAGGCGACGGAAGGACTCGCGCCGCGTCGCGACCGTCCCTTTAAGGAGGATGTTATCCTCGACGATAGCGGAGCGGTACTCTTGCAGCGTGGCGGCCGCCGAGCACGCGGCGAGCAGCAGACGCAACTCCATGAGTATGATGGTGCGGCTGCCGTGCGTACCAACGGGGCTGTTAACAAACCCGTAGCTGATCGCTTCGCTCGGGATTTGTAGCGCCGCTCCATCTCTCGAGGACCGTTCGTGCTCGTCGTGCTCGCGTGGCGATTGGGGGGCGTATAAGGAAATGCTGCTCATACCGGCAGTGTAGCCTACAATGCGCGCACCTGTGCGCGCTATCCGGCTCGAAGGATAGCGTTTATTCGTCCGTGTCGGGGGGTGGCGCGGCGTTGTGGAGGATGGCCTCGACGGCGGGGCGGTCGGTGGGGGCGCGCAGGGCGATGAAGATGGTGTCGTCCCCCGCGACGGTGCCCACGATCTCGGGGAAGCGGCAGGCGTCGAGCGTGACGGCGACCATGTTGGCCATCCCCGGCACGGTACGGTACACCAGGATGGCCGCGGCGGCGCCGATCTCGCCCGGCGCCTCGCCCAGCACGAAGCGCAGCCGCCTGCGCGCGCCCTCGATGTGCACGGCGCCGAGTCCCTCGGGCAGGGCGTAGACGAGGCCCTGCCCCGCGACCGGGACGCGCACGACGCCGAGCTCGACGAGGTCGCGCGAGATCGTGGCCTGCGTCACCGGTACGCCGCGCGCGGCCAGCCGCTCGGCCAGTTCCTCCTGCGTGCGCACCGGCCCCGCGCCGATGATCTCGCGCACCAGCCGCTGCCGCTGAGTTTTGGGGAACCGTTCCATCGTCTACTTCCTTCGACGTTCGTTAGCCGATGAGCGCCCGCTCCAGCACGTCCACCGCCTCGTCGACCTCGGCGGGCGTGAGCGTCAGCGGGGGCGCCATGCGCAGGGTCGTAGGTCCGGTGGCGTTGACCAGCACGCCGCCTTCGCGCGCCCGCGCCACGACGGCCGGCGCGTCCACCCCTGTCTCGATCGCCAGCATCAGGCCGCGCCCGCGCACCTCCGTTACGGGCAGCCCCCGCGCCATCAGCCCCCGTAGCTCCCCGGCGAAGTAGGCTCCGACCTCGGCCGCCCGATCGATCAGCCCTTCCTCGCGCAGGGCGCGCATGGTGGCGACGCCGGCCGCGCAGGCCAGCGGGTTGCCGCCCTGCGTCGAGCCGTGGTCGCCCGGCTCGAAGACGTTGGCGCTCCCGCGCGCCAGCGCCGCGCCGAGCGGGACACCGCCGCCGAGCCCCTTGGCCAGCGTCACCACATCGGGCACGACCCCGTCGCCCTGGCAAGCCAGGAACGCGCCGGTGCGTCCCATGCCGCTCTGCACCTCGTCGAGCATCAGCAGGCAGTCGCGCTCGTCGCAGAGCCTGCGCACCGCCGCGAGGTAGCCGGGCGCGGCCGGGTGGATGCCGCCCTCGCCCTGGATCGGCTCCAGCAGCACGGCCGCGGTCCCCGGACCTACCACCTCTTCGAGCGCCTCGATGCTGTTGTAGCGCACGTGCGTGAAGCCGGCCGGCATCGGTGCGAAGGGCGCCTGGTACGCCGGCTTGCCCGTGGCCGCGACTGTCGCCAGCGTACGCCCATGGAACGAGTTGAGGGCGGTCACGATCTCGTAGGCGCCGTCTTTGTGCCGCTTGCCCCACTTGCGCGCCATCTTGATGGCCGCCTCGTTGGCCTCGGCGCCGCTGTTAGTGAAGAATACGCCCTCCATGCCGGTGGCCTCGAGCAGCAGCTCGGCCAGCTCGAGCTGCGGCAGGGTGTAGTAGAGGTTTGAGGTGTGCATCAAGGTGTGCGCCTGCCGGGAGATCGCGCCGGCGACGGCGGGGTGGGCGTGGCCGAGGATGTTGACGGCGATCCCCGCCACGAGGTCGAGGTACGCGCGCCCATCCTCGTCCCACACCCGCGTGCCCTCGCCGCGCACCAACACCAGCGGCTCGCGCTTGAAGGTGCGCATGTAGACGCGCGCCTCGCGCTCCTGCGCCGTGGACCCTGGCGCGGCGGGCGGGCGCGCGTCGGGATGGATGGGCGCTCCGCCCAGGGTATCGCCCATGGCGTGCGCGATCGGCGCGTTGGCGTCGCCGGTGACCGGCGAGGTCGAGGTCGAGGTCGAGGTCATAGCATCTTCTCCTTGTTCTCCGTCGCGGGCGCCTTGCACGACCGTCCCGGTCGCGGCGCCCGTGAGCAGGCCGCGCAGGGCGCCGGGGGCGCGCCCGTCCAGGATCACGGCCTGGCGCGCCCCCCGCAGGGCGGCCAGGCAGGCCCGCACCTTGGGGATCATGCCCCCGTTGATCGTGCCGTCGTCGATGAATTGCCGTACCCCGGCCTCGTCGAGCCGTGCCCGCACCGCGCCATCGGGGCCGCGCACGCCCGGGACATCGGTCATGAACAGCGCGGCGTCCGCCCCGAGCGCGGCGGCGAGCGCCGCGGCGGCGAGGTCGGCGTTGATGTTGAGCAGCGCGCCATCCCGGTCGAGGCCAAGCGGGGCGATCACGGGCACGATGCCCTGCCCCAGCAGGGTGCGCAGCAACGTCGTGTCCACCCCGTCGACTTCCCCGACGAGCCCGAGCTCGGGGCGCCGCCGCGCGCGCAGCAGCCGGTCGTCGGCGCCGCTCAGCCCGACGGCGCGCACGTCGAGGCGTCCCAGCGCGGCCACGACGCCCGTGTTGACGATGCCGCGCAGCACCATCGTCGCCACCTCGAGCGCCGCCTCGTCGGTGGCGCGCTGCCCGTCCACGAAGCGCGTGGGCACGCCGAGGCGCGCGAGCCAGGAGGTGATGAGCGGGCCGCCGCCGTGCACGAGCACGACGCGCAGCCCCGCGCGCGCCAGCGCCGCCACCTCGTCGAGCAGCGCGCCGCCCCCGTCGACGGTCGACCCGTCCAGCGTAGCCCCACCGAGCTTCACCACGACGGTCATGTCCGCCGCCAGCGTCGCCGTCACAATGTCTCCATTCTCTAGCCGTCAGCTATCAGTTATCAGCCGTCGGCCGGTAACTGATAGCCGACGGCTCACGTCGTGTAGTCCGCGTTGATATGCACGTACTCGGGCGAGAGGTCGCAGCCCCAGGCCGTGGCGCGCGCGTCGCCGACGCCGAGGTCGAGCCGCACGAAGACCTCGGTGGCCCCGCGCAGGGTGTCTGAGGCGGCCGCTTTGTCGAAGGGGAGCGGCAGGCCATCCGCGTAGAGCCTGACGCCCTGCAGCGTGAGGCGCGCCTTCGCCGGGTCGAGCCCCGCGCCGCTGGCGCCGGCGGCGGCCAGGATGCGCCCCCAGTTGGGGTCGTTCCCGTACATGGCGGCCTTGACCAGGCTCGAGCGCGTGACCGCGCGGGCGGCCAGCTCGGCGTCCCCCTCCGACACGGCTCCCGTGACCGTGACCTCGAGCAGCTTCGTCGCGCCCTCGCCGTCGGCCGCGATCTGCCGCGCCAGCGACACACAGACGGCCGTGAGCGCCTCGCGGAAGAGCTCGTCGGGGACCGCGACGCCGGAGGCGCCGTTGGCGAGGAGCAGGACGGTGTCGTTGGTCGACATATCGCCGTCTACGTCGATGCGGTTGAAGCTGAGCGCGGCCGCCTCGGACAAGTGGCGCTGCAGGTCGTACGACGGGACGGCCGCGTCGGTCGTGATCACGGACAGCATCGTGGCCATCAGCGGGTGGATCATGCCCGCGCCCTTGGCCATGCCGCCGACGCGCACGGTCCGGCCGTCCACCTCGAACTCGACGGCGGCGGTCTTGGGCCGCGTGTCGGTGGTCATGATCGCGCGCGCCACATCGTCGCCCCCGGCGGGCGAGAGCGCCAATGCGGGGAGCGCCGCCTCGATCCGCTCCACGGGCAGCGGCGCGCCGATCACGCCGGTGGAGAGCGCCAGCGCCTCCGCGGGGGCGATACCGAGGCGGCGCGCGGCTGCGGCGGCCATGCGCTCCGCGGCCTGCATGCCCGCCTCACCAGTGCAGGCGTTGGCGTTGCCGCTGTTGGCGACTACGGCGCGGGCCTGCCCGTTTGAGACGCGCCGCTGGCAGAGCAGCACGGGCGCGGCCTTCACCCTATTCGTCGTGAACACGCCGGCGACCGTCGCGGAGACCTCGCTGGCCACCAGCGCGAGGTCGGGCTTACCGGAAGGCTTGATGCCGCAGGCGGCGCTCCCGGCCACGAAGCCACGCGCGGCGGTGACGCCGCCGTCGATCCGAGTAAACCGTGCGGAGGAGGTCATGGCCAGTCCGCCCGCAGCGGCAGCCCGGTCTCTTCGGGCAGCCCGAGCATCAGGTTGGCGTCCTGCACGGCCTGGCCCGCCGCGCCTTTCACGAGATTGTCGATGCAGGAAACGACGATAACGCCCCCGGTGCGCTCGTCGACGATGGGGTGAACCACGCACAGGTTCGTGCGCAGGGTCCACTTCGTCGCGGGCGGCGTCTCGGAGACGCGCACGCAGGGGCCGCGGCGGTAGTAGTCCCGGTAGAGCGCGCGCAGCCCCGCCGCGCTCACCTTTTCGGCTGGGCGCGCGTAGATCGTGGCCAGGATGCCGCGCGCCATCGGCACGAGGTGCGGCACAAAGGTGACCGGCGGCGCCGCGCCGCCGGGGGAGAGCGCCGCGACCGTCTGCTCGATCTCGGGCAGGTGGCGATGGCCGCCCAGCCCGTAGGCGCTCACGCTCTCGTCGGCCTCGCCGAAGAGGCTCTCCGTCTTGAGAGTGCGCCCCGCGCCCGAAAGGCCCGACTTGGCGTCCACGATGATCGTGCTGGCCCTATCGAGCAGGCCGGCGGCGAGGAGGGGCGCGAGGCCCAGTCCCGTCGCGGTGGGATAGCAGCCGGGGACGGCCACGAGGGTCGCCGCGGCGACCTCCGCGCGCGCCGTCTCGGTCAGGCCATAGACCGCGCGAGGCAGCAGGTCGGGGGCGCCATGCTCGTGGCCGTACCAGCGCGCGTAAGTCGCCGCGTCGCGCAGGCGGAAGTCGGCGCTGAGGTCGACCACGCGCGCGCCGGCGCGCGCCAGCGGGGCCAGGACGGCGGCCGCCGCGACGTGGGGCAGCGCCGAGAACACGAGATCGAGCGGGGGCAGTTCGTCGAGCACCGGCAGATCGGCCCCGCCCCAGGCGGGGAAGAGCGCGCGCAGCGTCTTACCGGCGCTGCTGTGGCCGGCCACGGCGGCCAGGCGCATCTTAGGGTGCGCGTCGACCAGGTTCGCCAGGCCGATCCCGCCGTAGCTATTGATATTCACGATGCCGGCATCGACGACCACGCCACGCTCCTAATCACGTTTCTTATTGTATATTTATACAACTCCCGCCAGTTTTATGCAAGCTCGTAGCTAATAGGGGCCGCCACATATACGTGTACAATCGTTTGTACACGTCGTGGGAGGTAGCAGCATGCGCAGATTGTCGATCGCGGAGGCGCGCGCAGTTGACGCGTCTTCGTGAATCGGTTGTTTGCGTTAATGACGCCGATATGGTTCGATAAAGACAAGAGTTGACTATTACCAGCGTTGATGGGGATGGTGTGATGAATTGGGGACTGCTCTGGGGCGGTATCGCCGCCGTGGCCGTGGTCGCGATCGCGTGCATCCTCTTCATTTCTTCCGACGCCCCGCCGAGCGCGAGCCACAACGGCATCTGGGCTTTCCTGCTGGTGCTGCCGATCGCCATTCCCCTGGCCGGCGCGCTCGTCCTGGCGGGCCGCGATGACTAACCTCGCCTACGCCGTGCTCGCCGCGGGGGACCCGGGCCAGATCGCCAACACGGCCCTGTGGGTCCAACTGCTCGTCATCGCCGCGATCTTCCTGGGCGTCCTGGTGGTCCGCCCTAAAGACCGTTGATCTCGTCTCAATTCCCCTACTCCCCCCATCCTTACAGAGGTAGGTTTTTTGTGGAGGGGGGCAGCGTTGCTGCCCACCCCTCCGCACGAGGGGTATCACGGAGGACTGTACCCTCCGTGATACCCCTCTTCGTGAAAAACCTACCCCTAAAAGCTCTCCCCATCCCCAGGGCTCGGCGTCGATCGGTCCCAGCCCCGCAATAGCTGACGCCGTGTTGTCACTGACCCTGTGCTATGGTCACGTTGGACGCATCGGGCGGCGTTGGCGTCGGGTCAGATGGGCGGATGGAGGAGAGCGATGCTGGATAAGTCGACGTACCTCGGGGCTTTTCATCGCGAGACAGGGACGCTCGCGGACGCGGCGCGCGAGGGCGGGGACCTGGGAGCGCCCGTCCCGTCCTGCCCCGGCTGGACCGTGACCACTCTCGTCACGCACCTGACGGGCATCTACGCGCACCGTATCAAAATCGTCGCGACGCGCGCTACGGAGAACACCGTGCGCTCCTACGAAGACCTGGACCTGCCGCCCGAGTATAAAGGCCTGTTCGACGCCGAGTTCGACCCCGACGCGGGGGAGGAACACCTTACCGCGCCGCCCGGCTTACTGGAGCTTTTCGGGCAAACCGCCGTCACGCTCGAAGAGGTGCTGCGCGCGACCGACCCGGCGGAGCCCGTATGGACGTGGTGGCCGCCCGACCAGACGGCCGGTTTCTGGCTGAGGCGCATGGCCCAGGAGACGGCGGTGCATCGCTGGGACGCGCAACTGGCCTGCGCGGGCGCAGGGAGCGTCGAGCCGATCGAGCCGGAGTTGGCGCGCGACGGCATCGACGAGGTCTTCGACGTCATGATACCCTCGCGGCGCGGTGGCTCCCCGTTCTGGAACTCGAAGCCGCGGCAGGGCGACGGCGAAACGTATCACTTCCACCGCACCGACGGGCCGGGCGAGTGGCTGGTGCGCTTCGAGGGGGACGGCACGACCGTCACGCACGAGCACGCCAAGGGCGACGTGGCCGCGCGCGGCACAGCCTCGGACCTGCTGCTGTTCCTGTGGGGGCGCCTCCCCGCGTCGCGGTTGGACGTGTTCGGCGACGCCGCGCTGCTCGACCGCTACTTTGAGTTCGCCCCCCCGGACTAATGTCTGTGACTACCGAGGGCGCGGGCTTCGCGCACCGCGGCGACAAATACGGCAAGGACTGGGGCGCGAGCCTGTACGAGAAAATCGTGGGCGGCTAGCCGGTCAGCGCGAGCGCATGCTGATGAGCGCAAGCTTGGCGCCGCGGGTGGTGCGCTCGTCGAGGCGGCCGGCGGAGAGCAGGGCTTGCAGCAGGGGGACGGCGCGCGGGTCGCCGAGCTCAGCCAGGCCGTCGATAGCCCCCGCTACCAGGCTCTGCTCACTAGAGCCGAGGAGCGGCGCCAGCGTGTCGTAGGCCGTCGGGCCGCCGCTCATGCCCACGGCGGCGGCCGCCACGCCGCGCAGCAAAGTGGGTCGGGTTGTGTCCTCCACGATGGCGCGCAGGGGGGCGGTATAGATGTCGTCGCGCAGGGCGCCGAGGCCGGTGGCGGCGTTCATGGTCACCTCGTCGTCACCGTCGCCGAGCAGGCGCAGCAAGGTGGAGGCCGCGGCGACGCCGCGCGCCGAAACGAGTAGTCGCGGCGCGTAGCGGCGACGGAAGTCGGCCGGGTCGTCGAGGATGCGTTGCAGGGCGGGCTCCAGCGCCTCGCCGAAGAGCGGCAGGGCGTCGAGCGCGGCGGTGACGACCGGCACGCGGTAGGGGTCCCCGGTGTCCTCGATCGTGGCGAGCAGCGGCTCGATCGCGCGTGGGTCGCCCGACGCGCCCAGCATCCGCGCGGCCTGCGCGCGTGTGCTTGGCCCGCCCCGCTTGCTGTTGAGCGTGGCGATCAACGGGGGAATTTGGTCGTCCTCCATTCTTTCGGCGCCTCCTGCTCTAGTGTACGCCTATGCGCGGCGCGCGTGGAAAGGCTCCTTACCCTGTGACCATAGCCAACGGCCCGCGGCGTCCGTCCGGACGTACGCGGGCCGTGGAACGTACATTTACATCTGGTACATCTGGCTACAGCTACATCTGGTACATCTGGCTACAGCTACATCTGGTACATCTAGCTACAGCGCGATGGTCGCCGTGAGGACTTTATCGGCCTGCCCCGGCGGGGACGACATAGACGTGCGCCAGTGCGCGTGGCCGGCCCAGTCGGCCAGGGCGCTAGTCACCGTGCTCGGCAAGGTTGGCGCGCCCTTGTCGTCGGTCGGCGGCTTCGGCGCATTTTTGGCCTTGTCGCCCTGCGGCGCGGATGGATTGAACTGGAACGCGGCGAGGCCGACCAAATCGGGCGTGATCCCGAGCTCGGTGGCGTAGCCACCGGCGATCGTGGCCCACCCCATGTGGTGGCCGTCCGTCGCCTTCACCTTTACCTCGACCTGGTAGGGGGTTGTGGCGCTCGCGGACTTGTCGTCGCTGTGGCTGTCGTCGTTGAACGCGAACTTCTCTTTGTATTGGACCGCGCCGTCGGTGGAGATGGCGCGCACAACCCAGACGCCCTTGGGGCCATGGAGCTTATATTCGATCGCCTGCACCTGCGCGATGTCGGCATCGAGCGTCGCGCTCAGGTCGAGGACGACGCCATTGGAGAGGACCACGATGGGGTCGGAGCGGCAGCCCACGGCAGCATGGGCGGGGGTGACGGCGAGGGAGCCGCATATGCATCAGGCTAACCCTGCAAGGGAGGGCTCAAGGAGGAGTTGATAGGTGTTGGGCTTTTTTTTGCGGCGGTTGAGGCGGCAGCCGGCCGCGACGGAGCGCTGGATGACAGCAAGGGCATGGTCCAAAAACGCGGGATAGACCAGGGAGCTGGCGATGGAGAGGGCGTGCTGCCGCACGGTCTGCGCGGCTTTGAGGAGGCTGCGGTCGGGAAACGCCCAGCGACTGACCAGGAGGAGCCAATGTT
>JAABVA010001955.1_pt1 | contig 21094 bp, 21 predicted proteins | sample 5560331 | NCBI WGS metagenome assembly JAABVA01 (sample SAMN12812661, study PRJNA571458) | rock metagenome | isolation source: Antarctica rocks | place: Antarctica: Victoria Land, Mt New Zealand sud | collected 2016-01-07
TCTCAAAACGCACTGAACGGTGGTTCGCGGAACGTTCAAATTCCGTCCTATTTGGGTGGATTTTAGACCTAATTGGGCCTGGCCTGATATTTGACCTTTGGTGAGCAAAGAAAGCTCCTTTCTAGGAATCTTGTTACCAGAAATTGGAGTTAACGGAGTCCTTCTGAGCATTGTGGATGCAGTTGAAGAAGGTGGATTGTTTTGAAGGTACGCGATTTTACGTGTTTTCGCGATCCAGCCGAAGACTTAGTGCGGGGTACTGTACCTATCTACTCACCTACCTACCTTACCTACCTACCTATCTACCTATCTACCTACCTACCTACCCATCTTACCTACCCACCTACCTTACCTACCCACCTACCTACCTGTCTGCCTACCTGCCTGCCTACCTACCTACCTACTCACCTACCTACATACCTCTACCTACCTACCTATCTATCTACATATTCATCTACTCATCTACTCACCTAGCTACTCATCTATCTACCTACCTACAGTACCTACCTACTCATCTTACCTACCCACCTACCTACCTCTACCCACTCACGTAGCTACTTACCTACCTCTACCTACATACTCACTCACTCACTCACTCACCTACCTCTATCTACCTACCTACCCTCTATCCCATTCATCCATCCCATCCCATCCCATTCATCCCATTCATCCCATTCATCCCATTCATCCCATTCATCCCATTCATCCCATTCATCTCATCTCATTCATTCATCATCATATCATTAACAAGAAACCACTTCAAAAAGTCATGCATGCAACAGAGAGAAACGAAAGAAAATTCCTATTTTTCATTTTTTTTGAATTCAATGTTGTCATAGATACATAATAGCTGCGAAATTTATTAAGAACGACAGAGAGAGAGAGAGAGAGAGAGAAAAGAGGGGTTTTACACAGTTGGGGGGGGGGGGGAAGGCTTGAGTCAGAATATGAAACAAGAAGAGTTTTTTGATCTTGTTGCATGCATGACTTGTGGACCGGACCGTGTTGTCTTATGATTGCTGTAGCTAGAATGTGAATACAGCAACTGAGTGGGAGTCGTAGCAGGCACGGATATTTATCAAGTTTACGGACGGACGAAACACAGGCTACAGTTGGGATTTCCATGTAAAAACGACTTGATTCATTATATCCTAACTGTTAACCCCATCCCCATTATCTACAAACTCCCTAATATATCGCACTAGTAGTCTGCTGCTCCGTCGAATTCCCCCCCGTCGCCCCCATCGCCACCGCCGGCGCAGTCGTGCTCGGCAGCGGCACAAACGGCTCCGTATGCGTCGCATTCGCGGTCCCATTTGTCGAGTACGTGCCCGTCAACGGCTTGGACCCATCCGACAAAATCTCATGGTTGATGACACGGTCAAAGGCAGCGAGAGAGCCCACGGGCTGGTAAAAAGGGACTTCGTGGCCGGCCTCGTACATGCGCAAAAAGGAGAGCTGGCCGTACTGGCGGACTTCGCCGTATTCGGTGCCGTCGACGACAAAGGGGGTGTAGCCGGCGGCGTTGAATTCCTTGGTGTGGGCGTATTTGAGGGCGAGCGAGACGGCTTGGCCGCCGAACCAATTGCAGATGTAATCTGCGTCTCCGTAGATAAGGGCGACGCGAACGCCGTTGCCAAGGATTTGCTCGAGGTCAGTTTTGTAGATCGGGTAGACAAAGTCGCCTGTGGCCTGGAAGGCGTAGGAAATGGCGGCGTAAGACTCGGTGTAGTTAAGGTTGACCCCAATGGCCTGCTGAGCGCCTGCGGTGTTGAGAAAGTCGACAAAGTATCGGTATGGGGTGGGATCGTTGTATGGGTGACGAATATCGTAGACGCCGCGGCCTCCGTAGGAGTAGTAGGGCCCTTCGACGTTGTCACGGCACATGTTGGTGGCTTCAGCGCAAATATCTTTGCCGACGGCGGTGGACCGGTTGGCTTGCCGGCAGTAGTCGACCTGGTCAAGGCAGCCGTTGGTCATGAAGCAGGCAAATTTCATGTACTCGTATACAGTCTGATTGACGGCTTTTATTCCATAAGTGTTGTGGACCGCGAACTCTGGGTAGTATGGAGCTTGAATTGCTTCGTCAATGATACCGTTGATTATGCCAAGGGTATCAAAGTTGAGCTTGACGCCCTTGGCGGTACCGTTGGTAATTTCCTGGTTCTGCATATAGAAGTAGTCGTAGAAAGCAGGGCCGTAATGACCGCCGTACGACTCGGTCCACAGGTTGAAAGTCTTCTCCATCTTTCCCTTGCCCTCGACCCTGTTGTCTAACGAAGGAAGAGCAGTCAAGAAAGCTTGGAGGACATGCCACGCCGCAACGGCAGCAAGTTCAGTGGTGTCAAGAATGGAGGCATCAGCAACCGGATAACGGCCATCAACTGGGCCAAAGGTGGAGTTCTCATCCTCTCCAGTAAAGGGATTGATGCTACCCGGCGCCTCTTGCTGGTATGAAAACCCAGTACCCAGGGGTTGCGAAAGGAACAGCATGTTCGACTTTTCGCTCCATGAGTACGGGTTCACTTCAGTTGTGAGGTTTTGAGTAACGTTGCAGGGGCCAAGTTCTACAACAGTTTAGCCATGCCGATAAGACAACGCTACTGTGCGAAGCGGTCATGCAGAGTCGGTAACACATACCCTGAAAGAGTCCAATCAGCGAGTCGCTGCCAGGACCGCCGTTCAACCACAGAGTAAGAGGCTTGTTTGCAGGGTCATGTCTTGCTTCGAAGAACCAAAAGAACGTGTGTGCGTCTGGCGCAAGATCGACGTAACCAGAGTATGAGTTGACGCCTTTGGTAGTCTCACAAACACCAGCCTTGCCAGGCTCCTTGTAACGAACGGCTGTACCGCTGGGTGAGTGAATCGTCTTGTAGCCAGTAACATCTGCCGGAAGCCCTCTTGGGTCAAGCTTTGGGAGTGTTTTGGGGTCAAATTGAGGGAATGCGCCAACAACAGCAGACAAGCTCAAGGCCAGCGAGGCAGACTTGACGATTGGAAAAAGCATAGTGAAATGATTGGTTGGATACTATGTTGTTGGAAGGATATCTGCAGGAAAAGGAATCGAGCATGAGGGCGAGGTAAGCTACTTATATGTGGATGCTCAACACACAACCACGCGAGGGACAGCTCCAAAAAAAGGAACGGTCCATCAATGCCATGACGGCTGCGCAGACGTCGACAGCAGCTTCACACGAAGCTACTGTTGCAGTGCCTTGCTCTTTGCAGCATAGCCTTGCAGACAACACCTCGGTAGTGGTATGGGACGAGGCCTACCTAGGCAGGTACTGCACCGCCACCTCACCATTGGGTTCTTCACCGACTGCAATGTGCAGATTCTTGCAGTCCGTTGTCCGTATGAAAGGCCGGGGAAGCGATTGTCTTGATCCAGCGAGGAGCGAGAGAATCCGTGAGGTCGATGGGGCTAGTGACCCCACTTACCCGATTGGGAAGGTCAGTTCCGCGATATGTACCTACTTTATGCAGTTGGTTTCCCCGCAGAGCCTTGCTCTAGCGGAGATTGAAAAGTCTCTCGTTCGACTGACAAGCCTGTCGATCGGCCGCTCTCTATTCCGTAAACTCTTCCACGATTGTCCGCAGACAAAGGCCGTTGTTCGTGTAAGGTACTCGAAGGGATTGGATCGTTACCAATCGGCCTCACAAAGTCGTTCTCAGCCACCTCGGGCCCTCGATCCAAATGTTGGCCTGGCACCGCACGCGCAAGACACATTGCTATTCTAGTGATTCGGTGGAGATAAGATAGCCGGTAGCGTAGATAAACAATTCGGGCCGATCACTAAAACAGAGGAAGAAGAATCTTCAAGGGTCTGTAGGGCTGAGATTTTGGCTCACGTGGGGTTGACGCGAGTTTCCTGACTAGGTAAAGCGTGCCGCTGTCAGCTATGTAGTAGATCCACTCCGTACCTGATGTGATATCAGAAAAAAAAACCAATCCTCGCCGTGTGAGACTCAATAGCTATTCTACGAGAGCCTGTGAAAAGACTGATACCAGATTATTCTACGATGTATTGTTCATACTTCCAGTGCCTAATAGTATCGATAAAACAAAGTTTACAGATATGAGACATTTCCAGCACTTTTGAAGCTCTGATCTACTGTATGTCTGACAATAGGCCGTGGTTTGCCACGGTCTCTTCTGCGATGAGCACGCTTTGATCAGGGGGCATGGAACCCAAGTATACAATTCGTTACAATGGCTTGCGAGGGCCTCTTTACTAAGGTATCTATCACTGGGCGCTGGATCCGAAGGTCTTCAGCCTCGAAAGAGATCGTCTACAGTTGGCGCAGGTACTTCTGATACTGGCTCATACCGCGTCGAGGTCTGAAGCACTGGGATTCGGGACACGAATGCTGCGCCGTGTTACAGGGATGTATAATCAATACTTTTGCAGCCGTACTGCCAGAACTTGTGAATCACACGCAAAAAAACAGGGCCCATTTGTCACAACACAAATCTCATGTTGCCTCTATCGCTACATTGTCATCTCAAAACCAACGTTTCCAGCTCACCCCCCTGACCCTCTCCCATCCCCTATCCAACGCCCCAACGACCTCGTCCGGCAGCGGGCCCTTCTCAAGATCCACAAGATTGCTCTCCAAACGCGCCGCACTACTCGCACCCATCAAGACTGCGTCGCCTGTCTCCCCGCCAAGCAGGCTATGATGCGCCAACCACCTCAGCGCACACTCCCTGAGCGTCAACCCATGCTTCTCAATGACCGGACCCAGCAGCTCCAACGCAGCAAAGTACTCCTCGGTCCCATAGCTCCCATTTTTGTTTCTCTCATGCGACTCACCGCCGGCCAGGAAGCCCCCCGCGATAGCATTGAACGCGTAGAACTTGATACCGTAGTGCCTCAAACAAGGGAAGAGCTCAGGCTCTACGGCGCGATGGAGGGCGTTGTATTTGCCTTGGTAGACTGACGGCTTGACCCATCCCTCGCGATTGCACAGCTCGCAGATCTGCGCGACTTCCCATGCGGGGAGACTGGTGAGGCCGAGCTGGGCAAAGAGGCCTTCTTGGTGGACTGCGTTGATGCCGCGAAAGATTTCGCTTTGGGGGACAGAGCGGTCAGGGCCAAGATAGTAGACGTGCAACTTGTGCATTCGGAGCTCTGCGAGGGACTTCTGGAGAGTTAGGCGGAGCATATCGGGATGGTAGCGTTGGTCGAAGTCTGTGTGTGCGCATTAGCGTTTCAATCGTTGCGGAGGCGGAAGAAAGTAAAGACGTACTCCAACCCTCAGGTATGGCAGTCTCGGGATTCGAATGGAGCGCGGGCAGGTACTTTGTGCTTATGAGTAGACCTCGCTCCTGACATTTCAGTTCGCCGAGCATGGTCTCCGATGTGCCGTTCCCGTAACGGCGCGCGGTATCGATCTCGGCGTGCCTAGTTGGATGAGCCGTGATACTGTTGAGGCGCATTCATGGACTTACCCATGCTTCTGGAAGACGTCCAAGATTGAGTCCCCAGTCTCGAGATCAGTGACCCGGCAATGTGGTGCCACGCCTTTGAGCAGAATTAGCATTCTCGAACGCAGAGGAGAGATACAATGGTTCACATACTCTTCAGGCCGAACGACATCGCGCCGAGTACGACTTTCATGATGGCTTTCTAGCTCGAAGCCATGACTTTGCTGATACTTTTGTGGATGCAGTGCTTTTGTAGGTAATTGAAGCATATTGCACATCGGCTTTCTGCTCTCATAAGAGCGACGACAGTGGGTATTACAAAGCCAAGAATGACAGGGTTGTTCAACGTACGAAAACTATGGCGCGAGTGGTACTGTCGATAGGTCGTTTGTTGAATGGAGTTTGCGGACTTTGAAAGAGCATTGCAACCTTGCATTATCCGTACCCCGCACTTTCGCTCATTCTTCGCTTCCTGGTCGCGAGTATCAACTGAGCGGGTTAGTGGCTTCAAGTGCTAAGCTTGAAATGAGGCTGCGCTGACATATAATTCCACGACCTACGTTCGCATGCGTACATGAACGTTGCCTATGACGGAAATGAGTGGCCTGGCTGTAAAGTCCGCTGCGCATTTGTCATTGGGACATTTGCTGGGTCTAGCCGTGTCAGGATATACTCTCGAAATGTGTATCTCCGCCAAACTCTTGGTGTCCAATGGTAAGAGATGCTAATTCTCAGGACGAGCTCATTTCATAAGTCCGTTGATTGAGCCGATCCCGATCCGCAGGTGGATTCCTCTGCCTATATAAAGCTTTGTCGCATGCGGATGCTGTAGACAACATCGATACTTCGTGAACGCTTACCTTGGATTCGAAAACTTTCTCCAGCAAGAAAATGCCTGCGCTGCCCGTTCCCGTCTCGCTGCAAAGCAGTATGAATGCCACCAAAGTCGAGTATGTCCAGCTGGGTTCCTCTGGGCTTCGAGTCTCCGCGCCAATCCTCGGTACCATGGGTATTGGCAGTAAGGACTGGCAGAATTGGGTGGTGGAGGAAGACGAAGGGTTGGAGTTATTGAAAGCCGCCTGGGACAGAGGTAAGTAGGACATGTAGAAATACACTGAAGACTCTGTAATTGAATCAATATAGGCCTCTCAACCTGGGATACCGCCAACGTCTATTCCAACGGCATAAACGAGGAGATCATTGGGAAAGCGATCAGAAGGTTCGAGATACCCCGACACAAGCTTACCATTTTGGCCAAGTGCTTTGGAACGGTCCCAGAGGAACCGGGCATTTTCAACTGGCCGTTTGAGGCGCAGATGGAAAAGAGCAAAGACTATGTCAACCAAGGCGGTGAGTAGCTCTGTGTCGATATGAAGTGTCGTCCCAAAGGTGCTTGAGCTGATCGTTTCGGGCCGGGTAGGTCTATCACGCGGCGCGATTCTCAAAGCCGTCGATGCCTCGCTCAAGCGTCTCGGAACAGACTATATCGACCTACTCCAAATCCACAGATACGACGCCTCGGTTCCTCCGGAAGAGACCATGAAAGCGCTTCACGACCTCGTCCAAGCCGGCAAAGTCCACTACATTGGCGCAAGCTCCATGTGGACATACCAATTTGCCCGCATGCAATTTATTGCTGAGAAGAATGGTTGGACGAAATTCGTGAGCATGCAGAACCGGTACAATCTATGTTACAGAGAGGAGGAGAGGGAGATGAACAAGTTCTGTAACGAGACTGGTGTGGGTTTGATCCCATGGGGGCCTTTGTTCTCAGGTTTGCTGGCAAAGCCATGGGGAGTCGAGTCTGCCAGGTCGAAGATCAGTGTTGCTATGAGCGGTGGGGTTACGGAAGCAGATGAAATCATCAATAAACGAGTTCAGGAGGTGGCTGAGAGGAAGGGCTGGAAGATGAGTCAAGTTGCACTGGCGTGGATCAGAGGAAAGGGTTGCATCCCCATCGTCGGCTTGACCAGTACCAGTATCGAGAGGCTTGATGAAGCGTGTGCTGTGCGGGACATGAGGCTAACTGCAGATGAGATGGAGTATTTGGAAGAGCCATACGCTCCAAAGCCAGTTGCTGGACACGTCTAAAGTCAAGGTGGAAGCTAGGGCCGAGATGAGAAACCAGGAATACCTTAGGTAAACATCGCCTTAGTTTTAGGGTCCTGTTCAAGGACTCCTCTTCTCTACTGTCAATCTCTGTCCATGTTCAAAAAAGAGGAATGCCACGAAGCGGCAGCAATGCTTGAACATTCAAGGTCGTCAAGCCAATGAAGACGGTCACGGACTTCGCGTTATGTCCGAAGCGCTTTCGTCTAAAGGCCGAGAAAGGCGCGCCACATGCAATAAACAAAGCTCGTATTTTCTAGGTCTTCAGCTGCTCTTGATCTTGCTCGTCTTGTTCTGTCAGAAGTGCCATGACTTTTCCAAGCCGCGGGTGCCGCACGTGCAAGTAGTGTCGCGTCAAGGTGTAGCTATAGAAGATGCCCAGATCGAACATGTGTTACTAACAGACACTGGCCCGGATTGTTATCGACGCCAAAAGGCGAACCTCAGTTGCCACGGCGTTGAGGAAGACCGCAATTTATCTTCTTGAATGAAAATGAGTACGTGGTCGGTCGACGGAAACGTCCACGAGGGCCCAACGTAAAGACGGGCCTTGGTCATCCGAGACAATCTCCAAATCTCCAAATAGCCACGTCGAGTAGTAAACCCGAGAGACTCTCCAGATCTCCATATGAAGCTTTGCCGATGAAAATGCCGCCTGTTGAGCCACAGAGCTTCTTTATATTACAAGCGCTAGACATTACCCTGGACTGGCACCGCACGCGGAAGACAAAAGGGATCGTAGGGCTGGGCTTTTTACTCACGTGACTCGGCGTTGAGGGGTTGACGCGTCTTTTCGGCGAGCTTTCCACGACTTATTCAGAGCTTCGAATCTATTTTCGCAGCGTATCCTCCGACCAACCACCTTGACAGCGCATCTTCCAAAACATTTCAGTCCATTGAATTCCTCCTCAACTCCTCACCTCCCCACTCCTAGATACCCCCTCCCCGCCCTCACCATGGCCTCCGAAGCCACCCCCCGTATAAACGCCAAATACCTCCAACCCTTCACCAACCAAACCGTCCGCATCCTCGGCAAAGTCTCTTCTTTACGCGGCGAAACCGCCACCATCGAAGCCAGCGGCTCCATCAACGTTCACCTCACCCGCGTACCCACCCCCATCTCCTCCGTCAAAACCCTTTCGTAAAAAGAAAAGAAACGAAAATCAGCTTAACAAGAGCTAATTCAATTAAACAGGACTCTCACCTGACACTAAACAACGCGGTAGAAATCGTAGGCAAGGTCCAGCCGGACCTCAGCATCAAGGTCTTCCAAGCGACGGATTTCGGAGACGGGATTGATTTTGCGGCCGTGGAGGCCGTGGTGGACGCGACGCATCGATACAAGGAGATTTTCTACGAGGGGAATGATTGAAGCCCCGTATAAGCCAGGTAAAGGGGTTGGTTGGAAGTTTGGGGGAACAACTGCGGTGGAAAGGGAAGGGGCGGCGTTGAGGGTTTGTAGGGCATCTTTTAGGGAAGGGCGTATGTATGCGAGGGTGGGAAGGAGGTTTGATGTTTGGAGCTATGTGTTGTTCAAGACGAGTGTGACGTCTGATAAAGGGTAATGCACCGGTGATGGTTCCGCATTAAATGCCCTGAGGAAGTGGACTGGTCGAACAATTGAATGCATGGCTGAGACAAGACTCCTGACGACGACGGAGGGGTTATTTGCATTTGTCGCTGCCCGAACATCATGCTTTTTGACGCGGTACTTTCTGAATCGGGAAAATGCTCAGGATATGGGTATTAAGAGCCAATCTGCTGCTAGCGGAGCTCTATTTCTAAATACACAGCTAAGCTGCAGAAGAGGATATCCTACCCCCTCCCAACATCCAACCCGCTGTAAAGGATTCCAAAGCCTGGTGTTGCCAAGCAACCAGTACACGCCTGCTAAAGTTCAAGTTGAAGCGCAACCATATCATCTGTAAGAAGTATCTGTACACGGAAAGCAATTCCTCACACTTTGCGTTTCCCTTTAGCAGCACCATAGTGCAGAGTTAACGATTTTCCCTTCGTTATTAGCCGCCCATATCTCAGCTAGCCGGAATCGAATATTTAATAGTAGCGTGCCCATTCTCATCCACCGTCAATCCCGGTGTCTTCGGGCCCTTTGCAGCCCCAGTCTCATCCGTAGGCGGACTTGCGGCTGGTAGCTGATAGTCGCTCCACAGTCCACTGTCCTGCTCAACGGGGTCCACATAAAGCCCAAACCAAGCTGGAGGGCTACTGGGCATTGCCGCATCAGTGCTCAAGAAATCTTGCGGATCGAATTGGGAAAAGTCAAAGTTATGGTGCAGTTGACTGGGACTGTTGTCCAGCGAAGGTAGGGAAGGGAAATCGAGATTATTGTACGGAGGACTTCCATTGTTAGCTTGGGCAAGCAGTGAATTGAGATGAGCAGTGAAGGGTGTCATTTCTGCCAGCGGCTGACTGCTTAACTTGGTGGGCGTACGCTTAGGCGTACGTAAGAGCGCCCTGGCGGCAGAGGAGAAGAGGTCGCTGGTTTTTGGGGTGCGAATAGGTGAGGTAGACTTTTGTGGAGTCTTGAAAGAAGATCCACCAAGTTTGCTGCGCGGCGTCGGAGTTGTAGGCCGTGGAATGTATCGACCATCATTCTCTGTTAAGAGATGCGCAACACCTTCTTCCTCATCCACAGGTGGACGGTTCTCCTTGTCGGCCTGATCAAGATCTGAGCTCGGGGTTGTAGTTGAGCGTTGCGAGTTGTCTCGGACCTTGTTCTCTGTGTTGAAATCATGGTCTCGCAGCGTTCTCCCCTCTTCAGACTGGCTCGGGGAAGGGAAAAGCAACCTCCTTGTAGGCTTAGGAGTAAGGTCCTCGACTTCGATAGGAATGTTTTGCGTGCCTATAAATCGAGCAGGGGAAGACTGAATGGCTCGTTGCAGCGCTACGGCTGCCGTTGCATCACTCATAGTATTACCCTTCGCCTCCGCGGGGGCTATTTGCACACTCGATGCTCTTTGTCGTTTCGCCGGAGGTAGCTGCGTGTTCCCGGCTCCCTCTTCCTGGTTAGCGCCGTCTGGAGGTGAAGATGCGTCAGAGTGTAGAGCTGTGCCATGTGACGCATCACTTGCAGCATGGTTGCTCGCTGCTTCTGAGTCTTGCTTCCTGGCCCTTGGTGCCCGTTTCCGCTTCCCATGAGGACCCCTTTGACTAGGATTTTTCTCCCAAAACTCCTTTGGCCGCATACATTTGCGGGTGTGCAGCCAAAGCCCACATGCTGGAAAAAGGTTAGTAAAGCTCCCAGCACTGAAAACTGTGACTTACGGTTACACAGCAAGATTTCCGTGAACCCCTCATCCGTAGCCAAGACAGTTTTCTTGATGATTCTGTAAAGGTTTATAACTCCATTTTCGTCTGTTTGTAGTGTTTGCCAAGCAACAATCCCGCCCTCTTCTTCAGAAATTCGTACATGTTCTGGTGTTCCGCTATGCAACTTGACCCAAGCTTTCCTCCATGTTGGTGTTTCTATGGCGCCGCAATTTTCACAGAACGGCGGCATTTCTCCAGCTGCGATGGATGTTTCTAGCCGAGTCTGTATTGCCTTCTTCCTCCTAGCGCCGGCGCCACTTCCAGGTCTACCTCGCGAATTTGGTCTTTCTGGTACTTCTGGAGCTCGTGGAGCAGTTGGCGCATCTGAAGCAGGATATAGCGCTTGCATGCCTGACCATGTCTGTGACCGATGTAGATGAGATGGACGTACAGGGTCACTAGCAGGGACTGCTGGCGTAGGTAAAGCTCCCGACGATGCTGTACGGCTCAAAGGATGAGATTCGGAGGTATGTCCGGTAATCATCCTAATTTGAGCAAGGGTCTTGTGATCTGGCTGTTGTGGCCGATCAGGATCAAGACTCGTAACACTGCTCTCCACTACACTATCCTCGAGGTTCGAGGCCGTAGGCAGATCTTGGCGCTTGCTGTACTGGGCCGCCATCTCAAGATCCTCGTCGTCAAGAGGACGATCTTCGTCATCCTCAAATAAGTCATCGATCGAACCACTCATGAATCCGGAGTCAACATCTCGAGACATTGTAGGTAAACGGGGACTAGAAGGAGCCGTTGAGACCCCGCGATAGACGGGTGGCGAAGAAGGGATATCCGGAGGAGTATTTGAGTCGCTACCAATTCTGCTCTGTTCAGGTGAGGTCATGGCGGAGTCCGATGGTTTCGAAATTCCTTCAGAAGGAGGGTATGGCGACTTATACTTGGAGTTAGTCATGGTGACCGATTCGCGGCGCAAATGACTCTGAGGTGCAGGAAGAAGCGGTCTTCTAATCATATTGGAGGGCTCTGCGATAGGTGTTGGAAGCCGAGGTGGCCCTTCCAGAGAATTTACTGTGTTCGCCATTGGGCGTACCGCTGTTGGCTGATGAATGCGGACCGACGCCGCGGCACTCGCTGCAACCCTCAGGGAATCAGATTGGCTCCCAAGACCAGTTTTGCTAGGCCAATCCGCTTTCGTTACCTTGGCTCTTTTCTTAGCTGGTCCTTCTTCAAAACGCTCATCATTGCTTGCAAAGCCACTGTCTATTGACTCCCGTCTAGTGAGATCCTTCCGTGGAACGCCGCGACCACGAGTCGATACACTTGATGCAGACCGCGGTGGCCTGCCTCTCCGTTTTGCTGTCGTGGCCGACTGAATGCTCGAGGCTGGGCTCGCAGCTCGAGGGAGCTGTTGCAGCCCCTCGATAGAAGAATAATTGGGATTCTTCGAGAGAAGGCGCTGACTTCCAGCATCCCCCATAGAACCCTCGCTAAGTAGACGTTGGACATGCTCGATTCCAATCTTGTCTTTTTGTCCAGGGCCAACTGCAGGCGATTGACTTCGACTTTGATTGGCCGCTTGCAGGATGGCAGGGTTCGATTGAATGAACGAAGTCCAGGCTCCGGCATCGAATCCTTCGGGCATAATTCTACTAATGTCTCTGTATTTCTTCATGCTTTCGAGATACTCGCTCTGTAGGCATGTAGGTACGGGAACTAATCTAAGCTTTACTTCAAGCGTTTCTTGTGATCCGCTCGAAAACAGGCCCAGAAGGTTTTTGCAAACGCGTCCCGTCACGACAGTCCGTGACTGATGTGCAGGCGCAGCGGGCGTAGACGAGGAAGAGGCGAGTACCCACGAAAGCATTCCCTGACCCACAAGCGGCGTCTCGTACTCGGAATAGTCGTACGCGTAGACAGTATAGTCTTGCCCGAGCTTTGCGACCAGTTCTGGACTGGCTGAGACGATTGCCTGGATACATGTCTTGAGTTCGATGACACCAACCTGCGTATTCTCATCAAGGTAGGCCGTTCGAATGTCAAGGGGCTGTGGCCACCGAGCAAGACAATTGATTTTGTTTTCGTCGTCGAAGGTATAGAGTACTTTCACTACAAGAATGATAAGATTAATACTGTACAAATCTTGCAGGACAGGTAATTCTCACGTCGCATGGGGCGTATTGAGACATCTTCTGATGTCTGAGGCTCCATCACTGATCTGCCGGCTGGTGCAGGAGAAGACGCGGTGGCTCGATTGGGATAGCCACAGTTTGGCGCTGTGAACGGTGAAGACATTGCATGCCTAATCAATTCCAATAGGCGGAACCGCAGAAGATGAGCAGTGTACTCTAGGCAGCAGCGTGGTGCCCACGGGGACTCTCAATCGCTTTAGCAAATCTGAGATGATTTGGCTTTGGGTCATGTAATCGTGAGCATTGCTGGATGACGATTAGAGGTCGCGGACAGGTAATAGTGTACAGAACATGCGTGACAAACACCTCTGTAATGTTAGGACTTCATCAAGAATAAATACGATGCAAGTTGTGGTAGAAAATGCTGGTAACGTGAAGGTAGGTAGTTGTACTGTGTAGAGATGATACCTCGAAGAGCATTCGCGCTTGGTGATACGCGATTTGACGTCGCGGGGCTGGAGTATTAGTTAGTAAGTATTGACTAATCAGCCGCTAGCGTCAAAGGGCTACAGGAACCTCAGTGCTCTGTGGGATGCAAAAGCTATTGATCTAAGGCAGACACTACTCTTTAATACTACAATATGGCGGACGCAAAGATCCAGTATGTGACTCATACCATACGTATGACACTTATTAGAGCTAACTCATTATGCAGGGATCTCCTGAACAAGCCCCGAATGGAGCTCACGTACGTCCAACCAAGGGTTTACTACACGCTCTAAAACTTGATGCGCTTTGTGCATATCGAGCTGCCTAAAGTAGTTTGTGATACTGATCTTCGTGTAGGGAGTATGAGATTGCATTACTCGAAGAGCACGAATTTACCTCGGGACCTCTCTCCATCCTACAAACCGCTGTCCGTTCGCATACGCAGGTGCTGATTTCATGCCGCAACAACCGGAAATTATTGGCAAGAGTAAAGGCCTTTGATCGGCATTGCAATATGGTATTGGAGAATGTGAAGGAAATGTGGACGGAGACGCCTAGAGTATCAGGGGGCAAGAAGGGGAGACCAGTCAACAAAGATAGATTTATCAGTAAGATGTGAGTATTCCTGGATTGGCCGACTTTGGGGTGTGAATCCTGATATTGATTTTCGATTACTAACGAGTATATGCACAGGTTCCTTAGAGGCGACTCGGTCATTTTAGTCTTGCTGAGTTGATCAATCGATTATTGGAGTAAAATGTCATTCGGGGAGAAAAGGCGTTCAAGCAAGCCAAAAGTACATGAACTCTGATGAAAGCAGTAGTTATACCCATTTATAGGCCGTCCGCAAGTCCCGTAAGGAATTCACTCAGTCCGTATGCACCAGGATCTGGCACCTCTTCGAAACCCGAACCACCTACGTATACCGTCCTACCTAAACTCGCTTTCATACCTTTCGTCCCATCAGCACCTTTCTTTGCCGCCACTGCCGCTTGTATAGTATCTCCTGTCTTTTTGAGTACATCTACGAAGGGGAATAACGCATCCATCAATGTTCGATCCCCGGGCTGAGCAGGTGTGTACTTGCTTAGAGCTTTCAAAGATATTTCAAGAGCCTGTGCCCAGGTTTTGGCAGTGACTGGATTCGGTGTCGAACTGTCAAGGCTTCGCAAACTTGCCGCAAGCGAATTAAGAAAAATGGCATATATCGCCCCAGATGTTCCGTCCATGGTGGCCTCCACAATCTGGATGATTTTTGTCAAGTCCACCAGGAGATCTCCGGATGATGTGGAGCTTTCCAGCATCTTCACAACAGCATCTGCGCCTCGCTTTAGACCAATGCCACAGTCCCCGTCACCGACTATTGTATCAAATCTTGTAACTTCGCTTTCCGCAGCTATCACACGCTGCAGACCAGCTTGCAGAGCGTTTCTCCAAATATCTGGATTGACTTCTCGCATGTCAGCTTTTTAGTTCAAGATTTCGGGGCCCAGTCTAGAAAAAACCTTTCAAATTACTTGGTTTCGTCTCATCTTCGCCTGACGGTGCTTTCTCCTTGACTGCTTCGAAGTTTTGCTCCCACGTCTCTTTTTTGATAGCTGCAGACCACCCGTTGGCTTCGGCTGGTGCGTCTATCAACTCCAACACTGATTTCCCCGGTCCAAGGCCAGTATCAGTCAGCTTGAGGACCGAAATGATGAAGCCTGGCCCGTTAAGACTTCCAAAGAATGTCCCTGCGATGATTCTTTTAGGCTTTAGGTCATAACTTTCTTTCAGTTGTTTCGTGACCTCGCTGACGATCCCACCGAGCTCCAGGTTGCTTGTACCACCGAAGTTATTAATCAGCAGTACCGTAGAATCGGAACTCTCTATGTGCACATAGGCCCGGTCCCTGTCACCCGGATCGAGCATCTGCGCCAACATGATTTTGACCAGACCTGGCAAGTCTGTCCTCACCTTGTCGCATCCTGGCTCATTATGTACACCCATCCCAATCTCGACCAGTCCGGGTCCTAGTCTTTCCTCTTCTTCTTTTGCTTCCTTCAACGCTCGACCGGGCTGATGTACTCTGCTTAAGCTCGCCCCCAGGCTGACCAGGTTATCTGCCACTAACCTTCCCACTCTTGCACATTGGTCCAGACTTTCTCCCTTCTCGGCCAGGGCACCGCATATCTTAATCACGAGTGCTGTTCCTGAAAGGCCTCTCCTGCCCACTTTGCCGCCCTTTGCTCGTCCTACACCCACATCATCACCAACGACTACCATTTCCACTTTCTTTCCTAGGGCCCTTGCTTTTTCTACTCCCATTCCAAAATTCAGCACGTCGCCTGTGTAGTTGGTAACGACACACAGAGCTCCCTTCGAGTCTGCGGGCAGTCTATGCAACAAACACGCTCGAATCTGCTGAGCACCTGGAGAGGCAAAGATGGTGCCTGCGACACATGCGCTGAGAACGCCCCGTCCCACGGTCGAAGCCCATCCAGGCTCATGACCTGAGCCACCACCGGAGATGACAGAGACATTTTGATTATTCGTGAGTGAGGCAGGATGGCGGTATACGATCTTGTTGGTCTCATCGAAGAGGAGAGAGGGATTCGTCAGGGTAGTGGCGCGGAGGGAAGAAAGTACCGCTTGGATGGGGTCGTCGAGGTAATGCTTGGCTAGAACGGTGTCGAAGGTCAGCATATGACAGAGGGGGCTAGTAGTTCCTTTCACACAGACCTGACATCTTGGAGATCTGCAGAACTGCAGAACGAAAAGGGGATTCGATTCAGTTAATTGAGAGGCAATTCTTGAGGCATGAGCCTCAAATGTTACCTTACCCCATCGCGGTGCTGAGAACAGGGAACTTGCGGGGCTGAAAAGTGCGGGGAATGGTGGGGCATGAAGATTCCCGGCAAAACCTGCCAGATGGGTAAGTAAGCTTTGGGGACCAAGGGACTGTCAGCATTCATTTCACACTTCTTAGGTGTTTCCACTCTCAATGAACGTAGGGACATTGACGAAGGCTTTCCCTCGAAGACCACTGAGAGCCTTGGCAGCAAGTGTATGGTTTCTGCCGTCTTTTGAGCTGTCAGAATCACTGACTGTTCCCAGCTCGCTCTAACGCGCGCCATGCATATTCAATCGATACCAATGTGTACGCTATAGACTTCGGAGTCATCGATTATGGTTTCGAGCTTTGCTAATGCTTAGTACTGGAATAGGGACGGGGTCCAGCAATAACTATGCGTATCTGGTGGTAGACGACAAATCGAAAGATGCCATGATCATCGACCCTGCCAACCCCCCTGAGTACACTCGACCGCAGCCAATAGCAAGGCATATGGGTTGACACACATATGCAGGGTAGCGCCAGTATTGAAGGAGCAGATCGATGCTGGAAAAATCAATTTGACCGCCATCATGAATACCCACCAGTGAGTTTGCACGAGCTTGGTGGTAGGGGAAGACGCTGAAATTTGGAAAGTCACTGGGACCATGCCGGTGGGAACTCTAAGATGGCAAGATCAATAATCCGCCCTCAATAGCCTGGATCCTAATGGAACGACCAGCTTGCGCAGTTCAAGGACCTGCCCGTGATCGGCGGAAAGCAGTGTGAAGCAGTTACTAGAACACCAAAACACGACGAGACTTTCAAGATTGGCCAGGAGATAACAGTAAAAGCATTACACACGCCATGTCATACTCAAGATAGCATATGCTGGTTGATGGAGGATGGTAGTGATAGGGTGGTATTCACCGGTGATACTCTATTCATTGGAGGTACCGAATCATACTCTCTAAATACGCCATGGCTAATAGCTCTTGCTAGGTTGTGGGCGCTTTTTTGAAGGAACTCCGGGAGAAATGCATACAGCTCTCAACAAGACTCTGGCTGCCCTACCCAATGATACCAAAGTATATGTACGTGCTTGGACATTCTCAAGCCTGTCATGAAGTTTCTGATCCTTAGACAGCCTGGCCACGAGTACACCAAGCAGAACGTCAAGTTTCTTGCCAAAGTCCTACAGAATGAGGCAGTGAAGAAACTGCAATCATTTACAGAGAACAACAAGGAAACACAGGGCAAGTTCACAATCGGGGACGAAAAGGCAAGCTCTCCCTCTGACGGCAATTGAGACATGAGACCTGACTAGCTCTAGGAATACAACGTGTTCATGAAATTAGAGGTGAGGGTTTCGAAACCTCGACCGGAAAGTCACTGCTAATTATCGTAGGACCCGACGGTGCAGAAAGCCACTGGGAAGACCGATCCAGTGGATGTCATGGGAAAATTGAGAGAGATGAAAAACAATATGTGAATCCAGTGAAACCTCGGCGCTGCTCCTCCGCTCCTGATCAGGCATCGAAGAAGTCTACGTAACTGACAATTGCGTTGTTTCAGGACTGCATCGGATAAAGAGACCAAGTTATGAGCCTACGTAATATAGCACCATACTCCAATCATTTGCAAGTGAAAGGCATGGAATTGCGTTCCCATGCTTTTAAATGGCTGTCATATCTGTCAGAGGTGCAGCTATCGTCATCATGACGTACGGTTTGAATTGCTGCTCAGTGTGAGTGTGAACTTGCATGACCGTACTTTATGTTGAACACTCCCGCTGTTCAAAGTCAAAGCCTAGCACACTTTTGAAGTACAAAAATCCTACACACTATCAGAATCTCGAATACGTCTGATCAAGACAGCTTTTGCCCACAGTCACAACCATGAGCAGCGCAGATAACGTCACAAACAATGCTATAGGCAACCCTCTCTCCACCAAAAGCCAAGTGCTGGAGACTGGAGCTGCGGCCGCACAGGTCTCGCCTCCGCCCATATGCTTTCTCTAACGGAGTTTTCTCGCTAATTAGCTATTACGTTGGTACAGAACTTCGCCCCCTTGAAGCAAATCTGTGCTCACCTTAACGCCCTCCATGTCTACGCCTCTGAACCCAACCGATGCGTAGAATCGAACCATTACTGCTCACATCTCAATGAAGGTAAACAAGCCAGTATCTTCTCTTAGTCTTGCCGAGCGGTCGACATAATGCTGAACGATTCTGTACTCAGACGTCCGCCAATGCCTCATTTATGATACTCCCGCTCCCAACGCCCGCCTTATCGGCGTCGAGTACATGATCAGCGCCACCCTCTACAAAACCCTCGATGCTGAGGAGCGCAAGCTCTGGCACTCTCACGTCTTCGAAGTTAAAAGCGGCATGTTGATCATGCCAGCCCCACAAAGCCTCCCAAACGGAGTATGGGATGTAGCGGAGACGAAGGAGATGGAAGAGGTGGTAGGATTGTATGGAAAGACTTATCATTTCTGGCAGGTGGATAGAGGGGATAAGCTGCCTTTGGGCCAAGCGCAATTGATGATGAGTTTAACAAATGAGGAGCAGTGTCCAGGATTCAAGGAGGTTCTGGGGGAGCGGGATAAGAGATATGGGGTTGATAGCCAGAAGAAGAAGGAAAAAAGGCAACATATTGCGGAGCCGGAGATTCATCCAGATTCAGACAGCGTGTGGAAAGACGAGAAGGCACAGGGAGGGGAGAAGTAGGATATCGACGGGCTTGCAGGACAACGACATTGTTTCAATATTGGGCACAACAAGAACCCACCTCCGCTCATAATCTCATCCACCAGGCCGTCTATCAAAATCGATGATAGTCTTGACTAAGACTGGTCCATTCTCTAGGTCTTTCTGCAATTTCTTCTTAATGCACCTGCTGTGAAATTGGATTCCTCCTAAAGGCGAGAAGACCGATTAGACGTAGGTGTTGACTAACGTATATAAATAGCTGTGAGGCAATGGCCAGACTACCGCCTCTGTGGTCAAGCACCCTTCCATCCCTAAAGCCTATGCCCACCCAATGCCCGCCTTCTCAGTCCCCCAAGCGGTGTATATGTTTCCTCCAACCCCTTCTATCCAGCAAAACACTAGACGTCGAACTCAGTGAAGAGCCGAGTGGGAATCGAAGGGACCTTGTCATCACTAGGATGCGTAAGATAGTGTTTCAATCTTGCTTCTCTGTCCACACTTGCGCGCCCTAGGAGTTGGAGACGGCTAGCTCTAGCAATTATCGAAGCATTGTAAAATGAGAGAACGCTTGAATTCATTTCACATGAAGGCATGACGAGAAGGTGGCTGCCCTTACGACTTGAATGGAAGAAGGTTTGCGATCAGCAGTATGCCATGATGGATTTCGGTTTATCACAGGATTTGCGCTGTGAACAAGCAGGATTCTGTGTTGTGGGTGAACTTGGAAGTCCGGACACGAGTAGACTCAAATGTTCAACCCCGTAGATGCAAACAGCCATAGCCTCATTAAAGGATCAAAGCTTCCTGGACTTACAGCAACGTCTGTCGTGAAACAGGTGATGTGAATTTCGTGAGTATGGTGGATTCAGTGGAGCAAATGATTTAGCAAAATGGCGCTAAACCCTACTAGTTCCTCGCTTCCGTATCGCTTGGCACACATTGAAGGTCGACATACATCCATACCATCCTACGCCACGACGACAACAACTGACTGCGCAGACTCTCTACCACAAAACGGTATACCTCCTCCGCTCCTCCTATCGATTCTTCTTCTGGCCTTTGATGCTGACCTCCTTACGCCGACAGAAAAACCCACCTACTCCTCCCAACACACAACCACAACCATGTCCCACGAATCGGTCTGGTACTCGCGCCCACGCACCTATGGGAAGGGCGCTCGTGAATGGTATGCTTTTATTCATCCCCCCCTTTCTCCCTTCCCTTACAATCAATCCCCCATCTATTGATACAATTTCATGCCCTTCCAACGCTCCCTAATCCCCATGATCTCACTTGATTTCGAAATGGAATGGCATGCTGATGTGACGACTCCCAAACAGTCGGATATGCACACACACAGCCGGTCTCATCCGCAAATACGGCCTCAACATCTGCCGCCAGTGCTTTAGGGAGAAGGCGGCGGATATTGGGTTCCAGAAGGTATGTGATACCTCCTCGTGCTTTGGATTGGATGAAGCCTGGCGGGGCGTGGGAGAGGGGGGCAACAGAAGGAAATCTGAAGGAAATCGGAGATGTGGATCAACTTTGTCAGAGGTGACAGCTAACGTGTACGATTCACGTAGCACCGATAAAGGACGGGCCATCGAGAGGTGAGGGAAGGAGGGGATGTTGTGGATACAATCGGTGTTTCCGGGTGCTTAGGCTATGAGAGCTTGACGAATCGGTAGCAAAGACAAGATTTTACTACAAAAACCTCCCACAGTTCCAAAAAGCTACCTACATGGATGCAAACAAAATCTGCCTTTCCCTCCTACAGCACCACCAAGCGCACCACCTACATTCCACCCACCAAACGTACACATATTCCACAAGCCGCGCGCGCATACCTATGCCGTTCCCCCAACCGGTGCACCCCCTTCAGCATCAGGACTTCCCACTCCATCCATATCCCTCCACCCAATACCAACGGAACCCCAAACACCCCCTCAACACCATCATCCCCCACTACCATCATTCCCCAACCATCACCCCTACCCCCCCCACTCCCAACTCCCCCTCCTTCCAACCCTTCTCCCTTCTCCCTTCTCCCTTCTCCCTTCTCCCTTCTCCCTTCTCCCTTCTCCCTTCTCCCTTCTCCCTTCTCCCTTCTCCCTTCTCCCTTCTC
>JAABVA010001957.1_pt1 | contig 21092 bp, 36 predicted proteins | sample 5560331 | NCBI WGS metagenome assembly JAABVA01 (sample SAMN12812661, study PRJNA571458) | rock metagenome | isolation source: Antarctica rocks | place: Antarctica: Victoria Land, Mt New Zealand sud | collected 2016-01-07
GTCGGCGCGCGGGCAGCCGTCCGGGCTGGCCTGGGAGCGCATGACGGGGCCGTGCGCCGCCCGCTGCCGCGCGCCAGCCCCGTCACCGCCCCACCCCCTGTCCCGCTCCGCCCGCCTGCCTGCGACACAGCCGCCGCGGCCGTCGTGTCGCTCCCAGGCACCGCTCCCAGCCGGCCCGTCGCCCTCCGCGGCAGCGGCGTCCGCGCCCCGGCTCCCGCCGCGCCGCTCGTCGGCCGGGTCTGCGGCGCGCCGGGGATCAGGCCCAGGCTCCTCTCCGGCGTCCGAGCCGCGGCCCGCACTGCGGTACCGCCGCGCGGCGCGCGGCGCATCAGCCCCGTCGAGGACGTGTAGGGCTTCTGGATCAGGCGCGCCAGTCCGCAGGCTGTCCGGAGCCCCCGAGCCGTCGGCGGCAGCCTCGCGGCGCGCAGGTGGGTCGGGAGCGTCGCTGCCGCGCGCGGCGGCGCCGTCGGACAGCTGGAATGCGGCGGGGCAGCGGCCGAGCGTGACCGTGCTCTGCCCCGGCGCCAGCCGCGCCCGCGCGCGCGGCTCCAGGCGCGCGCCGTCCAGGTACGTGCCTGCGGGGCTCGGCCGGCGCGTCAGGCTGCTGTGGCGGGAGACGAGCCCCTGGCGGGTCAGGTTGCGGTGGCGCGTACGGAGGACGCTGCCAGGACCGCTCCTCGCCTGCGCCAGCGGGTAATGTGCAGCCCGCTGCAGGAGCGCAGAGGCGCAGCGGCGCTCGCCCAACGCCGGCGCAGAGCGCAGCTGCGCTGCGTTTCCCCAGTTTCCGCAGGGCAGCGCGGCCGTGCGCGTCACCCAGAACCAGAGTGGCCAGGCTGGCTGGCAGCCGCGCCCTGGCCCGGCGCCGGGCACTGCGCGGCCGTCGGATCGCCAGGCACCCCAGCTAGGCAGCACAGCATGCTCAGTCCGCTCGCGTAAATCAGTTAGCAGTCCCGTTTACGCACAAAGTTGGTCGTGTTCGGAAAGTGCCGGCGCGCTGCGCTGTGCTCCGCTCGCACGCAGCCCCCGCCAGCTGCCCGCGCGGCTGCGGCGCTGCATGGTCGCCGCTCCCGCCGTGACGCGCGGCAGGCTGCCCGGCGCGGCGCGCCTGTCGGCGCACCCAGGCCACACGTCAGCGCGGACCACAGCCTGCCCTATCCAAACTGGAAACGCCCTGCCAGTCGCCGCCACCCTCGCCTCCTGCTCAACCCCCTCCTCTGCAGCCCCACTCCGCGCGTGTGTTAGAGCACCAAAGAACGAAGATGCCACTGAGCCACTGTTCCAGTCACGCCAGCAGCTCGAAGGGGCGCAGGGCGCCTGGTGGCGACCGCGCGCACCGTGCACGGAGCCCAGGTCCACCAGCCAGGCTCTCTGCTGCGCGTCGTGCGCCACGCACGCATGGACGCGCGACGTGGAGCGGTGGTCCACGACCACCTCGCACACCTGCCGTGCGCAGACCAGATGCACGCCGTTGCGAGCAAGGCGTAGGGGCCCGGCAGGAGCCTGCCAGCGGCACGCTGAGGGCACAGCGTGTCGACAATGCAGATGCGCGCGTCTCTACCTGACTGTTGCGGCCGAGAAACAGCCCCCGCTTGTCACCAAAGGCGACCTCGGCGCCGCCGTCTGGACCGCGCGCCAGCAGAGCCACATCAGCACCACTGCCGGGTGGGAGCGCGCACGCCCAGGCCGGCAGCAGGTCCTGCTCCGCCATCCTGGCCGCTCCTCCTGCCCCTCTGAATGTTGCAACGCGATCGGCACAATAAATCAAGCGCGCAGCTTTTGCCCAGCTTGGGCTGCTAGGACTTCCCAGGCAAATAGGACAAGAAGGTCAAGAAGAAGGTCCAGGCATTGCGCTAGGAGGAGCCATAGACGTAAGACAGGTGCTCTGCTTGTAGCTGGCACTCCGCAAAGTTTGGCCCATGCGCGCCGCCCTGCTCAGGACGCTCGTGCGCGCTTTGGCAGCGGATGGCTGCCAGGCGCGCCTGCCTTGGCAGGCGGCGCAAGTCCGGGCATACGCGGCGGGTGCAGAGGAGAGCAAGTCGTCTTGGATACCGAGCTGGCTGCGGAGCAAGCTGCCAGGCATGCACCTCTGCCGAGTGCATAGTTCCTGCTTGCTGCTCACCAAGCCGGCCCCACATCTAAGTTGGCACAGCACGCAGGCTTTGTCGGGGGCACGAAGGAGAGCGACAGCGCTGCGCCTGCGTCTGCGAGTGCTTCGTCCGAAGAGTTGACGCTTGACGGTGCGCTGCATTGCTGCAAGAACAGCAACTGAGCGTTGATAACTCAGCGGTTGCTAACACACTCTCGCCTGTGCAGGCTTCCGGTCCTACCTGCAGAACGCTCGGAAAATGGGTGCGGCCACGGGTTACATTAGCGCTGGCTCTTCGCTCTCCAACCACCGTGCCAGGGCGACGCTGCGAACCTATGAAGACATAATCGGGTGCGCCGCCGGCCACTCCCCGCGGGCTGCTCCGCTGCGGCTCTGCCGCTTTGCCGGGCTGAGAGCCCAGTGGCATGAGTGGTGCTTACAGACTTGCCCGCACGGCACCAGCTTCTGCTGCAGGCCACCTGAGGCGGCGCCTGCTGTCCCAGGAACATGACCCCTGAGGAAAAGGCTGACCTGCAGCGCTTTGGCGCCGTGGCGCGGCAGCGCGCCGCGGCTGCTGCGAGATGCTCAGTCTCTGAGGTGAGCGCTGATACGCGTCCGCAACGTCCCTGCTGCGGTCAACGTGCGAGAGGTCTTTGCTGGCTCGACGGCGCTGTTGCGCCGGGCCTGCACGCCCTGGCCTGGGATAGAGGTCGCTTGTTCCTCTAAAGTCTTCAACAGCGTGTGTTGGGTGCGACTCGACTCGATGCTGTCATAAGCAGTGCTGTGTTGCTCACGTGATTATCTGTGCGCCCAGGTAAATGCCTGCATCGACAAGTACCTGTACACCCAGCGCGCCAGCCGGCTGGCTGCGCGGCTCCAGCGCGAGGGGAAGGAGGTCCCGAGGACCTTCGAGGGCATGTCAAAGCTCATGGGTGCGCCTCTGCGGCTGCTCTGCATCGGCGCCATGGCAGACACTTTGCAGGCGCACAGAGCAGGCGCACAGAGGGCGTAACAAAGCTCACGTGTAAGCCCTGATAACGCCCGATCAGCTTCAGAGATTGGTGGCAAGGGGTGTGGTGACGCTGGACTTTGGGTCTGTACGCTGATGCGCATGCCAACTCATTACGTACCACTTGTTTTGAGCCAGAAGCTCTCACCCTTTGCCACATTTCATTGTGTGCCAAACGCATGCAACCCTGCAGGCGAATCCTATCCAGAATACCGCAAGAAGCAGCGTGCCGACGGCAAGGGTCAGGAGGAGGCCGCTTCGAGCGGGCCTGTGGGTGCGACCCTGGCCGCTGGGCGCATGCCAAGCAAGTCTTGCAATTGGCGCAACGTTGAGACACAAGTGAGACCTATCAAAGTCGTGATGCGTCCCTCATTAATCACGCAGTGCAGAATTGGCTTGATGCACGGCAGCCGACAAGGTGCTGCGCGATGCAGAGCTGCCGCCGGGCCTGAGGCACCCGCACAAGGGCGTGCCGTGCCCGCTGGCGGGCAGGACCGTGGACGTGGGGTTCTACTGCCGCCTCACCAGTAAGCCCGTCCAGGAGTGCTGCGGCCGCGGGCATGCGCTCCCCTACAGGGCGCCGTGGATGTACCACCCGCCCCAGCGCGCCGCGCAGGAGACCAGCTAGGCGCCATTGGCAGCTACGGCGCAGCAGCTGGTGACAGGGCGGTGCATTCAGGGTCTTGCTGCAAGGCATGAGCGCGCGTGCGCCATGAGACGTCATGCGTGTACCGCTGGGCGCTCTTGCTTGGGTCGGAGTCAGGTCATGTTGGGTGTTAGGTTCAGTGCGGGCGTACGAAGGTCTGCCCGTGGGCTGCGCCCGCCACTATGGCCTAGCGAGCAGGGCGGCCCTGCAGCTCACACTGCAGCGGTGTGCTGCAGGCATGCGCATGCGGGCCAGCCCGCCAGGCTGGCCTGTGCAGGCTGGTCCAGCCTGTTTGCTGAGCCCGTAGCTGTGCTACCAGTGTGCCTGCGCTGGTCGTTCAGTTCGCAGGCGCTGTGCGCGACGCAGTGGAGTCAGTTCAGTGTGCTCTGTACACGGGAACACTCTGTCTGTGGGAGGGCGTGATGGTGCCTGGTTTGCACCAAATCATGCATGTAAAGCCCAATCTTAAATGCACAGTGCTCAGCCGCACTGCCTCTTACCCTGTCTCGGCCCCCTCATTCACACAGTCGCAGACAAAGGGCTGGTACGCGGCCACGAACGCTGCCACGGGCATGCCCAGCTTCAGGTCCGGCTCGCCCCCGCCAAACCACAGGAACCCTGCCTCGCCCCCGCCGCCACATCCGTCGGTGCGCTCCGCCAGCGCCAGGATGCGCCGCGACAGCACGAGCGGCAGCGCGCGCTCGGCCAGGCCCACCGGCGACACGCCATTGTGCTTGAAGCCCGTCAGGCGGTCGGACACCTGGCCGTGTGTGAGGGCACTTGTCAGGAGTGGCAAGCAGGCCCGAGGCAAGCGGCAGCGTGCCGCCCCGCAGGCGCTTCACGTGACAGTGAACAGTGTCTGTCTGGCTTGGAGTGCCAGTCAGGCATGCACATGTCGCAATCATAGCCGAAAGGCTACCGTGCTTGCTCACACTCTGCGCTGCTTCCTGTGATGGCATATCTGAGTGCCCACATTGTTGGGCAACCAGCTCAGAGATTCTGGTCTGTGGAATTCTGGTCTGTGCATGCGGCGCCGCGTGTGGCACGACAAACAGGCCACAAAAGTGCTTATTCCCGCTGTGAAGCATCCGATCTGCAGGCGTGGCGGCGGATGTGGGCAAAATGACCGCTGGCAGGATCACTCTGGCAAAATAACAGCAGTGATGTGAAGCAGCGCCGATCTGCGAGTGCCCACGCCAGGCCGCGGGCCGCGCCTCCTCGGGGCACAGGCGCAGGTTGAAGGCCTTGGCCGGCAGCCGGCCGCCAGCCGCCTTGTGCGCGCGCTGCAGGTGCCGCGCCAGCCGGTCCGTGTTCAGGCGCGTGCTGTACTGGACGACCTAGAGGCGGGCACGCTGGGCCTTGCCTCCCACAGCCTGCCAGCCCACCAGCTCTTGGCACAGCATGAACCCCGCCACGTGCCCCACCAAAGCATGCCCCACTGCTCTGTCTGCGTGCGCTCATCTTGCAACCCGGCCTTGCTCCTGCACGCAGCACCTGGCGCGGCCAAGCGCCTACTGTCGGTCAGCCGTACGGCCTGGGAGCTGACCACGCAGAGGTAACGGCTGGCGAAGGGGTCGTCGCCAAAGTCTGGCAGCTCGGGCGGCAGCGCCGTGTTCGCCAGCACGATGCTCTTGCACAGCTGCGGCGGGGTCGCTGCGTTGTGTCAGTCAGGTCCCGCTTGTTGGCACCAAGGTTGAAGCTGGCACTGGGCAGCCTAGCTTGTGGGTTAGCCGAAAATGCACACAGCGTTCACGGGGGGTGAACGGCACCTGGTCTAAGCTGCTTGCGCCCAGGCAGGCCGCTCGGAAGGGGAGCCCCTCACTGCAGCCGCGCAGCTGCGTCGCTCAGGCCTTGTTGAGCCAACGCCGTTCGAGCCATGAGTGATATCTGGCCACGCATATGGCCAATGCGCCAGGTGGGGCGCACTCGTAGTAGTGGCCTGGCACGCAGACGAAGCGGAAGTGCCGGACGCCCCTGCTCACCAGCTCCTGTGCCATCCGGACCTGCGTCTCTGACGGCGCGCCCTCCCCGTCTGTGCAGCGGCTGGCACTCGCCACCCCCTGTAAGCAAGCAAGCTGTGCGCTCAGCAAGCGGAAACACAGCTGCCACCCGACAAGCTGAAGAGGGTGCTCAGGTGCAGGTGCTGGGGCAGGTAATGCATACGCACGTTTGGGGGCACAGCTGCGTCTGCACAGCTGGAGCGCTCAGCCAGGCTGTTGTGCTCTGCCGTTTCCAGACACATCAGGCGTTGGTCGATGGCCACATAGCGGCGCTGCAGGGCAGCCCACCGGCTATCTGTGCTTTTATCGTCTGCCATGGCTCGCTTGTGCTGAGCAGTGCAGGCTGTAGGTCGGACCAAGTGCCTGTGGGGTGCCTGCGGCACAAACAAGTGCATGGGCTGTACTATTGAGGGTGTTGCTCTGCGCAGCGCGGCTAGTCCCAGCAAGGCTGATAAGCGTACTAAGGTGTCTCCCTCCAAGCTGTGCTTATGGCAGAACCATTAAAAGAAGCTAAGTAGCCCTGGAGCCCTAGAGCCAGACTCTTGGACGGTCCAAGCGCTGTAGTGGGACATGTTCAATGAGTGTAGATTAAGACACCATCTGTAAGCAGCCAGCGGTAGAATATCTGTGATTGCAACGTTCTTAGAGGAGGTCAGCCAGCATTCATTCTGATCACTGGGGAATCGCTGACCCAGACGACTAGCGTTTTTACTTCTACGAGGCGTTGAGGCAAACTGCTGGGCTCGGCACGCTGCCGAGCCAGGAACTGGGACCCTGAGACGCGGCCCAATAGTGAGGACACCCATGATTGGCATGGCAGTAGCCTTCTGTGCAGGAGTGCCGGAGGCACGCTGTAATCACGCGCAACAGAGCTGACCGCCCGCCACGTGGACCCTCCAGGCCTCAACCAGGACCGGGCTCCTGCAGGCCCGGTCGCCAGGCAGTGCCGCCGCCGGAGTCCATGAGCAGGACGCCGCGCCCCGCCAGCCGCAACCGCACAGCGTCCGCCGCGGCAAAGTCCTTGGCGGCGCGCGCAGCCGTGCGCTCCTCGATGGCCGCCACCACGTCCGCCTCACTCAGCTCCGCCCTGCCGCGTCCGCAAAACCCTTGCGAGTGACCTGGCACCCTTGCGGCACGGGGCCGCGGAGCAATGTCATGCAAGTGCGTCCAGACCCAGACCCAGACCCTTCAGTGAAGGGCCTTCACAAGCGCTGCGCTCTTCACAGGACTTAGTGACCTGTGCGCTTTGAGGCATGCATCACAAGTAGTCCACGCACGGCACGCGCCTGACGAGAGCGAGCGCGCGCAGCTCCGCCAGCAGCACGCCGGGCGCGTCGCGCTGCAGGCCCAGCAGGTCCAGCGCGCCGGCCATGGCGCCGCGCAGCCCGGCGATTGCCTGCAGCCTGTCCGGCGCCTTCCTACCCTGCAGGGATGCAGACACACCATTACACGGCAGGCCAGGGCATAAGCCAGGGTGTGGCATGCTGAGCGCCTCCTGCATTGCCACGCAAACTCTTCATTCTTCATGTGCAACAGGGACGTTTTGCCATGCCAAGGCTCGCCGAGGCCTTGCAGCAGCCAGCAGTCATGCCTGCAGCTCTAATGTCAAAAGCAACGCCTGCGTACCCAAAACAGCGTGATGGCCCTGGTTGTTTGTACCAGAAGGCTAGCCCAAGCAGCCTGATTGGCTACCATATCCTGCATGGCTCCGCCTCCACACCAGCTCTGGGCCTGCTGGAGCGGGTCAGGCATGGATACAGGCTGACAGTTCATCTGCAACTTCTCGCTCACCTTCTTGGTATGCAACAGGTCGTTGAGCGCCTTGAGGGGCCCCGACAGCGCCGACACCACCTGCGGCGTGTTGAGGTCGTCGCACAACGCGCTGCGGACCTGCAAGCGCGCGACAGCAAGTCTGTCGCACCGATTGAAGTACAAGTGTGCGGCATGAATTATGGAAACCCATATACGTATGCATGCCTTGCCCGAGCCGAAGCCCGGTAGGCTGCCGGAGACATCCAAGACCTGTTTGTTTCTTGTATGATAGCTGCGGGATTGAGATGCGCAGCACCTCCGCTGCGAGCGCGCCACCAGCGCTGCGCCCGCTGGCGATGTCCGCGGCACCTGCGGCCTGCGCGGCGGCGGCCGCATCGGGCTCCGCGGTGGCGAGCGCCTCCTCTGCATCTGCCAGCGTCTGGAGCACATAATACAGCCGGTCCGAAGCCTGCCGCAGAGGATATGAACCAATTAGCGCTTGCAGTGTGGGGTGGTAGCCTGTCTCAACACAAGAGCCCTTGCTGCCGCATGGTGTTTTTTTGTCAAAGTTGCCAGGGTCACGTTCGCACACATACACGTACCACAGGGCATACAGCCGGACCCGTCGCTTTGTCAGCGCAGCGCAGAGGTCTGTCATGCATGCTAAGGGCATACCCTGCAAGGCGTCTCTGTTCTGCAGTCAGCATGGTGGGGCGTGCTCTGCTCGGCGCTGCATGCCATGTTCACTCGCAGGAAGGCTAACCTGCAGCGGTGCACGAGGAAACCCCTGCCTCACGCAGGTGGGAGCGGCTGCCAGCATGAGCGCGCCGCGCCCGCCATGGACTGGACTGGGCAGCGTCTGGGTGGAGCCGCGCGCGCGCCTCGTCCAGGCCGCGCAGGCTATAGCTGACGGGCGCGCGGTAGTGCGTGGCGACCAGGAACCAGCGCAGCGCGAGCGCGTGGTAGCGCGCCAGCACGTCGCGGATGGTGAAGAAGTTGCCCAGCGACTTGGACATCTTCTCGCTGTCCACTGCGCGCATCAGACACAGCGCTGGCTCCCCGGAGGGGGCGATGCTGCAGGGGCTGCATGTATGTGACGGACACGCGCTAGCTCGCGGGGGGGAGGCGTCGCAGGGGGTGCGTGGTGCATGGCGGCGAACACCCCTGGGGGAGCTTGACATGGAGCGTCAAACAGGGAAGCGCCACGAGCAGGGTGCTGCAGTGAGCAGGCGTCGGGCAGGGTTTACATCGGGCAGGGTTGTGGCCCGTCCAAAACAGGGTGCAGAAACGTTGTAAATCAGGCGTCTGTGCCCATGATTTGATGGCCCTGAATTTAGCCATGAGGTGAACAAGTGGACTGGTTCACTGGCTCGCAAGGCTGGCGAGCCCTTACGCACGACAGTCAGCGGACGATGCTGCTGCGCAGCAGCAGGCGGCACTGCCGCTTGCCAGCAGCCCGCCCGCCCGCAAGCCGCCCCCGCAGAGAAGAGCGCGGAGCTGGAAGATAGGATGCACGCTGGCTCGCAGCCGCACCGTTAACAAAGCCGTTGTGCATCCACCAGCGCACAAAGTCGCGCCCGTCCTGCAGGCGCTCGGCCTCGCAGGGCGCGCACGCCGCCTGGCCCTGCACCAGCTCGTTGTCATGGTGCGGGTGAATCAGGTCCCTGCGCGCTCACCCAGCCTCTGGAGTTATGGACATGACATAGTTCTCTGCTGACTGCTGACTGCGGAAGCGAGCAAGCAACCGTGTGACATGACATGCAGCCAGGTGGCAACGGTGCGCTGCGCGAATGGCGCGCGAGAGCGGCGCGCGCCTGCCGCCGCCGTGGATGTCGATGAGCGGGCCCATGAGCGCGCGGATCATCGCGCTGCACTCGATGTGCCACCCCGGGCGCCCGGGGCCCCAGGGGCTGTCCCAGGTGGGCTCGCCCGGCTTGGCGCCCTTCCACAGCACAAAGTCGGCCGGGTTGCGCTTGGCCGCGCTCACCGCCACGCGCTCGCCCGCGCGGTTGTCTTCCTGGTGCGCCCGCCGCTGTCAGGCTCATGCCGACTCTATATGACAGTGGTGGCGCTTTGCACTGTTGTCACGCACCTCGTTGTTATAGCTTGGCATGTGTATACATGATAAAGACCCCAAGAGAAAGAATAATGCCACACAAGAGACGAACGCCATTGCTGTTAACAGCACGGCGCAAGCTCTTGCACAACAGCACCGGCAAGTTGCCATGGCTCTGCAGACACGCATCTGTGCAACTAGTCCCCAGCCGCTGTCGCGCGGAGCACGGAGCATGCGCACCAGCGAGCGCCCAGACAGGCGGCCGTAGCCCTCCACGCTGTCCACGGCGAACAGGACGTCGCCGCCGGCCGCGTACGCGTGGCCGCTGGCCACCATGCGCTCGATGTCGGCCACCATGACGCCCACGTGGTCGGTCGCGCGCGGCTCCAGGTCGGGCGGCTGGCAGTTCAGCGCAGCCATGTCCGCGTGGAACTCCACAATGAACCTGCGTGAGGCTGCAGCAATGAGAGGCCGCGATGACAAAGGCTTGATTGTGTCCCTTCTGGACTAGCTCTCGATGCTAGCTCTTGAACATGTGGTCAGCCTGCAACCCTGGCCCGGCGCCTGCCTGCCATGGCTTGCATGTCATGTATATGCACACTTCAACAATGTACTGGTACAGAATGTGTATACGCTCAGGTGATGATGCTGCAGCTACTGTATGAACTCTGGCATGCTGCCAAGTCTGAGTGACCTGAAAGCTCATATGAGGCCCTGCAATACCGTGACGAGGACCCGCTCAGGCACACCCACTAGCGCACAGGTGCGAGGCGCACACAGCAGGAATGAGCGACAGTGTGCATAGGGATGCACCGCTGCGCGAGGGCGAGCGGGTCTTCGCCACCCTCGCGCGCGCGCGCAATAATTTTGTCGTCGATGTCAGTGAAGTTGCGCACGTAGGTCACACTGTAGCCCAGGTGGCGGAGCACGCGTACAAGCACGTCGAAGCAGCAGTACACCCGCGCGTGCCCTGTCGCATCGAACCGCCACATACGCCTTTGTCGGACACTTGCAGCTGACTACGCTCTTGTCTGTCAAGGGGCATGTCTCTGCGCTTCTGCGTTTCTGCGTGTAAGGTGCGCACAAATGTTGAACGGCAGGCCATGAGAGTGGCCCGGCGTCAAGGGTAAACTCCTGGCACATACATTCTCCTGACACATTCATGCTCTTCTGGCTGGCGCAAAAAGTGAGTCCGAGGGGTGCTCCCGCAGGCCGAGCACCTATGTGGCTGTAGTCATACACGGTCACCCCGCAGCAGTAGAGGCTGACTCGGTCGCCCTGGTCCGGGCGCGGCGCAAAGGGCTGCTTCCGCCGGGCCATGGTGTTGAAGAGCGCGAGCGGGTGTGCAGCCCCCGGCTCGGCCTGCACAGCTCCAGCGCCGCTTGACGGTTGCAAACGTTGCAGATTAAGCCCCATGAACAGGCTATGTTGTTGTGCAGTTGCCAACGACGCTGCAGGCACTCCGCCTAAACATAAGAGCCAGGTGTTCAGGCAGCACCAGGCAGTGCGACTGCTCAATACAAGCCGTTAGACTGGCTTTTGTGCAAAGTATACAGGAAGATGCTGGGACGTACGCTCTCAGGTGCTGCCGTGGCGCCAACAGGCGGTTGCACCGCAGTGGCGCTGGCAGCAGCGGCGGCGGAGTGCAGGCGGCGCTCAGCGGCCTGCTGGCAGCCCTGCCTTGGTGGCAGCCGCGCTCGCTGGAAGCCCCGCTGCCTCTGCAAGCGCCAGGGAGCGAGGGTGTGTGCAAGAGCGACCTTCTTGCAGCAGAGAAGAGCGACAAGGAGGGAGTCACACACACGTGTGTACAGCCCTAGCGAAAACTGTGTATAAGCCAAAATTAACAAGGAACGCAACGGCAAAGAAGGGCGTGAGAGCGGCAGTGCGCCGCACCGTGTCGGCCCCGTGCAACGCCTCTAGCAAGCCGCCGGTGGCAGAGCAGGAGTGCATCCGTACTGAAGCCACGCGCGTGTGCCAGCAAGAGTGGCGCAGCATTCGACCCATCAGCTGGCAATGCTGCATGCCAAAGGTCACAGCATCCCTCGGCTTTCTTTTGGCTCACGCCAGCTTGCAAGGACGCGATGGCCTTGTCGCTGGCTCTTCTGTTAGTGTCAGCATCACTCTTCCGGCGCACGTGCGAGCGATGAGGGCTTTGGCCGAGCGGAGCAAAGTGTGAAGCCGGGGTCGCGCACTCAGTTGCACCACAGGGAACCTGTCTTACCTTCAGGTGTGTGTCATTTGAGGTGTGTGTAGGCCCTGGCAACTTTGCCACCAGCTCTCATCAGCCGTCAATCTGAGAACGGTCGTGCGAGGTGAAGAGATGTAAGCTGACCATCAGTCACTTTCAACTCCACACAGCGCACGATGGGTACTGAAGCAAGCGCAGAGGATGTTCAGGTTACATGCAAGTTCACCACGCGGCTCCCTGCCGAGTACAAGGTGCCAGCAACAGCTGTGGTGCGTTCCCAGGCAGTCCCGTGACTTGAACAGCTGTTGGTGAGCAAGGAGGCTACCTCCGCTCCACTGCATTTGCGTATTCCAGATGTAAACAAGGCGCGGACCATGCAGGCAGTACCGGCAAAGCTGACCCGCTATGGCCTATCGCAAGTAGTCAACCACCTCCTGGGCCTAGGTGCGGGCTTCAGTTGGCGCCCCCTTTGGAGTCCGTGACTGCCGGCTAGCGCACACTGAGCGCTTTGCCTCTGAACTCTAAGGGAACCTGCAAGTATTGTCCCGCTGCAAGCATCTGTGTACACTGCTCAGTACTTGTGGCGGTCCTGCAGACCCGCCCAAGGCGTTTGACTTCCTGGTGAGCGGCGAGCTTGTGCGCTTGTCGCTGGAGCAGCTGCTGCTCGCGCAGGGCGCGTCTGCGGTGCGTGCCTTCATGTACGGCAGTCCAGGCCCTTGCTGGGCATTTTGCAGTTGCTGGCAGGCTGTCCAGGGCCTTTCTCGGCAAGCTCACAGTCAGCCTGCTTGTGGAGTATACAGGCACCTGGCACTCAACCCTGCAGTCACACACTGTGGCAGGCTAGAAAGGTTCTCAGCAACACAAAACGTGCTCACTGGCGTTCTATCAACGGCCAGGAAGCTGTGTTGGAGGTGGAGTACTTTCTGGCGGTTGTGCCGCCGTCCGCGGAGCAGGCGCTCCCGCACGATGACTGGTGCGTCGGGCAGCAGTGCACTGTGTGCCAATCCCGGGCATGCGCATTCTGGAGGTGCTGGCTCCAATGCAGTGTGTAGGACATGCTCAGTGGTGTGTGAGCAAGGTACAGAAGTCTTGTGTCGCCAGACAACATTGCGGCGAGGCTTGACGCAGTGCTTCCAGACCACAGGAGTTACATGGTGGATATGGCAAGCTGTGCGATTTAGGTAAAGGTGTCACGCATGCACAGGGGTTACCTGCAGGTGCATGGGGGTACTCCAGCTTGTGAACATTGCACTGCTCCAGCCACCTCGGCAGGCAATCAACCATCTGCATGCGCTGGCTGCAGCATGCCAATCTGCATGCGCTGGCTGCAGCATGCAAACATGCGTCGACGGGCCAAATTGTTGCAGGGTGAGCGCTGTGGATGGCAGTCGTGTGGACGCGCTGGTCAGCGGCTCATACGATGGCATGCTTCGGGTCTGGACTGGCAAGCCCCCCCCAATCCTGACCATTTCAAGCTATACATGCGACTTGGCCCGCCAATTTCAGCCTCCGTTGCTTTGCAGCTCACCAATGGCTGCACAAGTGCACACCCGAAAGGAACACTTGTAAGGCTTGCCATGCTGCGTGTGACTGCGTTACGGTGTTCTGCTCGCCTGTAGGTGGCGCGTGTCTGGTGCAAATAGCAGACCAGCGCAGGATAGCTTTCAGACTTGTCACTTCATCTCATGGCTCTGATGGCGCTCAGGGGCTTGAGCAGCTGCTCACACATCGCAGACACTGAGCGTGGCTGTGCTCGCGGGGCAGGCGCGGGCGCGTGCCTCAGCAGCGTGTGCGCGCACCGCGGGCCCATCCATGCGGTGGCCGCGCTGCCGCGCGCGCAGGGCTCCGCGCTGCTCTCCGCCGGCAAGGACGCGCTCCTGCGGCTCATCCGCGCGCCCGCGCTGGACGCCGCCGACGCGCCCGCCGGCGAGCACAACGGGGTGCGCGCTGCGGGAGCGAGTGCCCCTGTCATGCGAGCATTTACTGCTGCAAAGCTCTCCTCGCTTGACCAACGTGAGCAACCACCTGCTCTGGCACCCCTGCGCTGTGGTCGTCCTTCACAACCATTGTATTGGGGCATTGCTTAGGTTTGTTTTCCGTGTCCGTGGTGAGTTGTGCTGCCGGGCATCTTGCAAGTCGCTGCCTGCAGTGAGCATCTCGCGCTTCAACTTGAGAGAGCGTGACGCCCGCTGTGGACCTTGCAGGCCGCTGGGGCAGCCGGGGGCGACAACGGGGCGCTGGCGCCGCTGGAGGTGGCGGCCGTGTGCCGGGGGCACACGGACGCGGTGGAGAGCCTGGCGGCCAGCCCGGCGGGCGACCTGTGCGCCAGCGGCAGCTGGGACGCCACGCTGCGCGTCTGGCGCACGGGTGGGGCGCCTGAGACACCAGTAGCGCCGAAGGCTGGAGCAGCCCCGTGTAAAAATGTTGGCGCGGGGCGATTTGGCATCTGCGCTTCCGTGCGCGTGACCACCACTGTGCTTGAATAAGCCATTGTGGGCTGCAGAGTGCGGCAACACCGCTTGAATTGATGAGCTGAGGGGCGCCCAATGGATGCGTTGTGCAGGCGCGGCTGTGCTGGAGGCGAGCGAGGCCGCGGCGGGCGCGGCCGCCGAGCTGGCGCCCCTGTCGCGCAGCATGGCCGCGAAGAAGCGCAAGGCGGGCAGCGGCGGCGCCGCCATGCCGGCGGCGCCGCTGGAGGAGGAGGCGCGCGCGACGCTGGCGGGGCACACGCAGTGCGTGGCCGCCGTCGCGTGGCCCACGCCCGGCACGCTCTTCAGCGGCAGCTGGGACCACTCGGTGCGCGCCCCGGGCCGGTAGCCTGGTATAGCCTTGTTGTTGATTGTGCTGTAAATGCAGGGCACACCAGAATTATTTGCACTAGCCATGTGGGTGCGCTCTCAGGCCTGCAAGCCGTGGGTGCGCTCTCAGGCCTGCAAGCCGTGTTCGCGCGCACTGCACTGAGACGCGCTGCATGTGGAGCTGGAGGTAAGCTGCAGCTGCCTAGCCATGCAAGATGGATGTTTTCAACCGCCAAGATAAGCCTGTGATGTCCTTCAAGCGCAAAGGCCCCAAAAATTATATATGCTGTGCCAGGTGCGCCCTATGGGAGTGTTGGACAGCGTGCACAAAGAGTGGTCTTTGTGCACGCTGTCCCATACTCCCATGGGGCGCACATGACACATAGCAGTATGGAGTCGCATGCATGCTTGGCAGCGCTGCTGCCACATTGACCAGCCCGCAGAGGGCTGGCACGCTGCGGCATGTCTGCGTTCTTATCCCGCTGCGCCCGCGCGCGGCCAGGTGCGCCGCTGGGACGTGGAGAGCGGCGCGGCGACGGACACGCTGAACGCGAGCAAGGCGGTGTACTGCGTGGCGGCGCCGCCGCGCGACGCCAGCGGCGCCGGCCTGGTCGCGTTCGGCGGCGCGGAGCGCGTGCTGCGCCTGTGGGACCCGCGCACGGCGCCGGGCGAGGCCCTGGTGCGCGGGCCTGGAGCTGCCGGGCACCTGTGAGGGAGTGATCGCTAGCGCTGCACGCGTGATGGCGCCAGCGCAACTGCTTTGGGCCTGTGGACCGCGTGCCGCGCCTGGCCTATGTGCACATGACCCGCATAATGCCCCATATCACATGGCCCCATATTCCACCTAGGCCCCAGGCCAGGTGTGCACTCGAGCACACGCTGCGCGCAGGCTGTTGCTGGGGCGGATGTTGTTCAGCGCCCCACAGGAAGCTCATGGGACTCCGCCTGCATTGCAAGCCCCAGGGAAGCCCCAAGGATAGGCCGGCAAGGCGGTGGTGCGCTCTGCACACTCGCCCAGGTCGCATGAGCCTGCTGTCCTTGCATGCCGGGCGAGCTGGTAATTTACTACGACAGAGGCGACGGGCGCGCAGGCCAAGCGCGCATTGACATCGCACACCGACTGGGTCACCGCGGCGGCGTGGCACCCGGCCTCGCCGCACCACCTGGCCACCGCGTCGTTCGACCGCACAGTCAAGCTGTGGGACCTGCGCGCGCTCGTGCCGCTGCACACGCTCGCCGCGCACACCGACAAGGCGCTCGCCGTGTCCTGGGCCGGGCCGGCGCGCCTGGCAAGCGGCGGCGCCGACGGCGCGCTGCGAATGTTTGCCGTGTCGCTGTCAGGGCCGTGAGGCTCTGGCCCGCATGCCGGACTGCAGGTTGCGCCGTGCGACGCGCGCGCGCGGGCCGCTGCACACTTGGGCCGGGACAAATGAAAGCACTTGCTGAGCAGGGCTGGGCTTGCTCGCTTGACCAGCGGCGGCGTCGACTGCGAAGTGCGCATGCAAGCCATGGCGCTGTGACGCTGTCAGCTGCGCCAGGATGATCTCAAGCTCAAGCAAGCTCAGCCTTGAGTAAGACCAACTCGGTCCCAACCCTAGGCAGCAATCAAAGCATCTGCACGAAGGTCACTGCATGTGAGGTAGGGACACCCCAAGCAAAACTAAAGGCGTCGCTGCTAAGCACACATTTCAGCGACGGGTGTTTGCTATGCAGCAGGCAATACGCAGCACAGCAAATCGTGATGCGTATATGAGCGTCAAGATGTCTAGTCATGTCAGAGACGCTGAGCATGCATGGAGTGCATAAGCTGCAAGTAGCGGCGGCATGTGAAGCCCATGACCCGGGCCCTACCCTGATGACTACTGCTTCCCTCAGTGCACCTGCCTGCTGCCTTGCGTGCTTCCGCTGCGATCAAACTCACGCCAGCGCTAGGACCCTCTGCTTGCGTGCCTTCACTTTATTCAAGCAAGGTGTATTCACGCAGCGCCTGAAGTTTGCACGGAGCGCAACCCTGTGCGGCAGGTGCGCTGCGTGGCGTGCCTGTGGCAACACCAGTGTTGTCTGAGATTGAATCAAAGCCAGGACTGCGAGACGAGTGTAGCGGGTTGATTTCAAACACACGCGCGCGTGAGTCCGTTCAACCGAGGTCTGTCTATAGCGGCTCCCGCCGCATGCACCTGGTGCACTAGGGCTGGCGGTGATGGGCGGAAGTAGACCTTGAAGTTTGGAAGTCGCTGCCGGCAACCCCTTTCCAACTCACCTTCAACTGACTTTACAAGGTGTCCTCTTTGTGTGAACGCTTGCGGTTAACGCAGGCAACCATCTGCGGCGGGGAGGAGGCGCGTACCTGGGTCGCCCGAGTTTGCCGCTCTTGGCTGATCCAGCAGGATGAGGCCCAGACGCTGTCTGGTGAGCTCCCGCAGACACTGCCTTGCGCTCTGCTGCTTGGCATCCCGGCGTGTGTGCACCGCCCGTGCCGGCCCTGACTCCCCGCGCTTGCAGGGCCCCGCGGGGGCGCTGCTGGCGCTCCTGCTGGTGTCGGCGGCCGCGCTGGCCATGCCCGCGCCCACAGACGCCAAGGCGGCGGCGGCAGACCCGGGCGCGCTGCCCGGCGCGACGACCGCCAAGGCGGTCCCGGGCGCCGTCAACACCAAGGCCCCCCCGGGCGCAAAGGCAGGGGATGCCAAGGCGGCCGCGACCGAGGCGAAGACCGGCGCCGCGCTGGACCGCGCGGTGGAGGCGAATGTGGAGGCGCAGGACTACCAGGAGGAAACGGTGCCCGTCAAGGCGCAGGCGCGCGCTCCCCACCGGAGGAGAGCGCTCCCCGGCAGAGGAGAGCCCTCCCCAGAGGAGAGCGCTCCCCGGAGGAGAGCGCTCCAGAGGAGCGCTCCAGAGGAGAGCGTTCTCCGAGGAGAGCGCTCCCCGGCAGGCTCTGCACCAGAGCCAGAGGGAGTGCTGGGGTGCTCTCCACTGCTGTCTGTGACGGAAGAGGCGCTCGTTGTGGCCGAAGCAGTGGGCGGCTGGCGCTGCTCCTGCTGGGCCCGTGGTCTACTGGCTGGAGGCTCTACTGGGTGCAGGCTCTGCGGGCGCCAGGCGCTGAAGCACTCGCGCGAGGCCAGCGTCGCTTCAGAGGCGTGCGCGGGCTGGCGTGCAGGTGGTGCAGGGCGAGCCGGCCGCGCTGCTGGCCAGCGGCACGGGCGACATCTCTACCACGGGTGCGTATCCCAACCTGCGGCATCTCCCCTTGCTGCCCTGGGCGCGCTCTGAGCCCTCCGCGTCGCCCGCCATCTTGTCGCCAGCAAGGGAGCAGCCCGAACCATGTGATGCAGCTTCTGCTGCTGCCTGAGTCCGCCGCTGCGCCCGCACGCTGTGGACCGGGCTAAGGCGGGCGTCATGGGGAGCTGCTTTGGGAATGCACACAGGAGTGGCATTGTAAGGGTGAGAGGGACCTCAGCCCAGCAGGGCGGGCAGGCGAGACAGCCGCCAGGAGGGAGCTCACTGAGAGGCGCTGGAGGCCGGAGGCCTGGAAGGGCCGGCGCGCGTCCGGGCGACGGGGACCCGCGCTCACAGCTGCGGCGGCGCGGGGCCGGCGGCCAGGCGAGTGCCAGGAGGAGCTGGACCAGTGGTGCGGCGCGGTCAAGCCCGGCGAGGGCCGCCTGGCGCGCTGCATGACCGACCAGCTGGCCGAAGAGGCTAAAGACGGCTACAAGGGCGCGCGCACCGGCGCGCCGTGTCAGAAGGCGCTGTCGGGCTTCCGCGTCGCGCGCGCCGGCAACATCAACGCCGACCTGCCGCTCGCGCGCGCCTGCAAGGCCGACGCCGAGAAGCTCTGCGCCAACCGGCCGGCGGCGCGCGCCCCGGCCCAGGCCGCGCCGCTCCGCTCGCAGTGCATTGTCTGGAAAGGGTAGGTTTAGGTGGCAAGCGTGCCCTGCCTTGTGACACCGCTTGCTGGTGGCGCGGTCATCGCCCGCTCACGCCAGGGCCAGCGCTGCAGTGGCGTCCTGTATGCTGTGCATGCACAACAGGCGCGGCTGCTGCCGCACCGAACTCTGGCAGCCGGCGCGCGCAGGACTTCAGCATCCTGGGCTGCCTGCGCGACCACAAGGACGAGCTGGCAGCCGCGTGCCGCGAGGAGGTGTTCAAGCGCCAGCAGAACGCCGCCGACGACTGGCGCACCGACAAGGAGCTGGCCGCCGCCTGCAAGGCGCGCCGCGCCTCGCGCGGGCCTTCTCTGCCGCCGCGGCCGCGGAGCTGCGGCGCCCTGGCCTCCCGGCGCACGCTCTCCCGAGCGTGCTGCACAAGGCAGGACTGGGCTGTGCCTAGTGAGGGACTGCACCGGCTCTGCCATCCAGCCGCCTGTGAGGTTATGCTGACTGGGGCGATGGTGTGCGGCTCCCGTCTCCTGGACGCTGCTCGCCACAAGCCGGCTCATGCAGGGTGTCCAGAGGGTTTGCAGAGGAGCCGCCGCGCTGGCTGAATCTGGGCCGCGCGCGCCGCGCGCGCGCAGTCGGACGTGGACATCAACTGCAAGGACGCGGCGCCGGTCGGCGGCAAGGTGCAGGAGTGCCTGGCGGCCAAGCGCGCGCTGCTGTCCTGGGACTGCCAGGAGCAGCTGTTCCGGCAAGAGGTGGAGGACGCGGACGACATGCGCCTGTCCGCGCGCCTCTTCCGCGCCTGCCTCACCGACAAGAAGCAGGCGCGGGCGCGCGGGTTAGGGTAGGGTATGGGGCTGGGCTGATTTGCAGGTGCATCCCGGAAGAGGCACCGGCTGCAGCATATGCAGCGCGCGCATGCGTCGAGCGAACCGGCTGCTGCCTTCCGCGTCCGGCACGTTGGAGGCCGGTCGCTGGGGCGCCCCGGTTCCGCAAGCGGAGGTTTCTTGTCTTCGTGGCAGGCGAACGCTGCCTGCCGCACCGCGCGGGTGCGTGCGGCGCCGCTGACGTGCGCGCGCGCGCGGCCCGCGGCAGTTCTGCCCGGAGGTGCAGCCCGGTAACGCGCGCGCCAAGGAGTGCCTGGAGGACAGTCGCGAGAAGGAGGGCTTTTCAAAACCCTGCCGCGAGGAGCTGGAGAAGATGATGGCCGCGCGCGCGGCCGACTTCCGGCTGGACCCCAAGCTGCGCCAGCTGTGCGCGCGCGACATCCAGGCGCGCGCGCGCAGGGCCCTGTGCTCCTGCCGCGCGGGGCGCCCGCCGCCCCAGGGCGCTTCCGAGCTGTGCTGCTGCGGCCGCGTGTGCTTGAGTCAGGCCGCTTGGCGCTGGCTCGCCTCGTCGCTTCCTGCAACATGGTGGCAATTTGGCCTTCGTGCCACTGCTTTGCCGGTGCCACCTGGCCAGCAGTGCGAGTGTCCGCACAAGGAGTGAAAACCTGCTATTTCGATGATGCGGCTGTCGCCGGCCGTGCAGGTCGTGTGCGGGTACGAGCGCGACTCCATGGGCAGCACGGTGGGCGAAGACGCGCGCGTCATCCAGTGCCTGCAGGACTACAGGCGCGCGGCCGTTGGTCTGCGTTGCTTCAGTCCTCGGAACACATTTATCAGCAAAAGTGTAAGGAATACCTCGCTTTGTCTTGTTTGGGCTGCACTCAAGCATGTGTGGCGCTGGTCTGCAGGGCCAGGTGCTGCGTTGTTGTTGGCCCTGCTGCTCTGCCATGGGAAGAACGGCAAAGGGTGTGGTCATGAGCAGGGGGGAGGCGATGGGGGAGTTCCGCGTGGAGGTGAGATTTGTGGTTTGTAGCAAAATGTAGCAGTGTGTAGCTGACTGCTGAGCGTCTGCACAGACGCAGGCCTCGGCATCGTCCGGCCTGGCGAGCATCCTGCCCAAGCGTGCGGGCCGCGCGCGCAGGGACGAGATCCAGAGCCAGGCGTGCGCGGCGCGCGTGCAGAAGATCATGGAGTACGCGTCAAGCGACATCCGCTTCGACGTGCCGCTGGCTGACGCGTGCTTCGAGGACCGCCAGGAGTTCTGCGCCAACGTGCCGCCGGGCTCCGCACGCGTCATCCGCTGCCTGCAGGACAGGTGCTGCCCCAGCTCATATATCATGCACATGGTCGAAAAGTGAGGCCAGGTCGAACATGGCCTTTGCAGAAAGGTACTAGTTTCTGTGGCGCTGTGACTTACAGCCTGTGAGTGCGGTTCATGTCCTTTGAGTCCAAAGGTTTCTTGTTGCTAGGCAAACTCATTGCTTGGAAAGCAGGCGCTGTCTCCATGCAACCCACAGCGATCTTGACGCCCTGCACGCAGTCTTGCCAGGCCCACGACCAGCCCGCCAGCGACTGTCTTGGCAGGCCGAACCCGAGCCTGACCGGGGGCCGCGCGGCAGGCGCTCGGACCTGAGCTACGAGTGCAAGGCCACGCTGTTCGACCAGGAGGTCCGCATGGCCGAGAACATCGACTTTCAGTTCCCGATGAAGAAGAGCTGCGGCGCCGACATCAGCCGCTTCTGCAAGGACGTGCAGCACGGGCACGCCAAGACCATCCGCTGCCTGCAGGACAACCTGGCGGACCCGGGCATGTCCGCGCCGTGCAAGGCCGAGGTGGAGAAGCACGTGCAGCACGCCG
>JAABVA010001962.1_pt1 | contig 21049 bp, 18 predicted proteins | sample 5560331 | NCBI WGS metagenome assembly JAABVA01 (sample SAMN12812661, study PRJNA571458) | rock metagenome | isolation source: Antarctica rocks | place: Antarctica: Victoria Land, Mt New Zealand sud | collected 2016-01-07
CGCCCGGACCCAGGCCTTCCAGGTTTGGGCCGAGGTCACCGGCGTCGCCGCTGCGGCGTAACTACGAACGCGCCGTTCTCATCGCGCGCCATCGCGACCCCAGTCCGACAAGTTGACGGTGCCGTGCGCCAGATGCTACGGACCGGGGGACAGCCCGGAGGATTCAATGCGTCGTCAGTTGCGCCCGACCAGCAGCCAGCTGTGGATCGAATGGCCGAGCTAACGGCGACTCTAAAACAGGGCGAGCGAGCCGAAGTCAGCCTTGCCCAGCGCCAGGCCGAGAGCGAGCGTCAGGGTCAGCGCCGAGGACTACGGATGTAAACCGGATGATACGTTACTGTCCGTCGTCGAGCGGGGGATGTGGAATGCAAACCTGAGTCATCGACCGGTAAGCGTCTTGAGGACGCGCAGTTCTACCCGTTCGATGGCGGGATCGTCGCGTTCAAGGCTTCTGTACCAAAATTACCGACCTCGACTTGGTCGGCCTGCAAGCAGCGCCCCCGAACCAGAAGCTACATCATTCTCTGCTGAAGGTTGGACAGCACGACCAGCGTGCCGCCGACCATGAGTGCCACAATCAGGGACGAGAACAGCAACAGCGTCAGGTCGGCCCGAGCGGAGCGCTTCAGGTCGACGTGCAGGAAGCAGCGGAAATGCACCAGCATCTGCACCAGGCCGAGCCCGAGCAAAGTGTAGAAGGCTTCCTGCCCGTCAAGCACGCGGAGGTAGACGAGGCCGAAGGCGGCCAGGGTTAGCAGCAGGGCCAGAGCGTAGCCCGCGACATAGGTCAGCGTCTCGCGCCGCTCGATACGGGGCGAAGTCAATGGATCAGCCCCTGCAGGTAGACGACAGAGAAGATCGCGATCCAGATCACGTCGAGGAAATGCCAGAATAGGCTGAGGCGGATGAGGTTGACCTTCACCTGCCGGTCGCGGCCGATCGCTGCCAATTGGAGCAGCATCACAAGCATCCAGATCGAGCCGATCGTGACGTGCAGGCCGTGCATGCCGACGAGAACGAAGAAGGCGGAGAGGAAGCCGCTGCGATCCGGCGTCGCATGGTCGGCCGCCATAGTCGCGAAATCGTGCGCTTCCATGCCGAGGAAAGCGAGGCCGAGCGCGAGTGTTGCGATCAGCCAAAGCACCAAGGCACGTGGCCGGGCGCGCTTGAGCGCGATCGAGGCCATGCCGAACGTGAAGGAAGAGGTCAGCAGCAGCAGCGTCTCGATGAACGCAGGGCCGATCTTGAATTCCTGCGCTGGGCCGGGCGCGCCGGCGGTGGCGCCCAGCATTGTTCCGTAAATGGCGAAGAGCAGCGCAAATAGCACCGCGTCGCTCATCAGAAAAACCCAGAAGCCGAAGACGTCGCTTTCGACCTCGTGCAGCTCGCCGGGGTCGTCCGACAGGTTGAGCCCGGCGTGGCGAAGTTGCGGCCCTACGCCATCCATTCCGCGAGCCCCTCATTGCGTTCGGATTGTTCGAGCTGCCGGGGAATCGGGCGCGCGGCGTGGGCCTGTGCCAACCAGCGGTGATCGACGGCCTCGACTGTCGCGGCGGGAATGATACGGGTGACGTCGCGCATAAAGGAACGGGCGATGGCGGTCGCGATCGCCACGGCCAGGAACAGGGCGGCCATCCACCAGATGCGCCATATCAGGCCAAAGCTACACACGGCGGAAGCGAGGCCGATGATCACGCCGCAGGCGGATTCCTTCGGCAATTCAATGTCGCGGTAGTGGTCTGCGGGTTTGTAGGCGCCGCCGTTGCGCTTGCGCCAGTAGAAGGCGTCGCGGCTGCCGACATGCGGGATGGTCGCGAAGTTCCACTCCGGCGGTGGGGCGGCGATCGACCATTCCAGGCCGCGCGCATCCCACGGGTCGCCGACGGGCACGCGGTTGGCGTCGCGGTCGCGGATGCTGACGTAAAGCTGCACGAATAAACTAGCGAGGCCTGCGGCCAGGATGAAGGCGCCCCCGAGCGCCACCAGCAGCCAAGGCCGGAAGGCCGGGTCGAACACCTCCTGCGTGCGGCGCGCCATACCGGCGGCGCCGAGCACGTAAAGCGGCATGAAGGCCAAGTAGAAGCCCACGACCCAGCAGGCGACGGAGATGCGGCCCCATCGCTCGTTCAGGCGGAAGCCGAACGCCTTGGGGAACCAGTACATGTAGCCCGCAATCATGCCGTAGAGCAGGCCCGGGATCAGCATGTTGTGGAAGTGCGCGACCAGGAACAGCGTGTCGTGCACCACGTAATCGAGCGGCGGCGTGGCCAGGATGATGCCGGTGAAGCCGCCGAGCACGAAGGTCATCATGAAGGCGATGGAGAGCAGCATCGACGGGGTGAACCGCACCTCGCCGCGGAACATGGTCCAGATCCAGTCATAGATCTTCACGCCGGTGGGCACCCCGATCGTCATTGTGGCGATGCCGAAGGCCGCGTTCACGTCGGCGCTCTGCCCCATGGTGAAGAAGTGGTGCAGCCAGACGGTGAAGGAGAGGATCGCGATTGCCGCAGTGGCGATGACCAGCGAAATGTAGCCGTAGAGCTCTTTGGACGAGAAGGCGGAGATCACTTCGGAATACACGCCGAAGGCCGGCAGGATCAAAATATAGACCTCGGGGTGGCCGAACAGCCAGAACAGGTTAGCGTAATTCATCATGTTGCCGCCGAGATCGTCGGTGAAGAAGTGCATCCCGGCGTAGCGGTCGGCGGCCAGCAGCAGTGTCGCCAGGGCGAGCGGCGGCATGGCGAAGATCATCAGGATGGCGGTGCAGAGCGAGGTCCAGCAGAACAGCGGCATGCGCATCCAGGTCATGCCGGGGGCGCGCAGCTTGTAGATCGTGCAGGCGACGTTGATGCCGACCGTGGTGCTGCCGATCGAGGACAGGGTGACCGCCCAGATCCAGTAATCCGGCCCCGGTCCACCGCTGAACGACAGTTCGGTGTAGGGCGGGTAGCCGCTCCAGCCGCCGGTGGAGAACTCGCCCACGACCAGGGAGGCCATCATCAACCCGCTGCCGCCCGCGGTCAGCCAGAGGCCCACGGAGTTCAGGTAAGGGAAAGCCATGTCGCGGGCGCCGATCTGCAGCGGCATGACATAGTTGATCAGCCCGGTCAGAAACGGCATCGCCATGAAGAAGATCATGATGCTGCCGTGGGTGGTGAAGAGCTGGGCGAAGTGGTTCGGCTCCACTGGGCCAGGCGCGTTGATGGCGGTGGCCTGCTGAGTGCGGATCAATACCGCCTCGATAAGGGCGCGGGTCAGCATCACTCCGGCCAGCACGACGTACATGATGCCGATCTTCTTGTGGTCCAGGCTAGTGAACCACTCGGTCCAAAGATAGCGCCACGCTTTGAGGTATGTGATCAGCGCCACCATCGCGACGGCGCCGATCACCACGACGGAGCCCGCCCCGGCGCCGATGATCTCGCTCGTGTTCGGGTCGCGCCAGGCGCGCACGAAGGGCAGCGCCCCCCAGCTCAGATTGCCGAGCAGGAAGTGCCAGAGACCGGTCTCAATCATGCGGGGTGGTCTCCATCGGCAGGGGGCGCGGCGGCAGGCTTCGCAGGTCGATCGTGTGGCCGCTCGGCTGCGTCAGGGCCAAGATGCGGCCGAACAGGCCGGGGTCTACCGCGCTGAAGGCGATCGGCTGGGGCAGGGTGGAGCGGCGTGACAGGGTCTCATACTCGGCGGGGTCGAGCCTGTTCGGCTGCGCCTTGGTCTGCGCCACCCAGTGCGCGAAGCCGTCCGCGTCGAGCGCCGCGACTTCAAATTTCTGGTTCTGAAAGCCCATGCCGTTGAACTGCACGTTTTCGCCAAGGAACGAGCCGGGTGCCTTCGCCTCGAAGTTTAACTGGGTGCGCATCCCCGCCATGGCGTAGATCTGCCCAGCCAGGCGCGGCATCAGGAAGGATTGCATTACCGTGGCGCTTGTCAGGCTGAGATGGACCGGCTGGCCAGCGGGGATCACCAGGCGGTTGACCGTTCCCACATTCTGGGCCGGGTAAATGAACAGCCATTTCCAGTCGAGCGCCACAGCCTGGATCTCGATCGGCTGGCCCGGCAGCGGCCTGTAGGGATCGAGCCGGTGGGTATTGCCCCACAGAAACACCGCGAGCACGACGACGATGATGGTCGGAGGGATCCAGATTAGCCCCTCGAGCGACCAGCTGAACCCCCATTGCGGACGGTAGGCGCTGCGCGTGTTGGACAGGCGGTAATGCCAGGCGATCAAGGGCGTCAAGAGCAGCACCGGACCGATGACGAAGAGCATGACCAGGCAGACGAGTAGAAATTCGTGACGGGTGGCTGAGGCGACCGGCCCGGCGGGGGAGAGGAAGCCGCGGTCGACTGCGTCGCACCGGGCGAGGAGAAGGCAGAGCAAGGGAGCAACTGTGCGCAGCGTGCGGCCTACAAACAAGATGTCATGGGTCCCGTTACGACGATCAGCATGGCGGGGGCGGCAGCGGTAACACCATCGGGAAACGAGAACGTTTTCCGGTCTTGGCCGTGCCCTCTCAGCATGAGCGCCGTGGTAGTCATGATCGGCACCGCCTGTCCCGCGCGGATGCTCACGCGACGACCTTGCTGAGTGCCGCGACGTTGCGCGAGACATTCACCAAGCCCTCACCGTGCGGTGCCATAGTCCCGTGCGCGTCACGCCAACGTTCCCGTACAATGCAGCGGCACAGCCATTCCACCAACCTTCGAATAGGTGGGTGGAGCAGCTCCCGGTCTGGTATCCGCAAAATTGCCACGTGCCAAGTCAACCCTCGATAACGATGGAACGCTCTGTGCGAGTCGGGCGTTTCTGTCACCAACTAAAGATTCGCAAGCGGCCGAGCATTCGGTCCTGACCGGAACCGCTGGTAGAAGGTGTGCTATGCCGAAGATTGTCGTCGTAACTGGCGCGGGGGCCGGAGTGGGGCGGGCGACAGTCGAGGAGTTCGCTCGCCAAGGCTATGACGTGGCCTTGCTGTCGCGGGACAAGGACCGGCTGGAGCGGGCAGCGGCCGATGTCCGCCGGCACGGCGTCCGGGCGTTGCCGATCCCGACCGACGTGGCCGATGCCGAAGCGGTGGAGGCCGCCGCTACCAAGGTGGAGGAGGAGTTCGGCCCGATTGACGTCTGGGTCAACGTGGCCATGGCGACCGTCTTCGCGCCGGTGAGCAAGCTCACGGCGGCGGAGTTCGAGCGCGGCACACGCGTCACCTATCTCGGCCAGGTCCATGGGACGATGTCCGCCCTGAGCCGGATGCGAACGCGCAACCGGGGCACGATCGTCAATGTGGGATCGGCGCTCGGCTACCGGTCGGTGCCGCTGCAATCGATCTATTGCGGCGCCAAGTTCGCCATACGCGGCTTCACCGACGCACTACGCTCGGAGATCATCCACGACAAGCTGAACGTCCATCTGACGATGGTGGACTTGCCGGCCGTCAACACGCCGCAATTCGACTGGGCGATGAACAAGATGGGGGAGAAGGCCAAGCCCGTGGCGCCCATCTACCAGCCGGAAGTGCCGGCGCGCGCAATCTTCTTTGCCGCCACCCATCGGCGCCGCGAGGTGTGGGTGGGCTTCCCGACGGTCAAGGCGATTCTGGCCAACCGCATAGCCCCGGGATGGATCGACAAGTACCTGGCCAAGGCAGGCTATACCGGCCAGCTCACCCACGAGAAGCTTGGAAAGGACGCGCCGGCCAACCTGTTCGAGCCGGTGCCTGGCGATTACGGGGCGCATGGACGGTTCGACGCCCGCTCTAAAACCGGCAGCTGGGAGATGTTCACCGACCGGCATCGCACCGCCTTCTGGGCGGCCGCCGCGATCGCGTTCGTCGCGGGCGTGCATCAACTTGCGAAACGGCTGGACATCTGACCCCGATGGCCGCCGGCGGGGCGCTTTGGAGAAATCGGCTCCTGCCCGTTCCGGTGCCGGCTGGAGGTGAACGGCCCACGGATTTGATCTCCAAACAGCCGCCAGGCTCAGCGTCCGTGCAAGCATGAGCAACCCGATCGAGGACTATGCTCTGATCGGGGATGGCGAGACAGCGGCATTGGTCAGCCGCACTGGCTCGGTCGACTGGCTGTGCTGGCCCACCTTCGACAACGATTCCTGCTTTGCCGCGTTGCTGGGAACGCCGGAGCACGGATGCTGGCAGATCCATCCCACGGCAGCGGTGCAGGTAACGAGCCGGCGTTACCAGGCCGACACGCTGGTGCTGGAAACCGATTTGGAGACGGAGGACGGCGCCGTCCGCCTGATCGACTTCATGCCGGAGCGGCAAGGGTTCTCCTCGCTCGTGCGGATCGTGGTCGGGCTGCGCGGGAGCGTTGCCGTGCGCTCCGACCTGCGGATGCGGTTCGATTACGGCTCGCTGCCGCCCTGGTGCGAGGCGACGGCAGACGGCGCTGTGGCCCGGGTTGGGCCTGATGTCGTGGTGCTGCGCGCGCCCGTCCCGGTCAAAATCCGAGAAAGCTGCCAGGAGTCGGACTTTACGGTCGCGGCCGGCGACCGCCTCGCCTTCGTGCTCAGCCATGGCCCGTCATCGCAAGGCGTCCCGGGGCCGATCGACGCGGAGGCGGCCTTGGTAGCGACGCAGACATATTGGCGCGACTGGATCGGCCGGTTCGACGACGGCAAGACGAAGTGGGCTGCCGAGGTCAGGCGGTCGCTGATCACGCTCAAGGCCCTGATCTACCGGCCGACCGGCGGGCTGGTTGCCGCCCCCACCACGTCGCTTCCGGAGGCGCCGGGAGGCGACATGAATTGGGACTACCGGTACTGCTGGCTGCGCGACGCGACCTTCACTGTAGGCGCGCTGCTCAATGCCGGCTTCCACCAAGAGGCGCGCGAATGGCGGGACTGGCTGCTCCGCGCAATCGCCGGGTCGCCCGAACGCATGCGGATCATGTATCGCATCGACGGGTCGCGGCATCTGTCGGAATGGATGGTCGATACGCTGCCGGGCTATCGCTACGCGAGTCCGGTGCGGGTCGGCAACGCCGCCTCCACCCAGCACCAGATCGACGTGTTCGGCGAGGTGCTGGACTGTCTCAGCTTGGCCCGCAAGGGCGGCCTCGGCACGACCGGGCAGGAGCGCGCGGTTCAGGCGAAGATCGCCGAGCACCTGGAGAAAGTTTGGAACACCACGGGTTCGGGCGTGTGGGAGTCCCGCGCCGAGCCGCGGCAATACACCTACTCCAAGGCGATGGCCTGGGTGGGTATCGACCGCGTGCTGCGCTTCCTGCAATCCGAAGAAGGCCGCGAAGACGCCGACTCGGCACTGGTGCAGCGCTTGACGGCGCTGCGTCAAACGATCCACGACGAGGTCTGCCGCGAAGGCTGGAACGAGGGCCTTGGCACCTTCACCCAGTACTATGGCGGCCAGGAGATCGACGCCAGCCTGCTGCTGCTGCCGCTGGTCGACTTCCTGCCGGTTGACGACCCGCGCATGGCCGCCACGATCGAGACCATCCGGCGCGAGCTGACCGAGGGTGGACTGGTGCGGCGGACGCGCGCCAAGCCGGGCAAGCCGGCGGAGGGCGCGTTCCTGGCCTGCTCCTGCTGGATGGCCGATTGCCTATCGCTGCAGGGCCGTCACGACGAGGCGCGCGAGCAGTTCGAGCGCGTGCTCGCCTTATGCAACGACGTGGGCCTGCTGTCGGAGGAATACAACGTGCCGGCCAAGCACCTAGCGGGCAATTTCCCCCAGGCGCTCACGCATCTGGCTCTCGTCAACACCGCCCTCGGCCTGTCCGGCCACGCCCTGCATCGCGGCGGAGGATAGCCCGACCTGACTCCGGCCGCTCCCGGCCCATACCCACCGGATTTCTCGGAGTGCCGTGCCATGGCTTCGCCCGACCACTACGACGTCATCGTCATTGGCAGCGGCCCCGGGGGCGGTTCGCTCGCGCACCGCCTAGCGCCCACGGGCAAGCGCATCCTGATGCTGGAGCGCGGCGGCTACCTGCCCCGCTCGCGCGCTAACTGGGACGCCAAGACCGTGTTCGTGGACGGCGCCTATCAAGCCCCCGACACGTGGTATGGCAAGAAGGGCGAGGCGTTCCATCCCGGGCTGCACTATTATGTGGGCGGCAACTCCAAGGTGTACGGGTCGGCGCTGTTCCGCTTGCGGGAGCGTGATTTCAGCGAACTCCGGCACAAGGATGGCGTCTCGCCAGCGTGGCCGCTCGGCTACAATGCGTTCGAGCCCTACTACTGCGATGCCGAGGCGCTGTTCCACGTGCACGGCCAGCGCGGCGAGGACCCCAACGAGCCGTGGTCGAGCAAGCCCTACGCCTACCCGCCGGTCAGCCACGAGCCGCGCATCCAGGACCTCAGCGACAGGCTAGCCGGCGAGGGATTGCACCCGTTCCATCTGCCGCTGGGCATCCTGCTCGACGAGCGCGACGGCAAGCCCACGCCGACCAGCCCGTGCATCCGGTGCGACACCTTCGACGGCTTTCCCTGCGCCATCAACGCCAAGGCGGACGCCCAGGTGATCTGCGTCGACCCGACGCTTGCCGCCCACGCCAACTTCACCCTGCTCACCGGCGCCTATGTCTCCAGGCTCGAGACTGATCCATCCGGCAGAACCGTCAGCCGGGTCCACGTGACCCGCGACGGGCAGGAGGAGCAGTACTCCGCCGATATCGTCGTGGTGGCCTGCGGCGCGCTCAGCTCCGCCCTGCTGCTGTTGCGCTCGAGCAGCGACGCGCATCCGCGCGGCTTGGCGAACGGGTCGGACCAGGTGGGACGCAATTACATGCGCCACAACATGTCCGTGCTCATGGCGCTTCTGAAGGAGCCGAACAACACGGTGTTCCAGAAGACGCTGGCGGTCAGCGACTACTATTTTGGCTCGCCGGATTGGGAATACCCGATGGGCTTGATTCAGATGTGCGCGGCGTCGCACGGGGAGCAGATACGCGGCGAGTCGATGCCCGGCTGGATGGGATGGCTGCCGGAGATGCCGTTCGACAAAATGGCGGAGCACTCGATCAACTTCTGGCTGCAAAGCGAGGATTTACCACGGCCTGAGAACCGCATTTCCTATGATGGCGACCGCGTCGTGCTCGACATCACCGAGGGCAACGAGGAGGCCGCATCCCGTCTGAAGGGCAAGCTGGAAGCTCTACTGGAGCCGATGGGGGCGCACAAGCACCTGTTCGAACGACGCCTCTATCTCGGCAAGGATATTCCGATCAACGGTACCGCGCACCAGGCCGGCACCTGCCGCTTCGGCACCGACCCGGCCTCATCGGTACTCAATCTGGACTGCCGGGCTCACGAGGTGGACAACCTTTACGTTTCCGACGCGAGCTTCTTTCCCTCCATCGGCGCGGTGAACCCGACCCTGACCATCATCGCCAACGCGCTGCGCGTTGCCGACCATATCGCCGGTCGGCTCAAGGGATGAACTCGCGAAGGGGAATGGACAGCCATGCTGACACGGGTTGCGGTTTTCGAGGGAGCCATCGTTGCAGGTGGTGAGGACGCCTTCTTCGACCAGGTGCGTGAACGGCTGGAGCCGATTTGGCGCCGGTTCCCCCACGTCCTGAATGTTCGCGTGCTGCGGACCCGCGAGGCGGATATCGGGGCCATTCCGGTCGTGATGGTGCTGGAGATGGACTTCCCCGATCTCGGCGCGATCCGCGCCTCGCTCGCGTCCGACATCAAGACCGAGGCGCACGAGACCACCTTGGAGGTGCTCAAGCCGTTCAACGGCCGGTTCTTCCACTTCATCACCGAGAGCCGCTCCTTGAATGCCGCGGCGAAGGATTAGCGATCATGGCCGACCGTCCGCTCTCGATCGACATCCGCAACCCGCTTCTGCTCAAGGCGAACGACTTGGTGTTGCTGACCCGGGAGGACGGCAACTTCCCGCTTGATGTGCCGGGCTTCGGACTGTTCTACCGCGATACCTGCTATCTCGGCGCCTATGCCCTACGGCTACACGGCACCGACCCGCTGCTGCTGATGGCGTCCGATGTCGAAGGCATGGCGGCGCAGATCGAGCTCACCAACAGCAAACTCCGCACGATGAACGGGGAGAAAATTCCCGATCATAAGCTGAGCTTGCGTCGCACTTTGCTGGTGCTCGACGAGGGACCGGTGTTCATCGACACCATCACGCTGCGCAACTTCACTGACGAGACGATCGCGGTGCCGTTCTCGCTGGAGTTCTGCACCACGTTCGAAAGCATGTTCGTGCTGCGGGGCACGCCGCCCGGCAAGCGGGGCCGGTTGCTGGCGCCGGCCTGGGACGGAACGGCGCTGCGGTTCTGCTATGAGGGCGCCGACGACGTGCGGCGCACCCTGCTGGTGGACTTTTCTCTGCCGCCGGTCGTGGCCCCGCGCACGACCGAGCAGACAGTCGCGCATTTCGAGCTGTCCCTGGCGTCCCGGGCCAGCCTGGACCTGATCGTGACCTGCCAGTTGGACGAGCGCCCGGTGAGCGAGCCTTTGCCGGACTCGGCCCGCGCGCCCCGCAGCGCCGCCGCGATGCGAGAGGCCAAGGAGGCGGCGGCCGGCCGGCTGCTCGACGGCTATGCGCGCGTGGAAACGTCGAGCAAGGGTTTTGGCGAGACGATGGCGCGCTCCTTGTCGGATGTGGCCCTGCTGGAGGTGCGGCGCGGCGAACACCGCTTCACCACGGCCGGGGTGCCCTGGTTCGTCGGCCTGTTCGGCCGCGACAGCCTGCTGCCGACCCTGCAGTGCCTCGCCTTCAACCCCGACCTCGGCGCCCGCACGACCCGTGTGCTGGCGCACTGGCAGGGGAAGAAGGACGACGAGACGACCCGCGAGCAGCCGGGCAAGATCCTGCACGAGCTGCGCGTCGGCGAACTCGCGCACCTGCACGAGGTCCCACAGACGCCGAGCTATGCCGCGGTGGACTCGACGCTGTTGTTCCTGATTGCCATCGCCCGCCACGTGGGCTGGACCGGGGACACGGCGCTGTTCCGGGAGCTGCGGCCCAACATCGACGCCGCGCTGGGCTGGCTACGCCGCAAGCTGGACGAGGGCGGCGGCTACGTGACCTACAGCGGGCTGGCGGAGAGCAGGCAGCCGGTCAACCAGAGCTGGCGCGATTCCGGCACCGGCGTTCTGCGGGCGGACGGGTCGTACCCAGTCCCGCCGCTCGCGTTGGTGGAGGTGCAGGGCTACGCGTTCCAGGCCATGAGCCTGGTGGCGGGGTTGCTGCGCCGGGCTGGGGAGGACGCGCCGGCGGACGCGCTTGATGCCGGGGCTGACGAGCTGCGCGCACGCTTCGCGCGTGACTTTTGGATGGAGGACGAGGGCTGCTTCTGCCTGGCGCTGGAGGAGGGCGGGCGGCAGGTCACCTCGGTCACTTCCAACGCCGCCCAGGTGCTATGGACCGGCATTGCGGGCGCGGATCACGCGCGCCGGGTCGCGGAGCGGGTCATGATGCTGGACATGTTCTCCGGCTGGGGCGTCCGCACGCTCTCCTCCGGCCACGCCGCCTTCGACCCGCTCGCCTACCAGCAGGGAAGCGTCTGGCCGTTCGATAATTCACTGATCGTCTCCGGCTTGCGCCGCTACGGCGAGGACGCGGCGGCGCTCCGCATCATGGCGGCGACGCTGGACGCGGCCCATGGCTTCCGGCGGGAGCGGCTGCCCGAGTTCATCGCCTGCACGGAGCGCCAGCCCGGCGACGGCCCGACCCACACGCCGCGTGCCGATCCGATGCAGGCGTGGTCCGCCGCCGCGGTGCCGTTCATGGTCACCGAGCTGCTGGGCCTGCACGCCGACGGCTTCGGCAAGCGCCTGCACGTCCGCCGGCCGCTGCTGCCCGATGGGGTGGATGGGCTGGCGCTGCATGGGCTGCGTGCGGCCGGCGGCACCGCCTCGCTGCGCTTCACGCGCCAGGGAGATGCGACCAGGACCGACGTCATCGCGAGCGACGGCATCGAAGTGGTCATTGAATGACCGCCGCCGGAGCCCTATCCCGCCCATCGCGAGCTTGGCAGCCCCGGCACCGGCGCCTCTATCGCCAGGATGCTGCCATCGAGCGGGTGGTCGGCCGCGTCCTTGTCGGCAATCGCCCAGCGCCCGGAGGTGACGAACAGGGTGCGCAGGTCCGGGCCGCCGAACGCAACCATGGTCGGGAACTTGAAAGGCAGGCGAAATTCGCGCTCCACCCGCCCGTCCGGATCGAAGCGCATGAGCTTTCCTTGGCCGTTGATGGCCGACCAGTAGAAGCCGTCGCGGTCGACCTCCGCCCCGTCCGGTCCAGGTGGACCGTCGACCTTGGCGAACAACCGGCCGTGCGACATCTCGCCACTCGCCGGGTCGTAGTCCCACGCGTTGATTTCGCCCGTCATGGTGTGGCTGTGATACATCGTGTGGCCGTCTGGGCTCCAGGCCAGCCCGTTGGACAGCGCGGCCGGCTTGCCGGCGGCGATGAGCCGGTCACCTTCCAGGCGCCACAGTGGTCCCTCACCGGCGCCGGGCTCACCCACCAGCGGCAGCAGCGAGTGGCGCATCGGCCCAACCCAGAACCGGCCGGTGCGGTCGCACTTGCCGTCATTGAGGAAGAACCGGCGCGGGTCGTAGGGGGCGGGTGCGACCAGCGACAGTGCGCCGGTCGCGAGCTCAAACCGGTAGGCGCCGGTGCGCAGCCCGACCAGCACGCTGCCATCGGCCGCGCCACCGCCGAGCGCGAGGCAACCGATCCAGGCCGGCATGATCCAGCTCTCGTTGATGCCCGTCTGCGGATCAAGCCGGTGCAGCGCAGGCTGCTGCACATCGACCCAGTAGAGCCGAGCGGTGCGCTCGCACCAGACCGGGCTTTCCCCGGTGATCGACGGCCGCTGCAGCACCAACCGCCACGGCGGCATCTTCGGTTCGGTCATACTCGACTCCCTCTCCAAATCGGCAGGCGCCGATGCGTCGCGTTCCATTCACGGCCCTAAGCGAGGATACCGCCATGTCGCAGAACGTTTCGGAATTTGTTTGGCAGCGCCTGTCCGAGTGGGGACTTTCGCGGGTCTATGGCTACCCCGGCGATGGTGTCGGCGGCCTCGATGTGGCGCTCGAGAAGGCTAAGGACTTCATGCACTACGTCCAGGTGCGGCACGAGGAGATGGCCGCCTTCATGGCCTCGGCGCATGCGAAATTCACCGGCCAGGTCGGGCTTTGCTACGCGACCTCCGGCCCGGGCGCCATCCATTTGCTGACCGGCCTCTACGACGCCAAGGCAGACCACGTGCCGGTGGTGGCTATTGTCGGGCAGCAGGCGCGCACGGCGCTCGGGGCCAGCTACCAGCAGGAAGTCGATTTGCAGAACCTGTTCAAGGACGTGGCGAGCGAGTTCGTCATGACCGCGAGCGTGCCGGGCCAGGTACGCACGCTGATTGACCGCGCGGTCCGCATCGCCCAGGTCAAACGTGCCGTCACCTGCGTCATCATCCCGAACGACCTGCAACTGCTCGACTACGAGGACCCGCCGCTGGTGCATGGCACCACGCATACCGGCGTGGGCTACCCCGGCGAGTCCCGCTTGCCCGACGAGGCGGCGTTGCGCCGCGCGGCGGACATTCTCAACCAGGGCAAGAAGGTCGCGATGCTCGTCGGTGCCGGCTGCCTGTCGGCGACGGACGAGGTGATCGCGGTGGCCGACCGCCTCGGCGCGGGAATCGCCAAGGCGCTGCTCGGCAAGGCCGCCGTACCCGACGACCTGCCCTACGTCACGGGCTCGCTCGGCCTGCTCGGCACCAAGCCGTCCTGGGACTTGATGCAGGAGTGCGACACGCTGCTGATGGTGGGCTCCTCCTTCCCCTATAGCGAGTTCCTGCCCAAACCCGGCTCGGCGCGCGGCGTGCAGATCGACATCGACGGCGCCAATGTCAGCCTGCGCTACCCGATGGAGTACAGCCTCGTGGGCGACAGCGCGGAGACGCTGCGCGCCCTGCTGCCGATGCTGGAACAGAACACCAACACCGCTTGGCGCACGACGATCGAGAAGAACGTTGCCTCCTGGTGGGAGACATTGGAGGCGCGGGCGATGAGCTCGGCCGACCCGATCAATCCACAGCGCGTGTTCTGGGAGCTGTCGCCGCGCTTGCCGGAGAACTGCATCCTGACGGCCGACTCCGGCTCGGTCGCCAACTGGTATGCGCGCGACATCAAAATCCGGCGCGGCATGAAGGCGTCGCTGTCCGGTGGGCTCGCCTCGCTCGGCGCCGCCACGCCCTATGCAATGGCCGCCAAGATGGCGTTCCCCGAGCGGGTCGTGATCGGCTTCATCGGCGATGGCGCGATGCAGATGAACGGCCTCAACGTCATGATCACCGTGTCGAAGTACTGGCGCGAATGGGCCAACCCGCATTTCATCATCATGGTGCTCAACAACCGTGACCTGAACCAGGTGACCTGGGAGGAGCGGGTGCAACTCGGCGCCGGCAAGACCGAACTCACCCAGGCCATCCCCGACTTCCCCTACCACAAATACGCCGAGCTGATCGGGCTGAAGGGCATCTTCTGCAACGACCCCGACAAGATCGGCGCGGCCTGGGACGAGGCGCTCGCGGCCGACTGCCCAGTCATCTTGGAGATGTACACCGACCCGAACGTGCCGCCGCTGCCGCCTCATATCACGCTGAAGGACGCAAAGAACTTCATGACAATGATGGGCACCGAGCCCGAAATCGGCAGCGTGCTGAAGAATAGCGCCAAGGAAATGCTGGCGGGCATCCTGCCGGGTAAGAGATAGATGGTCCGGACTTTCGCAGAGGAGCAGACGCCTTGAGCCGGCGAGTCCTGACGAGGGATCGAGGCGAGTTGGACGCCGGTTGGCCGGCCCGCCCGGCCGCCGGGCCTGGGCGGGCGGTGACCACGCGAGCCGCCGCATCGCTCGGCTTCCCGGCCGCGCCAGTCCTGGGCGAGACGGCGACGGTCAAGGCCGCGCGCCGCCTTAACCGAGCGGCCGGCATGATCGCCGGCTCCGTGCTGGCCGACAGCGCGATGGAGCATTACCGCGGCAGCTTCCACAACAAGGCGATGTGGACGCCGCTGATCTCCTCGGCGCTGTCCCTGGCTGTCAGCGTGCATGGTCATCGCGACAAGAGGCACGGCGCGCATCGCGGGCGGGATCTGGTCTATGCGGCGGCGGGGCTGACGGGCATCGTCGGCACGGGTTTCCACCTCTACAATATCACCAAGAAGCCCGGCGGGTTTTCCTGGCAGAACGTGTTCTATTCCGCGCCGATCGGCGCTCCGGCGGCGCTGTCGCTGTCTGGGCTGATGGGCTTCCTGTCCGAGCGCGTGCGTGACAATGAACCCGGCACCAGCCCGAAGATCGCCGGCTTCTCCGCCGGGCGCGCGGTGGCAGCACTGACAAGCGCGTCGCTGCTTGGAACGATGGGCGAGGCCGGCCTGCTGCATTTTCGCGGCGCCTACCACAACCCATTCATGTTCGTGCCGGTTTCGGTGCCCCCGGTGGCCGCCGCCCTGCTCGGCAACACCGCAGCCGGCAATTCGCGCGTGCGGCGGCCCGTCACCCGCTGGTGGCTGCGTGCCACGACACTGATGGGCATCCTGGGCGTCGCGTTCCACGCCTACGGCGTCTCGCGCAACATGGGAGGCTGGCGCAACTGGCGGCAGAACGCGTTCAACGGGCCGCCGGTGCCCGCACCTCCTGCGTTCACCGGGTTGGCCATGGCAGGGTTGGCGGCACTCGGGCTGCTGGAGGATCACCCGGATGACTGAACATCCGACGTATCCCGGCTACGACGTGCTCGCCAAACGGCACACCCCGTCCTGGGACGCCGTGACCCGCCGGGTGATCGACCGCCGCCTGGCCGTGACGCATGAGCCCCGGTTCTTCTCCGCCGCCGAATGGGCGGTCGCCGACGCGATCTGTCGGCGCATCCTGCCGCAGCCCGCCGATCGCCCCCCTGTGCCGTTGGCCGCCCTGCTCGACGCCAAGCTCCTGGCCGATGAGGGCGATGGCTTCCGCGAGGCCGACATGCCTTACATGCGGGAGGCCTGGAAGCAGGGGATCGCCGCCATAGAGGCCGAGAGCCAAGCCCGTCACGGCAGCGGCTTCGCTGCCCTGAATGCGGCCGACCAGGACGCATTGCTCGGGATGATGTATCGGGGCGAGCTGTCCGACCCGGCCTGGGAGGGGCTGGGGGCGAAGGACTTCTTCACCAAGCGCCTGCTGTCTGACATACCAGGACTCTACTACAGCCATCCGACGGCCTGGTCCGAGATGGGCTTTGGCGGGCCGGCCAGTCCGCGCGGCTATGTCCGCATGGCGCTCGACCGCCGCGATCCCTGGGAGGCCGCAGAGGCCAAGCCGGGGCACGAGCAGGAGGCGCTGCGGGCGAACAAGCGTGCCGTCTGATCCTATGGCGGCCCCGCGCGCGACCAGCGGCCGTGCGCCGGACGTGTTCGTGCCGGGCGGGTGGGTGCCGATGCGCGAGTACGACGAGGCGGACGCAGTCGATTTCGCCATCGTCGGCACCGGCGCCGGTGGCGGCACCCTGGCTGCCCTGCTGGCCGAACAGGGCTTCTCCGTGATCGGCTTCGACGCCGGGCCGTATTTTCGCCCGCTCGAGGACTTCGCCTCCGACGAAGCCGAGCAGAACAAGCTGTATTGGACCGATCGCCGGGTGACGGGCGGCGCCAACCCGATCCGCATGGGCGGCAAGAACAGCGGCAAGGCCGTGGGCGGCTCCACCGTGCACTACGCCATGGTCTCGCTGCGCTTCCGGCCGGAATGGTTCCTCTCACGCACCAAGCTTGGCTACGGCGCGGATTGGCCGATCCCGTGGGAGGAGATGTGGCACTGGTACGGGGAGGCCGAGCGGCAGATCAACATCGCCGGGCCGATCCACTATCCCTGGGGACCGAAGCGGCCGCGCTACCCGTATCGCACCCACGAATTGAACAGTGCCGGCAGGCTGCTCGCGCAAGGGTGCGAGGCGATCGGCATCGACTGGACCGAGACGCCGCTGGCGACGATCTCGGCGCCCCATCGCGGCAAGGAGGGCAGTTCGCCGCCCTGCGTATATCGCGGCTTTTGCCGGTTCGGCTGCTCGACCAACGCCAAGCGGTCCGCGCTCACGGTCTGGATCCCTCGTGCGCTGAGCGCCGGGGCGGAAATCCGCGACCTCGCCATGGTCGGCCGGATCGAGATGGGGCCGGACGGGCGTGCGACTGGCGTGCACTATTACCGCGAAGGCGAGTGGCGGTTCCAGCGGGCGCGCCACGTCATCGTCGCCGGTTATGCAGTGGAATCCCCGCGGCTGCTGCTGAACTCGGCCACCGGCCGCTATCCCGACGGCTTGGCCAACAGCTCCGGCCTGGTCGGCAAGAACCTCATGACCCAGTCCAACCAGGCGGTGTGGGGCCGCATGGAGCAGGAGGTGCGCTGGAACAAGGGGCCGCCCTCGCTCGCGATCACCGAGCACTGGAACTACGACGACAAGAAGGATTTCTTCGGCGGCTATTGCTGGATGGGCCAGGGGCCGCTGCCGATCGAGTGGGCTGCGGTGCAGACCGGGTCGCGCGGGTTGTGGGGACAGGCGCTGCACGACGCCATGCTCCACTACAATCACATGATCGGTGTGAAGATGGTGGGCGAGATGCTGCCAAACGAGGCCAACCGTGTCACGCTGGCCGACGACACGGACCAGTACGGCCTGCGGGTGGCGCAGATCACCTATAAGTGGGGCGATAATGACAAGGCCCTGATCCAGCACGCGTTGGAGCAGATGAGCCGGTCAATCGAGGCGATCGGTGCGCGCGACATGTTTCGTCAGGAGGACGACACCAACCATCTGGGCGGTACGGCACGGATGGGCGACGACCCAGCGCGCAGCGTCGTCAACGCCGATTGCCGCAGTTGGGACATCCCCAACCTTTGGGTCTGCGACGGGTCGGTGTTCCCGACTGTCGGCGGGGTCAATCCTGCGCTGACGATCCAGACAATCGCCATGCGGACGGCGTCACGGATTGGCATCCTCGCCAAGCGAGGCGAGCTATGACGGCTGTTCGGGGGAACTGGATCACGCGGGGTGCGGCGTCATGACCACGTCCAATGTCATCATCCTGATCGTCCGCTACGGCCTCGTCGTGCTGTTCTTTCCGGCCAGCGCGCTCGACAAGATTTTCAATTTCAAAGGCGCGGTGAAGCAGGCGTTGCAGGTGTTCTCGTCGCACCGTGTCGCGGCGGCGCTGATCCTGGTCGGCGTGTTCGTCGAACTCGTCATGCCGCTCGGCATCCTGACCGGGCTGGCGGACCGGCTCGCGGCCTTCATCATGGCCGGCTATTGCGCGGTGACTGCGGTGCTGTTCAAGCGGTTTTGGGAACCCGGGGATTTCTGGCGCGCCGGCGAGAGCAAGGGCCGCGAGCTGTTCTGGGACTTCCTGAAGAACTTCTCCCTCGCATCCGGCTTCTTGCTGATAACGGTCGGACTCGACGGGCATGACTGGTACGCCTTCGTGAGCAATCCCCTGGCGTCGTCCCACCCTTATGCGGCCTCCGCGCCGCTGCAATGATCTTTGGAGACCGGCGATGCAAAACCCGATTGCGATGATGGCGGCCGAAGGCGGGCAGGGCGGAGGGGATGGCAAGAGCGGACCGAAGCCGCACGTGCCTTACTGGCACCTCTGGACCGACGAGAACGGAGTCAGCCACCAGACGGAGTGCGCGCTGACGCAATTCGAGCTGAAAGGCGTGGGCGGGGCCGACCCGCAATGGAACAACAAGCACGAAAAGGTTCCGTCCACCGTCGTCGTCACGGTGCAGCCGGTCGGCTGGGTGGGCGACTGGCACGAGAACCCGGCGCCGCAATGGATCATCGTGCTGTCGGGCCGCTGGTGGATCGAGAGCATGGACGGCATCCGCATCGAACAGGGGCCTGGCGAGTTCTCCTTCGGCGAGGACCAGGGCTGCACGGCGAGCGCGGACGGCCGCAAGGGGCATCGCTCGGGCACGATCGGCGATCAGCCTGCCGTCCTAATGACGGTGCAGCTTCACGTCGATCCAAAACACGAGCCCTGCCACATGAGCTGAAAAGCGGACGCCGCGATAGGAAAGTCAGGCCAGCCATGAGCGAACAGACCTTACGGGCCATCGCCGGCTTCACCCTGGTCACGGCCGACCTTGCCCGCCTGGTCCAGTTCTATTGCGACGTCCTGGGCTTCGCGTCGCACGGGGCCGATGCGCCGATCGACACCGGCGACATGGCGCTGCTCGGCCTGTCCGGCGCGGGGCGGCGCCAGGTGCTGAGCCTTGGTGATCAGTCGCTGTGGATCGACCAGTTTGAACAGGCGGGCCGGACCTACCCGTCGGACGGCGATGCGGCGTCGCTGTGGTTCCAGCACCTCGCCCTCGTCACGGACGACATGCCCAGCGCCTATGGCCGCCTGCGCGGCATCACGCCGATCTCGCAGGGAGGGCCGCAACTTCTGCCCGCTTCCTCGGGCGGCGTGCAGGCGTTCAAATTCCGCGACCCGGACGGCCATCCGCTCGAACTGCTGCAGTTTCCCGACGGCAAGACGCCGGGCGCTTGGCGGGACCGGCGCAGGCTGGACGGGCAGATCGGGCTGGGCATCGACCACTCGGCCATCAGCGTGTCGGATGCGGAGGCGAGTGCGGCCTTCTATCAGGCGCTCGGTCTGGATATCGGCCACCGCACCCTTAATGAGGGGCCGGCGCAGCAACGCCTCGACGGCCTTGCCGAAGTCGAGGTCGCGGTGGTTCCGATGAAGCCGCAGGGCGGCACGCCGCATCTGGAGCTGCTCGGCTATCGCACGCCGCAGGGCGAGGCCGGCCCGGCGCTGCGCCCCAACGACGTGGCCGCGACGCGCATCGTCTGGCGCGGCGGCCAGGCGCGGCTGATCGGCGACCCGGACGGCCACTTGCACCAGGTTCTGACGTAAGGGAGCATCGCCTATGACCGAAGACAGTTCGCTGTTGCCGGGACGCCTGTTGCGCAGGGCGGGACCGCCGGAGAAGGTCGAACCCTTTCAGGGCGTGCAGATCGACGATACGCGGCTGGCTGAGGTTCTGTCCCCAGACACCAGGCTGCTTCGCCTGTATGAAGGAACCCTGCACGGCGAGGGCCCGGTCTGGCATCCTGCGGAGGGATGTCTTTACTGGTCCGACGTGCCGAACCGCCGGCTGCTGCAATGGCATCCCGACGACGGCCGGGTCACGGTCGCAATCGACGGCACGTATTTCATGAACGGCAATGCGCTGGGCGCGGATGGCCGGCTGGTTCATTGCGAGCATGGCCGGCGCTGCATCAGCCGCTCCAACAGCGATGGCGCCGTCGAGCCGATCGTCACCCATTTCGAGGGCAAGCGGCTCAACTCACCGAACGACATCACGGTGGCGGCAGATGGCGCCATCTGGTTCACCGACCCGACCTTTGGGCTTCTGATGCCGAATCAGGGCAGCCTCGCTGAACCCGAGCTCGACCACCGCAGCGTCTACCGGTTCGACCCGGCCAGCCGCGACTTGCGCCGGATGGCCGATTTCGAGCAGCCCAACGGCCTGTTCTTCTCGCCCGATGGTCGGACGCTCTACGTGTCCGACACGGCGCTCTCGCTTAACGAGATACCCGGGCCGGAGACCGGAAGCACGCACGAGATCCAGGCGTTCGATGTGGCCGCCAACGGCACCCTGTCCGGCCGGCGCTTCTTCTGCCACACCGACCATGGTTACCCGGACGGGTTCGCCGTCGATGCGCGGGGCTGGGTGTGGACCACAGCCGAGGATGGCATCCATGTCATCGCGCCGGACCGCACCCCGCTTGGCTACGTCCCGGCCCCTTCCGTCTGCTCCAACTGCGCCTTTGGCGGCCCCGGGATGACTCGTCTCTTTATTGCCGCAACCAAATACCTGCTGGCGATCGACCTGATCGCGTAGCGCCGTGGGTGCCGTGGTCGGCACCGTCAACTTGTCGGACTGGGGTCGCGATGGCGCGCGATGAGAACGGCGCGTTCGTAGTTACGCCGCAGCGGCGACGCCGGTGACCTCGGCCCAAACCTGGAAGGCCTGGGTCCGGGCGG
>JAABVA010001963.1_pt1 | contig 21033 bp, 21 predicted proteins | sample 5560331 | NCBI WGS metagenome assembly JAABVA01 (sample SAMN12812661, study PRJNA571458) | rock metagenome | isolation source: Antarctica rocks | place: Antarctica: Victoria Land, Mt New Zealand sud | collected 2016-01-07
TGACCACCGACCTGCTGCGCGACGGGACCAAGTACACCAACGCGCCGCTCCTGCCGTCGTTCCCGTATGTGGCACCGCCGGCCAGCGGCTACCTCACCAAGCCCCCGATCCCGGCGGTCGGCTGACCCGATGACCCTCACCCGCACGGAGCTGCAGGCCGCGAACGCCGCCGAGAACCCGCACGCCGGCAAGGGTCAGGCCGTGGTGCTGGACATCGGCGGTGACATCGGAGCCCTGGTCGTGACGACGCCTGCAGCGGACACTTTGGTCGTCAATGTCGGAGTGCTGGGCAAAGGCCCGGGTTTGGTTGGTGGAGGCGGTGCCGACGGCCGCGGGTAGGCCGACGGCACTGGGCGACCGGGTGACTGTTGACATCGTGCGCTCGGCCCGGCCGGGTGCCGTTTTGCCCGGTAAATTGATCGGCAGACCCATCGATCCGCTTGGTGTTGGACGCAATCGATGACCTGGTCCGGAATGTTCGGCCGCATCCACCGGGTTCCGGTGGTGTGAGCAGCGCACCGACGGACAGCACCGCGGCCCGTCAGCATGCGTTCCGCACCTGCATCGAGCCCGATATCGAGGTACTGCTGCGGGTGGCACGGACCCTGACCGGGTCGTGGGCAGATTCGGAGGACCTCGTACAGGACACCCTGCTCCGGGCCTACCGGGCGATCGAGGGATTCGACGGCGCGCACCCGCGGGCGTGGCTGCTGACGATCCTGCGCAACACCAATCTCAACTCGCACCGCCGGCAACGTCCTGACCTGACGCCGGAAATCACCGACCTGGACGGTCATCGGCCGGCGTTCGGCGCAGCGACCGCAGCCAACCCGGAGCAGACCGTGACCGACCGGGTCCTGGATGACACCGTCGAGACGGCACTCGCTGCGTTGGGTCCGAAATTCCGGACCGTTCTACTGCTGATCGACGTCGACCAGCTCACCTACGCCGAGGTCGCCGAACCGGTCGACATACCGGTCGGCACCGTGATGTCGCGGCTGTCCCGGGCCCGTGACCGGGTCCGCACCACCCTTCGCTCCAACCCCGACTTCCGGAGAAACCGATGATGTCCTCGATCTCGACGATGCTGACTTGCCACTGGTCCGCGCGCCGCATCCAGCGTTACCTCGACGCCGACCCGGCCGCCCTGCTCGACCCGGCCGAGGTGCAGCGTCTGCAGGCGCATCTGGCGACGTGCGAGAAGTGTTCGGCCGCGGCCCAGGAATACCGCGGCGTCCGCCTCGCCCTGCTCGGCTGGTCCCAGCGACGGACGCCCGACCCGGCGATGACGGCCCGGGGTCGGCATCGCGGCCGAGCGGCTGATGGCCGAGGACGCGCAATGACGCTTGATGTCACTGCGCCGGGGCAGGCGCTGGATGCGGCTGTCTGGAAGTCGGACGACCTGACTGCGCCGGACGGCGTCGCCTGGGATCTGCTGGTGGTGGGCGGCGGCACTGCGGGGTTGGTCGCGGCCAAGACCGCGGCCGGGTTCGGGGCGAGCGTGCTGCTCATCGAGCGGGACCGGATCGGCGGTGACTGCCTGTGGACCGGTTGCGTGCCCAGCAAAGCGTTGCTCAGCGCTGCGCATGCCGCTCACGACGCCCGGACCGCCACGCGTTACGGCATCCGCGTCGAAGCGGGCACTGTCGACTTCGCCGCGGTGATGGCCCATGTCCATCACGCGATCGCCGCGATCGAGCCGACCGACTCGCCGGCGGCGATGCGCGCTGCCGGCGTATCGGCTGCGCATGGGTCAGCGCAGTTCACCAGCCCGGGCGCGGCGGCGGTGGACGGGGTGCCGGTGCGGTTCCGACAGGCCTTGGTCGCGACCGGCGCCGCCCCGGTGATGCCCCCGGTCCCAGGCCTGGCCGAGGCGGATCCGCTGACGAACGAGTCCGTGTTCGGCCTGACGCAGCTGCCCGGTAGGTTGCTGGTGCTCGGGGGCGGCAGCATCGGTTGCGAGCTCGGGCAGGCCTTCGCCCGCCTCGGCTCCCACGTCACGATCGTCGAGGCCGCCGAGCGCCTACTCATCCGGGAAGACCTGGACGCCGCGGAGCTGGTCACCCGGGCGCTGGTCGGTGACGGGGTGAAGGTGCGCGCCGGAGTCGCGATGACCGCAGTCCGCCGAGACGGCTCGGCGTGGGTCGCGGTGTTGGACGATGGCAGCGAGACCGGGTTCGACACGGTGTTGGTCGCGGTCGGGCGGCGGCCGCGCACGTCCTCTCTCGGCCTCGAGGTCGCGGGCGTCGAGTTGGATGAGCGGGGTTGTCCGACTCGATGCCCGGCTGCGTACGACCAACCCGCGGATCTGGGCGGCCGGGGACCTGACCGGTCATCCGCAGTTCACCCACACCGCCGGCGTACACGGCAGCCTCGCCGCCAGCAACGCCGTCCTGGGCCTTCGCCGCCGGGTGGATGTCGCGAGCATTCCTCGGGTGACGTTCACCCAGCCCGAGGTGGCCGCAGTCGGGGTGAACCTGGAAAAGGCCCGCGCGCTCGGTCTCACCGTGCGCACCGTCGAGCATGTCGAGGTCGACCGGGCGATCGCCGAGCAGCAGACGGCCGGCTTCTCCCGGCTGGTGCTGGACGGCAAGGGCAGGATCGTCGGCGCCACGATCGTCGGTCCGCGGGCCGGTGAGTCGCTGGCCGAGGCCGTCCTGGCGGCACGGCACGGCCTGCGGGCCCGTGACCTGACCGCGGTGACACATGCCTACCCGATCTACTCCGACGGGCTGTGGAAGGCCGCAATCGCACAGGTGCAGGTCCAGCTGGCCAGCGGCATCACCCGCTGCGCAACGCGCGCCATGGCCGCGGTACGGCATTCGACGCTGCGCGCCAGGTAACCGGCTGCCTCAACAAAGAACGTCGCGCGGGCGCATCGCGAACTCGACCAGAGCAGCCCACGTCGCTGGCCAGCGGCAGCGGGCACGGCGGCATCCCGCTGCTGCGGTCAGTCAGGTCGCTGCTGCATCATCACGCAGGGTCTGACCTCCGCACCGCCAGCGCCCGCCGTTCCTGCCGCCGGTGCGCCAGCCAGACCAGCGCACCACCGGCAGTGCCCGACCAGCGCAGCACCGGCAGTGAGCGCTGCCAGCGCGGTGAGGGCGGTCCAGCACGGCCACGAGCGGGGCTCGAGAACCGTAGGCGCCGAGTGCGACGTGGGCGGTGGTGGCGGGCACGATGCCCAGCGCGGTCGCGGACAGGAACAGCCGCAGGCGCAGCGCTGTCGCTCCGGCGAGGTAGTTGACGACGGTGAACGGCACGACCGGAATGAGCCGGGCGACGAGGACGGTGAGGAAGCCGCGACGTGGCGATGCATCGTCGCGCCGGTGGCGATGCATAGGGTCGGGTCGTCGCCATAGTCCAGCCCGAGGCCGGCCGACAGCCCCTTCACGGGAGCGTTACCTCGATGCGCGCGGGCGCGGGCCAGTAGCTGCGCAGGCGGTAGTGCGCCTCGATCGCTGCACCGGCGTGCCCGGACCGCTGCCAGAACCACGCGCCGCCGGCGGGCCGGCCATTGACGGTGACCCGACGTCGAAGGCATAGACGTCGGTCGCTGCCACGTCGAACCAAGCGATGATCGGCATCCCGATGCCATACAAATCGCGGTCGTTCTCCAGCCGGGACACGTGCACCCCGCGGGTCGGTCCGGTCGGGGCAAGTGTCGTGGTGGCCGCTGGGTTGGACGGTCTCACCGGGTAGGTGTTGCGGGCGACGTGGGTGCGGTAGCGGTCGACGTTGATGCCGACGCGCCGCCCCCGGCCAGGCGTGAGGGGCGGCGGTGCACGCCGCCGCCAGTATCGCGGCGTCGGCGAGCCACGGGGTGGTCTTAAACGGGTGCAGCAGCCGGATCACCGGTCCCCCTGCGTAGTTGCGGTGCGGTGCGGTGCGGCCGTGGACCGTCCCATCCGGCTCACATTGCCGCGATAGGAGCCGGACATGTCCGTGCGGGCTGGCCCGTGTCAGTGGGCCGGGCGGATGAACGAACTGATCACGAACACTGCAGCGCCCCACACCGCACCCGGCGGCGATCAGCATCATGCCGCTGAACCGGGTCAGCGCCACGAGAGCCCCGAACAGGGCGCCGTACATGGCCCCAACCATCATGTGGATGACCGCGCCCAGCACAGCAGGGCCGCCGTAGGACACGAACGTCGAGCCGTGCATCGCCGACTGGGCCGACATCATCCTGTGATTCGGCGTGATGAAGGTCGACGCGATGTGGTAGAGCGGGGTGAAGAATCCGGTGTGCTGGTAGGTCGCTGAGGCGATCATGGCGTAGCTGGCCATCACCATCGACGCGATGACCCCGGCGCCGGCGCCGAGACCGACCGAGCGGAGGAGACGGGTGGATGATGCGGTGGCGGGGTGAACGGCTGCGGTGGTTCGGGTGGTCATGATGTCCTCCGGGAGTGCCGGGCGAGTCGCCACATGCGTTGGCATCTGGGAAACCCGGTGGTCTTCCCATTGGCTTCCCATGGCATCCCGATCAACGAAACTCCATGGCCTACTGGGTGTTTCTGTTTCGGACGGTGCGCACGACGGCGTCGGCGAGGACGACGAGCAGGCCACCGCGGATGGCGGCGTCGGCGAGGTTGAATGTCGCCGGGTAGGGCGCGATGTGGATCCAGTCGATGACCGCGCCGTGGGCCACGCGCACGAGAACGTTGCCCAGGCCGCCACCGAGGGCGACCGCGAGCCCGAGCCGTTGAAGCCGGAACGCGCTCCGTGCCAGCCACAGCGCTACCGCAACCGTCGCCGCGACCCCGGCCAGCAGAACCAGCACTGGGTGGGAGCCGCCGAGGCCGAACGCCGCACCGCGATTGTTCAGCAGGGACAGGGTGACACCGAACGTCGCAACCTTGCCGCCGTTCGGTAGGGAGGTCCAAGCCCACACGGTGCTAGCGACGTCCACCGCGACGACCACAGCCGTCACGGCCACAGCCTCCCACCGCCCGGGTGAGGGTGATGTCGCTGAGCCTCGGGTCGCTGCAGCGGATCTGCTGGTCATCGGCGCAACGGCCGGGTGAACCACCACGCCGCGATCGCGAGCACGTCGATGCCCCAACTGATACCGCTGTGCCCGGAGCGGGCCAGTAGCGCGCTGGTCACGATGAGCGCGATGGTAGGCGTCCAGGACAGCAACCACCGACCCGGCAGCTGCCCGGCCCGGCGTGACACCGGGGCACCAGTGGAACCGGCCAGCTGCGCCACCCGGGCGCCACTCGGGTTGGTCAGAACCGCGGTCCCGAACCGGACGGTCGGCACGGTCTCGTTACCGCCGTTGGCCGCCCGGACCTGCGCGCGGGCCTCCTCGTCCTCCCAGATGTTGCGCCAGCTCGCCTCGACACCTCGGCGGGACAGGTCGGAGCGAAGGGACGAGCAGTAAGGGCAGCCGGGCCGCCAGAAGACCTCGACATCGACCGGCGCTGCGTTCTCGGGAGAAATGCTCACCACACGGGAACCCGCAGAAGGCAGCGAATCCTTCCCGAGGTGGGATGGCCACCGGCGCTTCGGTGGACCGCGACGATGTCACCTCGACCGCCGGCGGCGTCTGGGGGGTGTCACGCATCGGGTGCCGGCAGCGCCATCAACGAGGCGATGACAGCGTCAAGGGTGGGAGCGCTGACATCGGCGGGCGTGAACGCCGGGGTCGGCTGGCCTTCCAGGCGCGCGGCCACCAGCCGGTGGCCAGACCGGCGCCGTGCGCGCCGTGGATGTCCGAGGAGTGGACGGCAACTACCGGCAACGAGCGTGACCCGCTCGGCCGGGACGCCCACCGCGCGTAAGGCGAGCTGGTAGGGGGCGCGGGACGGTTTCCACGCCCGAGCCTCGTCGATCGACAGCACCCGCTCCACCAACGTTGTGAGCTCAGCCCGGTCGAGGAAGGCCTGGGTCGTGGCGCGGTGACCGCGGTCGTCGGCCGCCGCAGCCGGATCGTCTTCTCCCCCGCTGCCGGCATGGCACTGCTCGCGGGGCTCGGCCCTCACCCGCTTCGGCATCTTCGACGCCGGTCAGGAATCGGGCAGGGACCCCAAGTACACCGTCGTCCTCCAGCGCGAACGCTTGGAAGCCCGCAACAAGCAAGAGCGCAACACTTTTGCCGACGTCCACTGAACCTCACCCAGGGTCGGTCAGCGTCAAACGTGTCGCCGTCCACCTAACCACCCTTAAGTCGAACCGGGCGCCAGTGCTGCCCCGACTGGACCTCGGCCGACACGCCCACGGTGCCGATCAAGTAGAGGAAGCAGTGACATTTAGCGTGCGGACCGACAACCGCAGGGTCCGCACGGACACGGTCAGACCGTGGAGACCGACCCGCCGCTCTTCCACTGCGCCCACGAGAGGTTCCAGTCGCCGTAGCCGTCCCACACGGGCATCGGTGCGCCGCCGGTGTTGACATAGACGGCGACGTCACCGATATTCGCGAAGTTGAAGTACTGGTGGGCGGCGACGACATTCAGGTTCGTGCATCCGTTCGAGGTACTCCGCTGCCCGATGTTCCCGCCGTTCCAACTCGCTGCGTGGATGAACTCACCGGAGTTCGTCAGCCGCACCGACCACGGAACCTGCAGGTCGTACAAGTCGCCGGGGGTGGTGCCGACCATGCGCTTGACCTTGTCCCGCTCCATCAGCACCTTCGTTCCGGTGAAGGTCGGCGTCGACGCCTTCCCCAGGGACACCGGGAAATCCAACTTCACCGCTCCGTCGGTGGTGAGTGTTAGCCGCTCTGTGGCACCGTCGACGGTGGTGATGTTCTTCGCCCCGGTGTTCATCTTCAGGGTCAGGCTGTCGTTGAAGACCAGGCCGGTCCCGGCGGACAGGCCCTGAATGGGCAGATCCAGGGCGATGGTGGCGTGCGCCGGCCAGTAGCCCTCGAGGCGGTAGTGGGCCTCCAGCGGATAGCCGCGACGAGTTCCCGACTTCTGGAAGAACCAGGCACCCGCTGCCGGCACGCCGTTGACCGTCACCTTCGTGGCCGTGGCGAACGATTTCCCGTCGGTGATCTTCTTCGACAGGTAGGCGATGATCGGCATGCCGACGCCGTAGGTGCGGCCATCGCTCTGATAGAGCCGCACATGAACCGGCGCGCCGGTCGGCGCTGCCGATGAGGTGGTTGAGGCTGGGGACGAAGGCGGGGCCGCTGACGAGGCAGCCGCAGAGGAGGGTACCGCAGAGGAGGGGGCGCCGGACTGCGCGCTTGATCCCGCAGTCCCCGCTGCAGTTGCCGAGGCAGTGGAGGGCGCTGCTGACGGCAAGATTGCCGGCCCGGACGCTCCGACTGACGGAACGGCGTCGACGGTGGACGTCGATGTCATGGTCACCACGGTTTGAGATGACGTCGATCCACTACAGGCGGCCAGGAGTGCCTCGACACCGCCGAGGCCGACGACCGCCAGCAGGGTGCGGCGGGCCAATGGACGAGAGCTCATGGGCGGCACCTTCGATCTGCTCCGGACATCTTGTTGATTGCTGTTGGCAGGCCTACCTCGGCCAGTCGGGTCTGTACGGCGTCCAGACTGGCCAGTGTCTCCCCGACGTCGAAAACGACGACGTCGGGCCTCACCGTGTTGGGCCGGTCACGGCGCGAGCTCCGCAGCGGCGGGCAGGTCGAGGTCGGTGCGGGCGTAGTGGTTGAAGTAGTTCGTGAACAGGTTCACCGCCAGGTGGGCGAACGCCTCCGACAGTTCCACCTCGCTCCAGCCGGCCTGCAACGCGGCGCTCCATGTCGCGTCGGACACCTCGCCGACGTTGGCGGCGGCTTCGCGCACAACAGCCAGCAGCGCAGCGAGTTTCGGGTCGAACGGCACGTCTTCGCGGCGGATCGCGATGGTCTCGGCCTCGCTCAGGCCGGACTTGATGGCCGTGGGCGTGTGCGCTGCCTGGCAGTAGTCACAGCCGTCCTGCGCGCCGACCGCGAGAGCGATCGCCTCCCTCGTGCGGGCATCGAAGCTGGACTGCTTGGCCAACGCGTCGCTGATACCGGCATAGGCGGCGAGCACGACCGGCGCGGTGGCCATTTCGGCGTGGACGTTGAGGAGCCTGCCCGTGCGTCGGGTCAATCGCTCCAGTGTGGGGCGGGCCTGCTCCGACGCGGTCTCAAGGGTCTGAACGGGGATGCGGGACATAAATGATCCTTTAGCTGAAAGACGGGGTACCTATACGGGAACCCGGTGAGCACACCGGTTCCTTCCCGTTCGGGACAGTGATCTGTCAGGCGTCGTCACCACATCATGAGCGGCCTACCCTCGGCCTCAGGAGCCGGGCAGCCCGGGGATCGACCAGCCATGCGCACGGGTGGCACGGAAGGCGACGCGAGAGCATGTCCCAGCCGGTATCGCACGGACTGGATCACCCTGCCCAGGCACTGGCAGGGGGTGGGCCGGTGCGGTCGGTGGACGTTTTGATCATCGGCGCGGGGCAGGCCGGTCTCGGTGTGGCGTGCTGGCTGCGGCGCATCACCGGCCTGCAAATTCAGGTCATCGAGCGGGCCGCGGTGGGCAATAGTTGGCTCGAACGCTGGGACAGCTTGCGGCTGTTCACGCCGCGTCGGTTCAGCGCGCTGCCGGGCATGCGGTTCCCGGCGGGTGCGGACTTCCCCGACAAGCGCGAGGTCGCCGACTACCTGCGCGGCTATGCCGAGCGGTTCGCGCTACCCGTGGAGACCGGTCACGAGGTGCGCCGTCTGCGGCAGTCCGGCAGCCTGTTCTGTGCGCAGACCGACCGTGCCGAGTTCCAGGCGCGGCACGTCGTCGTCGCTGCCGGACCGTTTTCCCGGCCCTACCTCCCGTCGGCGAGCACCGTACTGGAGCACGGGGTCTTCCAGCTGCATTCCGCCGCCTACCGTCGTCCCACCGACATCGCCGAAGGTGAGGTGGTCGTCGTCGGCGGGGGAAATTCCGCCGCGCAGCTGGCCGTGGAATTGGCGCGCACACACCGAGTGACGATGGTCAGCCCTCGCCCGCCGTGGTTCCTGCCGGTCACGCTGCTCGGCGTGGACCTGTACTGGTGGCTGTACCTGACCGGGACGCTCAATGCCCGTACGTCCGCGCCGGTGTCGCGGTACGTGCGCCGCCGCGGGGATCCATCATCGGAACCGAGCTGCGACGCGAGATTTGGACCGGCCGTATCCGCCTGATCACCGGACGCGTCGCCAGCGCCAGCGGGCAGGACCTGACGCTTTCCGACGGGTCGCACGTCCGCGCGCGGAGTGTCGTGTGGGCCACGGGCTACCGGTCGGATCTGCACTGGCTTGATCGGCGTTCGTGCACTCGGTGGCCGATGGAAACGAGACGGTTCCCCACCCTGGTGATCGACGGCCGGGCAGTCGTCAAATCGTGAGCCGGGCGAGGTCGTGGCCGCGATCCGCGGGCGGTGAAGCGTTGGAGAAGGAGAAGCTGCGCCTAGCGGGATGAAATCGGCCCGCCTACCGGGTTTCGGACTTGTGACTCTTGCAGGCACCAGCTCATCAGGACGACGAGGCAGCTCCGCGACCGGGAAGGGCCGAACCGCGCGCGTCTTGCGATCGGCGTGGCTGCCCCTGGCGGCAGTGGGACGTGCCGTTCGGCGACTCGACGCTGCCACCTCGATGGTCGACGCGGAAGCGCGCGCGGCGCTGGATCGCCGCTGGGCGGGGTTGCCCGAGCGGGCTCGGGTGCCTGAGCAGGTCGTCGGTAAGGCGTTCATCGGTTGCGAGGGCACGCACGGCGTGTTCCCTCGCTGCAATTTCACCTGCAGTCCCTGCTACCACTCGAGCGATGCGAACCACGTGCGCGTCGATGGCGGTCACACCAGGGCGGCGGTCGAGCGGCAGATGGGGCTGCTGCGCTCGACGCGCGGTCCCCACGCGCATGCGCAGTTGATCGGCGGTGAAGTCAGCTTGCTCGACGCTGACGACCACGCCGCGGCGCTGCAGGTGATGGAACGCTTCGGGCGGGTACCGATGAGTTTCACGCATGGCGACTTCGATTACGACTACCTCGAACGCATTGTCCTTGACGCGCAGCGTCGCCCGCGGCTGGACAAGATATCCTTCGCGGCGCACTTCGATATCACCATGCGCGGACGCCGGAGCGTCCCGCGGCCGCGGACGGAGCGGGACCTCGATCAGGCCCGCCACGATTTCTGCGCGATGTTCGACCGTTTGCGATCTGAGCACGGCGTGGCCTCGTTCCTCGCGCACAACATGACCGTCACCCCCGACAACCTCGACCAAATCCCGGACACCGTCCGGGCGTGTCGGTCGGCGGGGTTCTCCATGCTGTCTTTCCAGCCCGCGGCCTACATGGGTGACAGTCGGCGTTGGCGTGAGGACTACCGGTCCTTCGGCTCGGACGAGGTGTGGGCTCAGGTCGAGGCCGGGATCGGTGCACGGTTGCCGTGGCGTGTCATGCGGTACGGCGACGACCGCTGCAATCGCACTGCTATCGGCGTCTGCTTTGGTCAACGATGGGTTCCGCTGCTCGATGACGCCGAACCCGCGGACCTCCAGGTCCGCGATCTCTACTACCAGCACTTCGGGGGCGCCAACATCGGAGCGTCGGCGCCGGCATTGTTTGCCGCCAAGCTGTCCCGGCTGCTGATCCGGCGCCCGGGCCTGGCCGCGGTGGGCGTCAGATGGGTGGGGCGGCTGGTTCGGCGCGCCGGGGGCCTGAGCCGGGTGATCGGCTGCGCCCGTCGCCGCGAGGTCCGGCCGCTGACGTTCGTGATGCACAGCTTCATCGACGCCGACGCGGTCGGTCCGGCCTGGGAGCTGATGCGCCGCGGTGAGGCCAGTGACGACAGCCGGGTCCGGGCGGCGCAGGAGCGGCTCGAGGCCTGCGTCTATCACATGGCACATCCCGAAACCGGTGAACTCATTCCCGCCTGCGTGCAGCATTCGGTCCTGGATCCGGCGGAGAACAAGACACTGCGGAACCTGCTACCGGTGATCCAGCCGTGACTACAGGCATCAACATTTCGGGCGGCCGGGCATCGGCGTCGGGCGTTTCTCCCGGCCACGTGGCGATTCTCGGCGCCGGACCCATCGGTTTGGACGCGGCACTGGCCTGCGCCGACGCGGGGTGGAGTCACACCATCTACGAAGCCGGCGACCGGGTGGGCGCACATGTCCGTGCGTGGCAGCACGCCTCGATGTTCACCCCTTGGAGCCTGAATGTCTCCCCGCGTATGCGCCGACATCTCGAGGGCGCCGGCCGGTTCGTTCCCGACGGGGAGACTGCGCCGTCCGGTGTGGAGCTGCTCGACGACCTCATCGAGCCGCTGGGCGCGCTGCCGGAGATCCGCAGTCGGCTCATTCTCCAGGCGCGCGTCGTCGCGGTAGCGCGAGCGGGCCTGCTGAAGCACGAAGAAATCGGTGCCGCGACCCGGGCGTCTCGACCCTTTCGCCTGATGATCGACACCGCCGACGGAGAAGCAGCCGGCTCCGCTGACCTGGTGCTCGACTGCACCGGCACCTACAGCGTTGCCAACACGCTCGGCGACGGAGGAATCCCCGCCCTCGGCGAACGCTGCACGACCATCGTGCGCACGCTGCCTGACACCAGCGACCCACTTCGCTGGAGGGGCGTCGTGGTGCTCGTCGGCGCCGGCAAGTCAGCCCAGACCGCCGCCCGGGATCTCAGCGCCCTCCCCGACACCCGTGTCGAGTGGATCGTCCGCGCCGAACATCCGGACTGGGGGCAGGTCGAGAATGACTCCCTTCCCGGTCGGCAACATCTCGTGGAGTCCTCGCACGCGCTGGCTCGCGGCGACAACGACCGCGTGACCGCGCGCACCGCGACGCACGTGGCATCGCTTGAGCAACAGGCCGGCCAGGTCCGTGTCGGGATCGCGACCTCGTCAGGTCCGATCACGTACCTCCAAGCCGACCATGTCGTCGGCCTCACCGGCTACACCGGCGATGCAACGCTGTACCGGCAGCTTCAAGTGCACGAGTGCTACGCCACTGCGGCGCCCATCGCGCTGTCAGCGGTCCTGTTGGGCGCGCAATCAGGTGACTGTCTGGCGCAGCCGGCCGTCGGCTTCGACGTCCTGCGTAGCCCGGAACCGAATTTCTACATCCTCGGATCGAAGTCATACGGCCGGCTGAACACGTTCCTCCTCCGGTCGGGGTACCAGCAGGTCTTCGACCTGGTCGCTGCGTACACGTGACGCAGCTCGCGACACCGCCTCGACGGCTACGGCGACTGGAACGTGCCGTGGCCGGCGTGGAAGGCCGGTGGGATACTGAGACCGCGGCGGGACCGGTGACAGTGATGAAGCGGCACTCACCGTCGCGCCGCGCAACCATGCGCCGACCGGCCTGGTCCACCTATCGGCAGGTGCTCGCGCTACTGATGCACGGCGCCGCCGTGCGGGTGGGCGGACGGGTGGGCGGACGCGTCGCCCCGGCCGTCGGCACGATCCTGTCCGCAGCCAACCAGGGGATCGGTCATCGCCGAGGGGCACAGCACCTGGGCCACGTGGGTTCGGGTGGTGGTGAACTACGGGATTCCCTTTGTGGTCGCCAGTGCCGGCTATCTGGCCGGGTGCCGCACACCAACCGAAACCCACGCCGACAACGAAGGACAGCCGTGAGCACCGACATAGCCACCCTCATCGACACGGTGATCGCCCGCAGCGACCAGACGGTGCTCATCGAAGGCAACCGCTCCTTTCCCCTGGACTCGGTCCGCGAAGAGCACTTCACCCGAACCCGGATGAAGTCGCTGTGCCCGTGGAAGGGGGTCGCCAGCTATTACACCGTCACCGTCACTGTCGCCGGGGGCGAGCACCGCAATGCCGCCTGGACCTATCGCCACCCGTCACCGCTGGCCCGAAAGATCAAGAACCATATGGCGTTCTGGGGCCTGATCTCGGTCACCGAAGAATGAGCGATCGCGGTATGGGTCGGCCCCGGGTGGTTCGTCGCGCGGTTGAGCTGCGGCAGGCCGTGGCAGCCACGCGTGCGGTTGACCCGCAGACCGTGGCCGCCCTGGAACAGCGGTGGCAGACGCTGCCCGAGCACGTCCGCACGCCGGCGCAGACCCTCGGCCGGCACGCCGTCGGTTGCGAGGGAACGCACGGGATGTTCCCTCGCTGCAACCTGCCCTGCACCCCGTGCTATCACTCCCGCGAAGCGAACCGGGTCCGGGTCGACGGGCGACAGACCCTCGATCAGGTCCGCGCCCAGATGCGGCTGCTGCGCTGCCGGCGTGGACCCTACGCGCACGCGCAGCTGATCGGCGGCGAGGTCAGCCTCCGTCCACCGGACGGCCACGCGGAAACACTGCTGGCGACGCGCGCGCAGGGCCGCGAGCCGAGGAGCATGAGCCACGGCGACATCGACGCCGACTACCTCACCGCGCTGATGCTCGGGCCGGACGGTCGGCCACGGCTGCCGCGGGTCTACTTCGCCGGGCACTTCGACATGCTGATGTTCGGCCGCCGCGGCATCGAACGCCCACCAGACGAGACGCCGGCGCGGGTCCTCGCCCGTCACCCGTCGGTCGCCGTAACCTTCACCGGCTGGCTGGGTCGCGAGCTGAGCGAGGTCGGGATCAGTCGGCTGGTGGGACATCACCGCATCCGACCGATAACCTTCGTGATGCATTCGTTTATGGACGCCGCCGATGTCACCGCAGCGTGGCAGGCACTACAGGCCGGCACGGCGAGCAGCGACCCGCGCATCTTCGCCGCCCAGCAGCGGCTGCAGGCCTGCTCGTATGCGATGGCGCACCCCGAAACCGGGCAACTCGTCCCCGCCCGCGTGCAGCACAGCGTGCTGGACCCTACGGAGAACGCCACCTTGCGGCACACTCTGCCGCTGCCCACCGTCCGGGCCCGGGCGAAAAGCTGATGCGCGCCGGCGTCATCACGGGATCTGGCTTCTACGGCTGGGCGGCGTTGTCCGCCGCACGGGCCGTCACGGTGTCGACCCGCTTCGGGGACGTGAACCTGACCGAAGGCACCGCGGGTGACATCGACATCGTTCATCTGGCCCGCCACGAAGCCGGTCACGCACGGCTGTCGCATCAGGTTCAGCACCGCGCCAATCTGAGCGCGCTGCTCGAACGCGGCGTCGACTTCGTGCTCAGCCTGACCGTCTGCGGGGCGCTCGACCCTGGCATCGAGCTCGGCTCCCTCGTCGTCTTCGACGACCTCTACTTCCCAAGCAACCGCCTCCCGGACGGTTCCCCTTGTACTTGGCACGGCACTCCCGGCGCACCGGGACGCGGACACTGGATCTTCGACAAGCCGCTGAGCGAACCCCTTCGCCAGCACGCCATCGCCGCAGCCCACGAACTCGACATTGCTATGGTCGATCATGGTTGTTACGGCCACGTCGACGGCCCCCGTTTTAACAGCCGCAGCGAGATCGCGATGCTGGCTGGCGCCGGGGTGTCTGCGGTCAGTCAGACCGCCGGCCCGGAGATCGTGCTCGCCGGCGAGGCCGACGTGCCGATCCTGCTGCTCGGCTACGTCACCGACTACGCCAACGGCGTCACCGACGCCCCGCAGCCGGTCCAGGCGTTGATCGAGCGGATGCACGCCAGCACCGAGATCTTCGCCCGCGTCGTGAATGCCACGCTGGCCCGCATCCAGACCGTCCCGCCGCCGGTGGGCGTCAACTACCGGTTCGGCACATGAGCGAGCCGACGACAGTCGTGATCATGACCCGGGCGCCGCGGCCGGGGGCGGTGAAAACCCGGCTGGAGCCACTGCTCGGCGCCGCCGGCTGCGCTCGCCTGCAGCACGCCCTGATCCTGCACACCGCGACGACCGCGCGCCTCGCCACCCCGGGCGCAGTGCACGTCGCGGTCGACCCGCCCAACGCGGTCGCCGACCTGCGGGCACTGCTCGACCCGGCCGACACGGTCTTCGCGCAAGTACCTGGCCACCTCGGTGCCCGCATGGCCGCAGCTGCCGACCGCGCGTACGCGGCCCGCCCCGGCCCGCTCGTGGTGATCGGCACCGACGTCCCCACCCTGACGGCGGCGCGGATCCTCGACGCCCGCCGGCTGCTCGACGCCGGCCACGACGTCGTCATCGGGCCGGCGCTGGACGGCGGCTACTACCTGATCGCGCTGGCCCGCCCCACACCCGAGATGTTCGACATCGACCCGGACCGGTGGGGCGGTCCGCTCGTGCTCGCCGCCACCATCACCGCCGCCGAGGCCGCGGGTCTACGCGTTGGACTGCTGCCGGCGCTGCGCGACCTGGACACACCCAAGGACGCCCACGCCCTGCGGGCGGATCCGGCGATGCCCGCCGCGATCACGGCGCTGCTGAGCCCCGGCGGGGTCACCCCGTGACCTTTCCACTGCGCCCGCACCCGCCCAAACCTGACCCGGACCTGCGCCCGCCACCTCCCGCCGCCCGCGTCCCGTCGGTGTCGATCATCGTGCCCGCGCTGAACGAAGCCCCAATCATCGGCGCCGCGCTGGCACGGCTACGCCGCGACTTTCCGACCTGCGAACTTTTGCTCGTCGACGGCGGCAGCCACGACGGCACGCCCGAGATCGCCGCCCAACACGCCCGCGTGGTCACGACCGCGCCGGGGCGGGCACGGCAGATGAACGAGGGCGCCCGCCGCACCCGCGGGGAGGTGTTGTGGTTCATCCACGCCGACACCACCATCGCCGCCGCCGCGCTCGACCAGATCCACGCGGCCCTGCACGACCCGGGCACACTCGGCGGCGGACTGACGCTGCGCTTCGACCGCCGCAGCCCGTCGCTGAACTACCTCGCCCGCGTCTCCACCCTGAGAGCGCGACGGCTACACCACATCTTCGGCGACCAAGCGCAGTTCGTGCGCCGCGACAGCTTCGAACGCCTCGGCGGGTTCGCGCCGCTGCCGCTGATGGAGGACTTCGAGTTCTCGCGCCGACTGCACCGCTACGGGCGCACGGTCGTGTTGGACGCGACGAGCACGGCGGCATCGCGGCGCCTCACCACGCACGGCACCCTGCGCATGATCGCGTTCATGCAGTACCTGAAGGTGCTGTACCTGGCCGGGGTGTCCCCGGAGCGGATCCGGCGCCGGTACGACGCCGGCCCCGGACTGCGGCTACCCACCCTCACCGTCCCGTCCACCAACCAGGACCACCCGCCAGCACACCAACCACGTTCGTCGAAGGGGATGCCCGATGCCGACTGAGAACCCGGTGCCGATTCAGGCCAGTGTGGGGGAGCGGCTGGACCGCGTGCCCTGGCAGCGGCTGCACACCACCATCCTGATCGCGCTCGGCGCCGGATGGCTGTTCGACTCCTTCGAAGTGCAGATGTTCAGCAGCGCCGTCGGCCCGCTCGGTGACCACTTCGGGGCGAGCGTGTTCGAGCGGGACGCTGTGCTCGCGGTGTGGCTCGGCGGGATCCTGATCGGAGCGGCCGCCGGGGGCCGGCTGGCCGACAGGTACGGGCGTCGCCGCCTGTTCGTGGCCACGCTGCTCTGGTACGCCGGGTTCACCGTCCTGACCGGGCTGAGCCCGAACCTGGGCTTCGTCTACGGGTTCCGCTTCCTCGCCGCGCTCGGCGTGGGTGCGGAGTACGCGATCGTGAACGCAGCGATCGCAGAGTTCATGCCGGCCCGCGTCCGCGGCAAAGCCAACGCGCTGGTGATGAACTTCTGGCCCCTTGGCGCGATCCTGGCCGGCCTGCTGGCCTACTTCGCCCTGGACACGTTGGCCCTGTCCAGCGCGGTGTCCTGGCGGTACATGTTCGTCCTGGGCGGGCTCGTGGCACTGGTCGTGCTGTTCTTCCGCCGGCGCATCCCCGAGTCACCCCGCTGGCTCGCCTCCCAGGGCCGCACGGCCGAAGCCGAGCGAGTCGTCCAAGCGCTAGAAGGCGTACCGACGGCATCAGCCCTTGGCAGCGGGGCTGACTCTGAACCGGTGTCCGCCCCGACCTCTGAACCGGTGTCCGCCCCGACGACGCGGTCCGTACTTGCCGAGCTGGTGCGCCACTACCCGGGCCGGCTGGCCCTGGGGGCGGTCCTGGATCTGGCCGAGGCATTCGGCTACTACGGGCTGTTCGCGTTGATGTCGGTCGTGGTGCTGCCGCAGATCCACATCACCCAGTCCGGCATCCCGATCTTCTACATCATCGGCAACGTCGGCGCCCTGGCCGGCGGCCTGATGATGGCCAGCGTGTTCGACCGGGCCGGGCATCGGCGCACCGTCGGCGTCTGTTATCTGCTGTCGGCGATCGCCGTCGCGGTTCTGGCTATGGCTACCCAGAGCGGCAGTGCCGTGTGGGTCACGCTGGCCTTCGTCGTCGCGAACGGCGTGGGCACCGCCGCGTGGACGTCGGCCTACCCGACCTTCACCGAGTTGTTCCCGACCCATCTGCGCGGTGTCGGGGTCGGGGCATCGGTCGCGATCGGCAGGATCGGCGCGATCGTCGGCACCCTCGCGCTGCCTACCATCGCCCAGGACCTCGGCGCGGGCGCCTCCTACCTGCTCGTGGCGGCGTTCTGGCTGATCGGCGCGATCGCCATCGGGGTCGCGGCGCTCTGCGGCGGGCACGATCCGTCGCGGCGCGCGCTGGAAGAGGTCGCCCCGCTGCGCGCGGACCCGGTACGGGCATGAGCACGCGACCCGCCAAGCGGCCCTCTGACCTCTCGCGAAGAGATGACCGGCAGCTTCTGGGTGGGCGAGCGTGCGCGTCGGCGCCGACGCCAGGAGTCCAACGATGCGGATAGCGGTGTGCGGGGGTCCCTACGCCAATCCCTATGCGCTGCGCGCGTTCATCACCGACGCCAGAGCCCGTGGCTGCGAACGGCTGTTCTGCCTCGGTGACCTGGGTGGGTTCGGCGCCGAGATGGACGCCTTGTGGCCGCTGCTGCTCGACGCCGGGATCGAGTGCATCGCGGGCAACTACGACGTCGCCCTCGCGCGCGGCGACGCCGACTGTGGTTGTGGCTACCGCGACCCGCGTGACAACGAGTTCGCGCAGCTGATCTATGACCACACCCGCGTCCACACCAGCCCGGAGTTCACGGCCTGGATGGGCACCCTGGCCACCGAACGGCGTCTGTCGATCGGCGGCGTCGAGCTGCATCTGGTGCACGGCTCCACGGTGGCACTCAACGACTTCTGGTGGGAATCGCTGCCCGAGGACGAACACCAGGCCCGCGCCGAGCTCAGCGGCGCGGACGTCATCCTGTGCACGCACAGCGGGCTGCCGTGGCAGCGGCGCATCGGTGACACCCTCGCGGTCAACGTGGGCGTGCTCGGCAAGCCGGCCAACGACGGCACCCGCAACGTCTGGTACGCCGTGCTGGACATCGAGGACGGGAACGCCCGTGCGGAGCTCGTCGCCCTGGACTACGACTGGCAGGCCCAAGCCGCCTCGATGACCGCCGCCGGGTTGCCGCGCCCGTTCGTGGAGACCATCGAGACCGGCTGGTGGACCACCTGCCTGGAGGTCCTGCCGCCACGCGAACGCTCGAGGGGCCGTTACCACCTGTACCGCAGTTCGCTGCCTGAGGGCTTCGCCCCCGCCGATGACGGCTGGGGCGCCCCGGCGGCGGTCACCGACGTCGGCGAGTTGCCGGTGATCCCGCTGTTCGGCTCGCCCTACTTCCCGGCCCGGATGTGGATCTACACCAACTTCCACTGCAACCTGGCCTGCGACTACTGCGCGGTGGCCTCCTCACCGAAGGCGCGGGCCCGCAGCCTGTCACTCGAGCAGTTCCAGGGCCGGGTCGAGGAGGCCGTGGAGGAAGGATTCACCGAGCTGTATCTGACCGGCGGTGAGCCGATGTTGCACCCCGACCTGCCGGCGATGCTCAGATATGCCGTCGACCGACTGCCGACCGTGCTACTCACAAACGCGATGCTGCTGCGCGGCGCACGGCTCGAGCGGCTCCGCGGTCTGGCCCGACATCCGAATCTGGTGATCCAGACCTCGCTGGACGGCGCCCGCGCCGCCACCCACGACGTGCACCGCGGCCGCGGCTCCTGGCAGCGGACCATCGACGGCATCGCGACCGCCCTCGACCTGGGTCTGCCGCTGCGGGTCGCGCTCACCGAGACACCCGAGAACACCAGCGAGATCGGCGAGGTGGCCGACCTGCTGGCCGACCTCGGGATCACCGGCGACGCGTTCGCGGTTCGCCCGATGTTGCGCCGCGGGTTCTCCGAGCAGGGCATGGACATCGGCGAGGACGACACCACCCCCGAACTCACCGTCACCGCCGACGGGTTGCATTGGCACCCCGCCGGCGCCGACGCCGACACCAGCCCCGACATGCTCCTCGTTCAAGGCGAGGCGTCGCTGCGCCTCGGTAAGCAGCTGATCACCGAACGGTTCTTCACCGCGCGCCTGGCCGATGGCAGCATGCCGCTGCCCTACCGATGCGCGATCTGAGCCGCGCGCGTTGGGTACGCCGATTCGGGCGGCTCGCGGTCATCCGATTCGGTGTGCTGCTGGTGTTGATCGCGGCCGGGACGATCACCGTCGTGGTGCTCGGAGTGCCTGACGCCCACGCGTTGCGGGCCCGGTTCGCTGACACCGGGATACTCGGAGCGGTCGCGTTCGGTGGGCTGTACGCGGCGCTGACGTTGACCCCGGTGCCCGCGGCCGCCCTCACGATCGCCGCCGGGGCCACCTTCGGATTGGCACGCGGCGTCGCGATCGCCGCGGTCGCGGCCACCCTCGGCGCCGTCGTCGCCTTCTACCTCGGCCGCAGCCTCGGCCGGGCGGCGGTCCAAGCTCTGTTCTCTGGCCGACTCGACGGGCTGAACGCGCTGCTGGCGCGACGCGGCGTACTGTCCGTCATTCTCGTTCGGCTCGTCCCGCTGTTTCCCTACGCCGCCGTGAACTACACCGCAGGGCTGACCGGGGTCAGGACCCGGGACTACGTCATAGGCACAGCGGTCGGCATCCTGCCGGCCACGGTTGCCTACGTCGCCGTCGGTGCGTACGGCTCACGGCCCGGGTCATTGCCCTTCGTGGTGGCGATCGGCGCGCTCGTGACCGTGACCGCGGGCGGGCTGATCGCCGCTCGCCGGCGCAGGCGCCGCGACGCGGCCGGCAACGGGTCGCTCTCTCAGCCCGGCTAGCTTTCACATGCCGCACGGGTGGTTAAGCTGGGTAATCTTGTCGTGAGCACACGTGCCAGCGCGAGCGCGGTGCGCTCGACGTCACGGACCCTGGCCGTTCGCGTCGTAGAACGCGGCGAGCGGCAGGACGTTGCCGCCGCCGAAACGCGTCATGCGATCCGCTGCTGTTCGAGCCGCCGACATCCTGGGCCAGTGCGACGAACGCCCCGCCCAGGTGGTGGCGTTGGCGCATGTAGTCTCCGGTCTCCAGCGAGTCCACGCCGACGAAGTTAACTCTGCGATCGCGACAGGAACGACCGCCACCGAAGGCGCCAAATAGCCGACCGAGCTCATCGGTGGGGACGCAACCCGCACGCCGGTAGGCTGGCGCGGCACGCGGCGTTCGTGGCCGTGCTCAGCGGGAGAGCCATCGTCGACGCAGCCGACCCAGGGTGTTCGTCACTGCTGCGACGACGGGTCGGCGCAGTCCGTGCTGGACGTCGGCGATCGCGGCCTTCCACACTCCATCGCCGTAAGTAGGGTAGGCGTGCATCGCGGCCGCGAGATCACGAACGTGCAGTCCGTTGCGGGCGGCGAGCACGAGCTCAGCCAGCGATTCACCGGCGCGTGGGCCCGCGATCGTCGCGCCGACCGGATGGCCCTGGTGATCAGCAACCAGGCGGGTGATGCCGCGGGTGGTGTCCTCGGTGATCGCGCGGTCGATCTCGTCGTGATGGGTGTCCAGGACCCGCAGCAATCGAGGCCCTGGAGCGTTCGCAGGGGAGACGCCGAACGCCGCCACCTCCGGCTGGGCGAAGGTGACCTCGGGATCGTGGCCGTGTCGACGCGCCGGCGCAGACCTAGTGGTCTGTCTGTGAATGATCTGGTTCAGGGCAGCGCGTCCTCGGCGGACTTTGGTGATGATGTCGTCGGCGTTGGCTTTCCAGATGAATGGCTTCGGGTTTTCGTTCCAGTGTTGAGCCCACATGATGATCGCGGTGGTCAG
>JAABVA010001964.1_pt1 | contig 21033 bp, 13 predicted proteins | sample 5560331 | NCBI WGS metagenome assembly JAABVA01 (sample SAMN12812661, study PRJNA571458) | rock metagenome | isolation source: Antarctica rocks | place: Antarctica: Victoria Land, Mt New Zealand sud | collected 2016-01-07
CCCTACCCCGACGACGACGCCATCTCGCCGGACCTACGCGCCCTGGAGCCCGGTGCCGTCCTGCCGTCCGCGCGCGCCGCGTGAGGAGCCTTTCAACTCAGATGAAACACACCCAAATGATTTATTAGCCCAGACCGCAGACCCGATGTATGCGGGTGGCGACTTCAAAGGCACATGGGTCGAGCATGTAACGCCCGAGGTTAGGACGCGCCTGGGAGACGCTTGGAGGGGTACGGGGCCGTTCGCATGGACAAGGAAAGCCTTGGTGCGGGAAGCGGGCGTACTGGTGAAGTTTGACACCGTTCTTGATCTGGCTGAACAATCCTTCTCCGCCCAAGAGATGGGAGGCGGCACCCCATACGACCATGTAGGCCGTGTGATAGAGTTTAGAAACTATTTGATGCACAACATACCCAGCACGACTACCCACACGGGGGACGCCGATGTGTTTTCGGACGATAAGGAGACGGCCAAATTGAGTAAAAAGCTGGAGGAAAGGAAGGAAGGTCGCCCCCAATACCCTGGGCGGAGCAACCCCATCGTCATTCCCGGCCCGGTACTTAAGCGCGGGGTGTGCCGGGTGGGCTGTGCGGTCCGCAGCACAATTCGCCCTAGCCTTCTACGCCAAAATAGGGATAACCTCTCCGTTCAACAACCAACTGCAAAAGTACGTTAGATAACCTGCTCATCCCCGTCGGGCACTCCGCGCAGGGCGCATAGGGCCACAGGACGCCACAGGGCTACGTCGCAGGGATAGAACGATACGTAGAACCGCTCGGCCACCACCGGCGCATCGGCGCCCACGACGACAAGGCGAGAGAGAGGCATAGTGCGTGTAGGGTGTGCGATGCGGGCCGCGCGGCCATGGCAGCTGAATAGTGGCGCGCTGCAAGGAGCGCGCGACGCGCCTACAGTGCCACAGCGCGGCGATCGGGGCATAATCGACTGCTGTGTCTATCCCTGTCCCGACAATTGCCTGCAGCGCCTCCCAGTGCGTCCCGGCGCGTCGCATAGGCACGGACCTTACCCACTCACGCCGCTAGCCTCCCATGTTGCTCCAATGGCACGAGAGGAACTCCATGCCCCCACGGTCACCTCCGTATCCATGTCCATCCCGTACGTCTCCAGCCACGCTCGCCCGAACGCCTCCTCGCAGATTGCCGAAGGGCTCGCGCGTGTCTCGCGAACTTTCCGGTTCCGACGCGGCGCGACGAGTAAGGGGGTGTGACGCAGGGACCCGGCCCGACAGCGGACTGGCGTTATCGCTCTGACACCCCGCGCCCATGATTCCATACTGTGCGGCAACGGAGCTATTGACAAATCGGGAAGTTCTTAGCACACTTGTTGAGCGCACCTACTGGTTCTCAGGCACTTTTGGTGATGCCGGTGGAGTGCGACGTGGTGACACTTACTGAGCAAAGACATAGCGAGCGTTCACAACGGATCACGATGAGGGCGATGAGAGGGCTGGGTTGAAGGCAGGATAGTCGAATCGGTCGTCGCGATCTAGGGCATAAGCACAGCGGCCGCCTTGTCGCCCTAAGATCGAGCGTCATCGACGGCCATTAGGCATCACCAAAAGTGCCTGAGAACCCACCTACTTTCCATCCGTGCGGCTCCCGGATCGTCGTATGTGGCCCCCACGTCACGAAAGGATGTGCTATGGACACCTTACGCCAGTTGCGTGAGCGGCGAAAGCTCACGCAGGAGCAGCTTGCCATTGCGGCCGAGGTCTCGACCTCCACGGTCTATCACATTGAGGCCGGCAAGGTGCAGCCCCGTCCCTCCATCGTGCGCCGGATCGCACGCGCCCTGGGTGTGAGTCCCGACGATATTGATCTGCCTCGGACATCTTGGGATGTGCTGGGGCAGATCCAGTAGTACGTCGACGGTGGCGTGTGTGTCCAGGTGAGAGGAGAGTTAGCATGGCAACGCTGGAGGACTTGGCGCGCGGGGCGGCGGTGCGCGGGGTGCTGCCCGACGGGCTCGTGACGGTCGTCGACGTCGCGTGGTATGGCTCGGGCTGCGCGGAGCTGACCTACAAGGACGCCGGAGGCCGTTTGGGCAGCGAGTTGCTCTACCGCGACCGCGAGCCGACGCTGGAGATCGCGACAGTGGGGCGGCTGTGGAGCTTCGACGGCGATGGCGCACTGCTGCGTCTAGTCTCCGAGGCGCAGCGCATTCGCCTGGCCTATCTTTTCGATCCTGTCCTGGCTGTCCACACCTCCATCGTTGATCCGCTGCCGCACCAAATCACGGCCGTCTACAAGGAGATGCTGACGCGGCAGCCGCTGCGCTTCCTGCTTGCCGACGACCCGGGCGCGGGCAAGACCATCATGGCCGGCCTGCTGATCAAGGAGTTGCTGATCCGGGGCGACCTGCAGCGCTGCCTTATCTGTTGTCCGGGCTCGCTCGCCGAGCAGTGGCAGGACGAGTTGTGGCGGCGCTTCGGCTTGAATTTTGACGTAATCACGCGAGAGAGCATTGAGGGCTCCCGCTCGGGCAACCCCTACGCCGATAAGAGCCTGGTGATCAGCCGGCTCGACCACATGAGCCGCAACGAGGACATCCAGGCCAAGCTCGAGCAGGTTGATTGGGACCTCGTGATCTGCGACGAGGCGCATAAGATGTCAGCTTCGTTCTTCGGCGGGGAAGTCAAGGAGACCAAGCGCTACAAGCTGGCCAAGCTCCTGGGCGCGCACTGCCGCAACTTCCTGTTGATGACGGCGACGCCGCACAACGGCAAGGAAGAGGACTTCCAGTTGTTCATGGCCCTGCTCGACGCCGACCGCTTCGAGGGCCGCTTCCGCGACGGCGTGCACCAGGCCGATACGTCCGACTTGATGCGCCGGCTGGTCAAGGAGAAATTGGTTACGTTTGACAACACGCCCCTATTCCCCGAGCGCGTCGCCTCGACCGTCACCTACACGCTCTCGGACGCCGAGGCCGCGCTGTACAAGCAGGTGACGGAGTATGTGCGCGAGGAGATGAACCGCGCCGACCGGCTATCCCAGGAGGGCGAGGGGCGACGCGGCAATACGGTCGGCTTCGCCCTAACCATCCTGCAGCGCCGGCTGGCGTCGTCTCCGGAGGCCATCTACCAGTCGCTGCGCCGGCGGCGTGAGCGGCTGGAGAAGCGGCTGCGCGAGGAGCAACTGCAGAAGCGCGGCGGCGAGGCGCTCATCCGCGCGAGTCACGACGACCTGCCCACCCTCTCGGAGGAGGACATCGACGACCTGGACGACGCGCCGGACGCGGAGGTGGAGCGGATCGAGGAACAGATCGCCGATCGTGCCACGGCCGCGCGCAGCATCGCCGAGTTGAGGGCCGAGATCGTGTCGCTGGAGCGGTTGGAGGAGTTGGCGCTGCGGGTGCGGCAGGCGGGGACGGACCGCAAGTGGGACGAGCTTTCGCGCCTGTTGCAGGACGACGGCGAGATGTTTGACGCCGAGGGGAGCCGGCGCAAGCTCATCATCTTCACCGAGCACCGCGACACGCTGGCCTACTTGCGCGACCGCATCACCTCGCTGCTCGGGCGGCCGGAGTCCGTGGTGGTGATCCACGGCGGGATGGGGCGCGAGGAGCGGCGCAAGGTACAGGAGGCCTTCACGCAGGACAAGGAGGTGCAGATCCTGCTGGCCACCGACGCCGCCGGCGAGGGCCTCAACTTGCAGCGGGCGCACCTTATGGTCAACTACGACCTGCCGTGGAACCCGAACCGGCTGGAGCAGCGCTTCGGGCGCATCCACCGCATCGGACAGACCGAGGTGTGCCACCTGTGGAACCTCGTGGCGCTTGAAACGCGCGAGGGCGACGTGTTCCACCGGCTGTTCGAGAAGCTGGACGAGGAGCGCAAGGCGCTGGGCGGCCAGGTCTTCGATGTGCTGGGCAAGATCTTCGGCGAGACGCCGCTGCGGCAGCTGCTCATCGACGCGATCCGCTACGGGGACCAGCCGGAGGTGCGCGCCCAGCTCACGCGCAAGGTCGACGAGGCCATGGACCGGGCGCAGCTCACCGCCTTGATCGAGGAGCGGGCGCTGGCGCAGGACAGCATGGACACGGCGCGCGTGCTGGAGATCCGGGAAGAGATGGAGCGGGCCGCGGTGCGGCGGCTGCAGCCGCACTTCATCGCCGGCTTCTTCCGCGAGGCGTTGCGCCTCTTGGGCGGGAGCCTCAACGAGCGCGAGGGCGGCCGCTACGAGGTGACGCGCGTGCCGGCGGCGATCCGGCAGCGCGACCGGCAGATAGGGGTGGGCGAGGCGGTGCGCTCGGACTACGAGCGCATCGCCTTCGACAAAAGCCTGATCGCCGTGGCGGGGAAGCCTTTAGCGGCATTCGTGTGCCCGGGCCACCCACTGCTCGACGCCACGATCGACCTCGTGCTGGAGCGGTACCGCGACCTGCTCAAGCGCGGGGCGGTGCTGGTGGACCCGACGGACGCGGGCGAGGACGTGCGGGCGCTGTTCTACCTGGAGCACGCCTTGCAGGACGCGCGGACGGACCGCGAGGGCAACCGGCGCGTCGTGTCCAAACGGCTGCAGTTCGTGGAGATCGACGGGCAGGGGCGTGTGCGCGACGCCGGCCCCGCGCCGTACCTCGACTATCGCCCGCTCACCAACGAGGAGCGGACGACCGTCGCGGAGGCGCTCGACGCCCCGTGGCTGCGCGGCAACCTGGACGGGCAGGCGCTCGGCTACGCGGCGGAGCATCTCGTGCCGGGCCACCTCGATGAAGTGCGCCGGCGCAAGGACGAGTTGGTGGGCAAGACCCTGGCGGCGGTCAATGATCGGCTGACCAAAGAGATCAACTACTGGGACCACCGGGCGGCGCAATTGAAAGAGCAGGAGCTGGCGGGCAAGACGCCGCGGCTCAACTCGGCGCTGGCGCGCAGGCGGGCCGACGAGCTAGAGGCGCGGCTGCAGAAGCGGCGGCAAGAGCTGGAACAGGAGCGGCAGGTCTCGCCGTTGCCGCCGGTGGTGATCGGTGGCGCGCTCGTCGTGCCGATGGGGCTCTTTGCGCGGCTGGGCGTCGCCGACGGGCCGAGCCTGCACGCGCTGGAAACGGCGCGGGTGGAGCGGCTGGCCATGGACGCCGTGATGGAGGCGGAGCGGCGGCTGGGCTTCGAGCCGCGCGACGTGGGGGCGCAGAAGCTCGGCTACGACGTCGAGTCGAGCATGCCGGGGGGCGGGTCGCTACGCTTTATCGAGGTCAAGGGGCGCGCCGCGGGGGCCGACACCGTGACTGTGACCAAGAACGAGATCCTAACCGGGCTCAACAAGCCTGACGACTTCATCCTGGCCATCGTCGAGATCGACGGCGCGGCCTGCGGCCCGCTGTATGTGCGGCAGCCGTTCCGGCGCGAGCCTGACTTCGGGGCGACCGCCGTCGTCTACAAGCTCGGTGAACTGCTCGCCCGGGCGGAGGAGCCGGCATGAGACCGCTGTATGACCGGCGCAAGAAAAGTGGATTGTGGCTACGCTGCCAACGGATGGACAGGGAGTGATGCCGCAACATGGGTGAGGACATACTCCGATTGACGATGGGCGGCCTCGACGCCGGCCTCCATGTGCTGCACATCGCGACGCTCGACCCGCAGTGCTGCGCATTGTCCGACACCATCAAAGAGGTCAGGGCCAACGAGCGCTTCCGCGGCTTCGATCACGTCCCGGTCGTCAACGAGGTGGGGCGCGTCGTCGGGGTACTCGCTTCTGGTGACGCGGCCAACGGTGCGGTAGGAGAGGCGATGCGGCCGCTAGACGACACGATGCTCGTGTCCGCCGACGAGCCGCTCGCGCGATTCCTGCCTTTGCTCGCCGACTGCCCGTATCGGCTCGTCGTGCATGGGACGCGCATTGGTGGCATCGTCACGCGTAGCGACGTGCTCAAGCTGCCGGTGCGACTGCTCGCGTTTACACTGGTGACACATCTGGAGATGGTGATGGCGGCCCTCATCCAGCAGAAATATCCGCATGATGGTGAATGGCGTGACAAGCTCTCGAAAGGGCGGCGCGAGAAAATAGAGGAGAAGTTCACCCAGCTGAGGCAGAGCAAACTCGACCTATCGTGGCTGGAGTCGGCCGAATTTTGCGACAAGCGGGATCTTGTCGCCAAGCTATACAAGACAGGCAAGCCATTTGTCCAAGATCTCAAGGACGTAGAGGGCCTGCGCAATACGGTCGCGCACGCCGGCAGTTACGGCGGTAATCAGGAGGCGCTGTTAGATTTCCTGCGCGTACTCGGTCTCACGCAACACTGGATCACGGAGCTAACCGACAGATTCGACGCGGCGCAAGGAGGGGGCGCTCTATGACCTACCGCAAGAAGCTGATCGAGGTGGCCTTGCCGCTGGATGCCATCAATGCCGAGGCAATCAGAGAAAAGACTAATCGACACGGACAACCTTCGAATCTTCACCTCTGGTGGGCACGCCGACCTCTCGCCGTCTGCCGCGCTGTCATATTCGCCCAACTCGTGGATGATCCCTCGGCCCACCCCGAGCAGTTCCCGACGGAGGAAACGCAGACAGCCGAGCGCGAACGATTGTTCGCTATTATCCGCGAGTTAGTCAAGTGGGAGAACAGCAACAACAGAACAGTGCTCGACGCGGCACGCGCCGAGATCATAAGGAGTACTGAGGGCAACCCACCGCCGTTGCTCGACCCCTTCTGTGGAGGCGGCTCGATCCCACTGGAGGCGCAGCGGCTGGGGCTGGAGGCGCACGGCAGCGACCTCAACCCCGTGGCCGTGCTCATCACTAAGGCGCTGATCGAGATCCCGCCAAAGTTCGCAGGCAAGCCGCCCATCAACCCGGAGTCACGGGCTACGATGGGCGGGGGCGAAGGCTGGACGGGTGTGCGCGGCCTCGCCGATGACGTGCGTTACTACGGCGGGTGGATACGAAACGAGGCCCAAAAGCGCATTGGGGACCTGTACCCCAAGGCGCAATTGAAGGAGCAGGGGGGAAGCCAAGCCATTGTCATCGCATGGCTGTGGGCGCGTACCGTCAAGTGTCCCAACCCGGCTTGCGGAGCGCGGATGCCGCTAGTGCGTTCATTCTGGCTCTCTACTAAGGCCGGCAAAAAGGCGTGGGTTGAGCCGATCGTCGACCGCGCGGCCAAGATGGTGCGCTTCGAGGTACGGACCGACCAAGGCGAGCCGCCCGACGGCACCGTTAATCGCCAAGGAGCGACGTGCATCATTTGTGACACGGCTGTTCCTTTTGCCCACGTCCGTGCCGAGGGCATGGCTCACAGGATGTCTCGACAACTACTGGCAACAGTTGTCGAAGGTCAACGCGGACGCAAGTATATGTCTCCGAGCGAAGACCAAGCACATATTGGTGACAGCGCAAAGCCTTCTTGGTATCCAGATGGTGAGTTGCCAAAGAAGCATCGCAATTTTCAAACCCCAGCGTATGGAATGTCCAATCTGAGCGACCTCTTTACCCCTCGCCAACTCGTGGCCCTGACCACCTTCAGCAATCTTGTGGGCGAAGCCCAGGAGCGGGCGCGGCACGACGCCGTAGTTGCTGGGCTGCTCGACGACGGCGTACCTCTGGCCGAGGGCGGCACGGGCGCGATGGCGTATGCGCAAGCTATAGCCACATACTTAGCTTTTGCAGTGGATAAAGCTACTGCCAGAAACACTACTCTATGCTCCTGGCAAATTGGGTTAGATCGTATGCGCGACACGTTCGGGCGGCAGGCGCTACCAATGGTTTGGGACTTTGCGGAAACGAACCCACTGGCCGGCGCAGGCGGTGATATTCGTGGGTGCGTATATTCGCTTTGCGAAACTCTCGACAAACTGTCTCCTGGTCGAGATTCACTTGCATATCAAGCTGATGCTGCCAAAATAACGAAGCTGCCTTATCAGGCAATGATTTCTACCGACCCGCCGTATTACGATAACATTGATTATGCTGACCTTTCCGATTTTTTCTATGTGTGGTTGCGTCGCATGTTGGGTAAAATTTACCCTGATCTTTTTGGTACAATGCTCGTGCCTAAAGCACAGGAGCTAGTTGCTACGCCAAATCGATTTGATGGTAGTAAGGAGAAGGCACGCCAGTTCTTTGAGCAAGGTTTGGGCAAGGTGTTCGTCAACATGTGCGCCGAGGCTAACCCTGACTATCCAATAACGGTGTATTACGCCTTTAAACAAGCCGAATCTGAAAGTGAGGATGGAAGGAAGGAAAACGGTACTATTGCCTCAACTGGATGGGAAACGATGCTATCCGGCCTGATGAACGCCGGCTTTACGATCACTGGAACATGGCCGATGCGCAGCGAGTTAAGTAACCGCATGGTCGCTAGCGGTACGAACGCCCTCGCCTCTTCCATCGTTCTCGTCTGCCGCCCACGGCCGGCCGATGCGCCTCGCACGACAAGACGCGATTTTGTCAATGTATTACGACGTGAGCTGCCCAAGGCGCTGCGCGAGTTGCAGCACGGCAACATCGCGCCGGTCGATCTGGCGCAGGCAACGATCGGCCCCGGTATGGCTGTCTACTCGCGGTACAGCCGGGTGATGGAGGCCGACGGGTCGCCGATGCGCGTGCGCACGGCGCTGCAGCTGATCAATCAGGCGCTCGATGAGGTGCTGACGGAGCAGGAGGGCGAGTTCGACGCTGATACGCGCTGGGCGCTAGCGTGGTTCGAGCAGTTCGGCACGGGCGAGGGTTTGTACGGCGTTGCCGAGACGCTCTCCAAGGCTAAGAACACGAGCGTAGCGGGGTTAGTCGAGGCGGGGTTGCTCGTGGCCAAGGGCGGTAAGGTGCGGCTGCGGCGGCGGGACGAACTGCCGGCCGACTGGGACCCCTCGACGGACAAGCGCCTCACCGTCTGGGAAACGGCGCAGCACTTGATACGCGCGCTGGAGCGAGACGGCGAGACCGGCGCGGCGGCGCTGCTGGCCAGAATGGGAGAGCGGGGTGAGGTCGCGCGCGACCTGGCCTATCGCCTTTACACGTTGTGCGAGCGCAAGGGCTGGGCAGACGAGGCGCTGGCCTACAACAGCCTGGTCATCGCGTGGCAGGAGGTTGGTCGGTTGGCGAACCGGCAGACAGCCGAAACGCCGCGCCAGCAAGAAATGTTCACGTAGAGAGGGCTTTGGTGGGCCTCCTGGCAGGCGAGCCGTACACGTCGATCGAGGTGGACAAGGCCAATCCAACTTACTGAGGAAGGGGTGTTACAGATGGTCGCACGCGACGTGACGACATACCAGAAGGTGTTGGCGCAGGCGCGAGACCTGGCCGCGGCCGATAAGCTACGCCTGGTGGAAACGTTGGCGGCACAACTGCGTGACGACATCGCGCGCGACAAGAGTCACCGTGTGCGTGAGTTCCGCGGCGTCGGTCGGGCGAGTTGGGACGGGAGCGACGCGCAGGAGTACTTCAACCGGGAGCGCGACGCGTGGGATGGGTAGAAGATCTGGCCAGGACGACCGTCGGGTTGGACACGTCCCCGTTCATCTACTACGTCGAAGCGAACCCGGCCTACACGGCAGTCATAGACCCGTTCTTCGACGCGCTGGACCGGGGCGAGCTGCAGGTGGTCACGTCGATCATCACGCTGCTGGAGACCGCGGTCAGACCGGTGCGCGACGGGGACGCCGCGCTCGTGGCGCGCTACGATGAGCTGCTGCTGGAGACCCTGCACATCGACACGCTCGACGTCACGACGGCCGTGGCGCGCGAGGCGACGCGGCTGAGGGCACGCTACAACCTGCGCACGCCGGACGCGCTGCAGATCGCGACGGCGCTGCACGCGGGGGCCAACGCGTTCTTAACCAACGATCAGAGGCTCGCGGTCGTGCCGGACATCACAGTCCTCGTGCTCGACGCGTTGCGCGCCAAGCGGACCGGGACCGAACAGGAAGGACAAGGATAGTGGCAACGACGAACTACGAGCGGGTCGGGCGGGCGCTGGAGTTGCTCAAGGAGGGGCTGCGTCCCTTCGTCGAGCGCGAGTTCGAGGCGCACTACCGCGAGGGCTGGCGCGCGCAGGCAGCGCAGACGCTGCGGCAGGACCGCGAGTGGAAGACCGCGGACGGCCAGGCCCACTTCGACGCGCAGGCCCTCCTCATCCTGATGTGGTATCAGTGGAACGAGGTCTTCCGCGACACCCTCGGCCACGCCGAGCGATCACTGGTCAGCGAACTGCGCGAGGTGCGCAACCGCTGGGCGCACCAGCAAACCTTCTCCGGCGACGACGCCTACCGTGCCCTCGACAGCGCCGCGCGCCTGCTCACGGCGGTCTCGGCCGAGGAGGCGCGCGAGGTGGAGCGGCTGAAGCAGGAATTGCTGCGCGTGCGCTTCGACGAGCAGGCGCGGCGCGAAACGCGTAAGGCCGCGGTGACGCCAACGGAGGGGACGCCTTCGGCTGGCCTGCGCCCCTGGCGCGAGATCATCGCGCCGCACCCCGACGTCGCCGCCGGCCGCTACCACCAGGCCGAGTTCGCCGCCGACCTCGCGCAGGTCCACCGCGGGGAGGGGGGCATCGAATACAGCGACCCGCGCGAGTTCTTCCGCCGCACCTTCCTGACCGAGGGGTTGCGCCGGTTGCTCGTCAATGCACTGCGCCGGCTGGGCGGCGACGGCGGCGACCCGGTGGTGGAGCTGCAGACCAATTTCGGCGGCGGCAAGACCCACTCTATGCTCGCGCTCTACCACCTATGTTCCGGCAGGACCGCCAGCGACCTCGCCGGCGTCGAGCCGTTGCTGGTCGACGCTGGCGTGTCGCGTCCGACCGCGGCGACGCGCGCCGTGCTCGTCGGCACCGCGCTGTCGCCGGCGCACACACACCGCAAGCCTGACGGGACCGAGGTACACACGTTGTGGGGCGAGCTCGCCTGGCAACTGGGGGGCGCCGAGGGGTATGCGCTCGTCGCGCACGCGGACGCGCAGGGCGTGAGTCCGGGCTCGGACGCCTTGCGCGCGCTGTTCGACCAGAATGGTCCGTGCCTGGTGCTCATCGACGAATGGGTGGCCTACGTGCGCATGCTCTATCGTAAAGAGGGCCTGCCGGCGGGCTCGTTCGACGCCAACCTCACCTTCGTGCAGTCGCTGACCGAGGCGGCGCGGCAGGCGCGGCACACGCTCGTCGTGGCCAGCATCCCCGCGTCCAAGATCGAGATCGGCGGGGAGGGCGGCCAGGAGGCGCTGGAGCACATCAAGAACACCTTCGGGCGCATGGAGTCGGCGTGGCGGCCGGCCAGCACCGAGGAGGGCTTCGAGATCGTGCGGCGGCGGCTGTTCGAGCCGATCGTCGAGCCGCACGCCTTCGCCGCGCGCGACGCCGTGATCGACGCCTTCGGTCGGCTGTACGCGACGCAAGCGCAGGAATTCCCGTCCGCCACGCGCGAAGGTGAGTATGCGCGCCGGCTGGAGGCGGCGTACCCGATCCACCCCGAGCTGTTCGACCGCCTCTACAACGACTGGTCCACGCTCGACAAGTTCCAGCGCACGCGCGGCGTGCTGCGCCTGATGGCGGCGGTCATCCGCGAGCTGTGGGAGCGGCAGGACGGCAGCCTGCTCATCTTGCCGGCCAGCGTGCCATTGGACGCGCCCGACGTGCAATCGGAGCTCACGCACTACCTGGAGGACACGTGGGTGCCGGTGGTCGAGCGGGACGTGGACGGCCCGCACTCCTTGCCGCTGGCGCTCGACCGGGCCAATCCCAACCTGGGGCGCTACTCGGCGTGCCGGCGCATCGCGCGCACCCTGTTCCTGGGCTCGGCCCCAACAGTTGGCACGAACCGGCGCGGCCTGGACGACCGCAGCATCAAGCTGGGGTGCGTGCAGCCGGGCGAGAGCGTGGCCACGTTCGGCGACGCGCTGCGCCGGCTGACCGACGAGGCCACGCACCTATACGTGGACGGGCGGCGCTACTGGTACTCGACGCAGCCTAGTGTCACGCGCTTGGCGCAGGATCGGGCGGCGCAGCAGGACCGCGACGACGTGCTGCAGGAGGTCGTGCGCCGGCTGCGGGGGCAGCAGGGGCAGAAGGGCGACTTCGCCGGCGTCCACGTCGCGCCGGGCTCGAGCGGGGATGTGCCCGACGAGCGGGACGCGCGGTTGGTCGTGCTGGCGCCGGAGCACGAGCACAGCGGGAAGTCGGCCGACAGCCCGGCGCGGCAGGAGGCGCAGCGCATCCTGGACAGCCGGGGGACGGCGCCGCGGCTGTTCAGGAACGCGGTATCGTTCCTGGCGCCCGACCGCACGCGGCTGGGCGAGCTGGAGCAGGCCGTGCGGCAGTACCTAGCCTGGAAGAGCATCGACGACGAGCGCGATCAGCTCAACCTCGACAGCTTCCAGCGCAACCAGGCCAAGACCAAGCGAGAGGGCGCCGAGGAGTCCGTGAAGGCGCGCATCCCGGAGACCTACAGCTGGGCGCTCGTGCCGACACAACCGGACCTGCAAGGGGGCGTGGAGTGGGGCGAACTGCGGCTACAGGGCGGCCAGGGTCCTGACTCGCTGGCGACGCGGGCCTCACGCAAGCTCAAGGGCGAGGAGCTACTGATCACCGAGCTGGCGGCGCTGCGTCTGCGCTACGAGTTGGACCGGGCGTTGTGGCAGGGTCGGGAGCACCTGGGCGTCAAGCAGCTGTGGGATTACCTGGCCACGTATCTGTACCTGCCGCGGCTGAGGGACGAGAGCGTGCTGGTGCGCGCGATCGAGAGCGGCTTGGCCACCCTGACGTGGGCCGAGGACACCTTCGCGTACGCCGAGGGGTGGGACGAGGCGGCGGGGCGATACCGAGGTCTGGTGTACGGGCAGCGGGCGCGGGTCGTGTTCGACGGGCAGAGCGTGCTGGTCAAGCCCGAAGCGGCGCAGCGGCAGATCGAGGCGGACCAGCGGAAGCAGGAAGAGGACGAGCGGGCGCGAGCCGGACGGGATAGTGGGGCGACATACCCGGTGGGCGGGTCCAACGGCGCTACTCCGACGGCCGCGCACGACGGATCGGGCAGCTACAGCGTGACAGCACCCGCCACGGTGGCGGGCACGGCGGCCGCGACCGCGCCACCGAAGCTGCGGCGCTATCACGGGACGGCGGAGCTCGACACCATGCGTCTGGGGCGCGACGCGGGGCGGATTGCCGAGGAGATCGTGCAGCACCTGAGCACGTTGCCGGGGGCGCGGGTGCGCGTGCGGCTGGAGATCGAGGCGGAGTTGCCGGAGGGCGCGCCGGAGGGGGTGGTGCGGACGGTGTCTGAGAACGGGCGAACGCTCAAGTTTACCTCGCAGGGTTTCGAGGAGGAGTAACGTAACGCACGGCCACACTCCCTGTCGCCACGCACTCGTGCCCCGCATGTACATCCTGGGCCATGTGTACAGCACGCTGCCCCTTTCGTGTAGCATGAGGTCTGATGGAGGGTATAGCAGAGGATGCCATGATGCAACGATCGCGCCTGCGTTTCGGGACACAGCATGACGACGGATGATTCGCGCTACGACGTGTTCGTGAGCTATCGACAGCGTGACCCCGACATGACGTGGACGCGCGCGACCCTGCTACCGGGCTTACAAGGCGCCGGGCTGTGCGTGTGCATCGATTACCTCAGTTTCCACCTCGGAGCGCCGCTCGTCACGGAGATGGCGCGCGCCGTGGAGCAGAGCCGCTACACGCTGACCGTCCTGTCTCCCGCCTACCTCACCAGCACCTTCACCGACATAGAGACCGTACTGGCCGAGCACCTGGGGCTAGAACAGGGCCAACGTCGCTTGCTCGCGGTCATGCGCGAGGAGTGTGCGCCCCGTCTGGGTATGCGAGCCCGGCTATGGCTGGACATGACCGACGATGCGACGTTCGATACCAACCTGGCCCGTTTGGTCTCCGAACTACGCCGGTCTCCCGATGCATAACAGGGGGCGGGGGCGCGATGGGTGAGGGGTCAGGGAGCGATCAATATCAATACGATCTTTTCGTTTCTTACGAGGATGCGGATCGCGCCTGGGTCGAGGGCTATCTGATCGACGCCTTGGCGCAAGCGGGCTTGCGCTGGCACGCTACGGCCGCCTTCCCGCCCGGGGCGTCCCGCCTGTCCGAGTGCGAGCGCGCCATCCGGCAGAGCCGACGCACCCTCCTCGTGCTGTCCCCCGGCTACCTGGCCGATGACGCCGGACAGTTCATTGATTTGCTCGCCCAGACCTACGGCCAGGAAACGCGGACATGGCCTGTCATTCCCCTGACGCTACGTCCGGTCAAGCTGCCGTCGCGGCTGGCGATGCTCGTCGCCGTCGACGCGACCGACGAGGCGCGATGGCCGACGGCCATCGCGCGTTTGTGCGACGCCGCGCGGCATCCCGCACCAGAACAGCCCAAGCCCCGGTGCCCCTACCCGGGTATGGTCCCTTTCGACGAAACCGAGAGCGATCGTTTCTTCGGGCGCGATCAGGAGGTGCGGGACCTGCTGATGCAACTACGTCTGCACCCGTTCCTGATTGTCATCGGGCCATCGGGCAGTGGCAAGTCGTCGTTGGTCGCCGCCGGCCTGATCCCGGCCCTCCGCCGGAGCGAGCTCTTCGGCACCGGCCTGTGGGAGGTCCGCAAGATGCGGCCGGGAGAGGCGCCCCTGCGAGAACTCGAAGCTGTCCTCGGGGGTGACCTGACCGATCCGGCGTCGATGATAGCCGCGACGCTGGACGGCGAATGTGACCTCCACCGCTTGCTGCTCGTGGTGGATCAGTTCGAGGAGACCTTTACGCGCGCGCCCGATGCGGCGGCGCCGTTCCTCGACGCGCTGCTACGCCTGACCCAGCCAACGCGATGCTATGTTGTGTTGACGGTACGCGCCGACTTCTTCCCGCAGCTCATGGCGGTCGGGAAGCCGCTGTGGGATCGGATCAAGGGCCATCGGGCCGAGGTGGTCCCCCTGGACGAGGAGCATGTGCGCCAAGCCATCGTGCGCCCGGCGGAGACAGCGGGGGTGTATCTGGACCCGGTCCTGGTCGACCGATTGGTGGGCGATGCGACGGGCGAGCCCGGCGTGCTGCCTTTCGTGCAGGATACTCTCGTCCTGCTGTGGGAGCAGCTGCAACGTCGTTACCTGCCGCTGGCGGCCTATGAAGCCTTGCAGCGCAGCTACGGGGTACCCGGGAGTCCAACCCGCACAGGACTCCAGGCGGTGATCTCCTACCGGGCCGACGCCGCAATCAACGAGCTCTCGGAGAAGGAGCAGGTCATCGCCCAGCGTGTCTTCCTGCGACTCGTACAGTTTGGTGAGGGGCGGCCTGACACGCGCCGACAACAGAAAGCAGCCGATCTGCGGTTCGGAAACGACGATGCCACGGTCGACCACGTTGTGCGTCATCTGGCCACCGCCCGTTTGCTGGCATTGAGCGGGAGGGAAGGGGACGTGGATCGGAGCGTCGATATCGCGCATGAAGCGCTCATCATCAGCTGGCCAACCCTGCGTACGTGGGTGGACGAGAAGGGTAAGGCTGAGCAAACCCGTCGGCAACTGGAGGCCAAGGTCCTCGACTGGATGCAGCAGCGCCGCGGCCTGTTAGATTCGATTGAGCTGGGCATAGTGGAGGGATGGCTGGCAAGTCCTGACGCCGTTGAATTGGGCTCCGATAAGTGGGGGCCGTTACGCACCATGGTGACGGATAGCCGTGCGGCCATCGAGAAAGTCAAAAGAGCGGCGGTTGCACAGGAAGGTACGCATTCCCTGCGCGACTTAATCGTGGCGCGACAAACTGAAAACGCCGCCCTCGAAGGCGAGATGAAGCCGCTGCGCGAGCGCCTCAAGCTATTGCAGGAGCACGATGCTGGGTGCCCTGTGTGCAAGAAACCGATGGGCGACGACGAGCGGCAGCGTCTCTATGCCGAGTTCAAGGCCGAGGGCGTGACCAAGGGCGCGGCAGTCAAGACCAACGACGGCAAGATCGTCGAGTTGCAGCAGCGCATCGCCGCAGGCGCACACGAGCATTAAAATATCGCGCTGCCACGCGCGGGCAGAGAGTGTCAAGTCTACCCCCATGCCTATACTCGCATATCGAATGCCTCCACCACGTCCGTCACCTCGGCGTCCACGTCTATCCCATACGTCCCCAGCCAGGCGTGGCCGAACGCCTCCGCCGCCGCAGCGGTGTCCCCATCTTCGAGCGCGTCGAGCGCGTCGATCAGCCCCTCGTTCGCTCCGTCGATATGCTGCGGCCCGACGTTCCGGGGCCGGGCGCGATCCTCGTTGTACACTAGCACCATGACCCGACACGCCCCCACCTCCAGCCCCTGCTCCTGCACCCGCTCCCGGAACGCCCGCGCGTTGGCCTGCCGCCGCTGCGCCGTGGCGATCCCCCGCACGCTGATCCGCAGCCCCGGCGTCGAGCGCGCCACGCTACGCGCCTCCCCTCCCTCTTTTTGCCACCGCTGCACCGTCCGGACGGAGATGTCGAGTTGGCCGGCCAGACTCTTGTTGCCCGCCGCCACCTGCGCGCGCCCCTCACCGCCCCCGAGTTGCTGCACCACGGCGCGGATCGCCGCCGGCGTCAGCTCCACGTCGGCCGCCGCCACCCGCGCCTCGTAGGCCCGTGCCAGGTCCTCCCCCAGGTCAGACACCCTACGCCACCTCCCTGTACACGCCTCCGTACGGTGATGCGTTCATGAGACCTCTTCTCGCTCGGCTACCGGAAGAATCGCTGGATGAGCGTGGCGACCAGAATTGCTTCGATGAGGAGGCCGATAACAGCCTCCACCGCAGCCGCCCCACCGAACATGAGGGTAGTCGGTAGCGGCACGTTGTTTACGAAGTTGCCGGTGCTCCCAGGCAGGAAGGCTCGCCCGTGAAAGCTTGTGACGCTCAGGATACCGGCCTCCAGCAGGGCCGTCCAGGCTGCTTGCAGCGGAGTGTTGCCCCCCGGCAAGTGGTGCCCTGTGGTCACGAAGTTCTGCAGCCCAATCAGCAGGTACAGGGCGATGAAAATACCTTGTACCGACAGGTAGCTCGTCACGCTCTTACCGGGCTTATACCCATAGCCGGCGACGCGGTCCAGCGCGCGCGAGAACAGCACACGCCCCCACAGGCGCCCCACTTCCAGCGCCCGCCGCTGCCACGCCCCCTGACGAGGCGTCTGGCAGAAAGAGGCCAGTTGCAAGGTGAGCACCGCATGCTGGAGCATTTGGCCGCGATAGCCGAGCCACATGCTTTGCTCGATCAAGCCTTGTGCTTGGAGGACGACGGATAACTGCCGATAGGCACGGACGGCTTCTTGATACTCGAATAGCGTGCGCTCCAGCGTCTTCGGCTTTCCATCCTCGGCCGTTGGGTTACGAGCACGCTGCTCGTCGCCCAACATTCCCTGTGACGAGCACAGGGCACCCCAATCTACGGTGGCAAGGTTGACACCGTTCCACGCCGTGTCCACGACAGACACGAAGCCATGTTCTATGTCGCCCAGCGTCACGCCGGCGAGGTTCGTTCGCGCATCAAACGTGGTCGACCGTAAGGTAGCCGGTGGCACGACATCCCCAGTGCGAGAGATAGCGCCCCCTAAGTGGGCAGTTGTAAGATCGGCCTCCCGTAGATCTGCACGATAGAGCCTAGCCCCCTCCAGGTGTGCCCCCACGAGGATAGCCCCTTGCAGGTGCGCCCTAGGGAGTTCGGCATCCTCTAGATGCGCATTGTTGAGGATGGCCTCTTGCAGGTGCGCCCCTATGAGGTAGGCCCCTTGCAGGCGCGCCTTTCTGAGATCGGCCCCTTCTAAATTGAGCATAGACAAATCAACGTACTCTGAAGTGTTTACGGGCGGCGCGAGCGGCGCGCGCACAAGCCGTTCAACTTCAACTTTATTAGTGCTACGAGCTAAATGAATCGCTAACCAGAAGACATCTGATCCACTGAGCACTTTGCCGTCGAAGGGGCCACGGCGATTATCATGGTTGCTCCATGCTTCGTTGCTCCATGCCTTCCGCTTGCCGTCGAAGGGGTTACGGCGATTACTATAGTTGCTCGATGCCTCCCACCCGCGCAGCATTTCCTCCAATTCAGCCTTCCGCTTCTCGGTGGGATGCGTGCCCCAACGACCCTCTATCAACTCTGATTGCGCGTCTATCGTGCTCATGCCTAACCCTTCTCACTATCACAACGCCAACCCGTTACGCCGCCCCCTGCGCAGCAGTGCGCTCGCGCAACGGCTTCAAGAGCCGCAACAGCGTCCCCAGGCCGCCACTCGCGCCGTCGAACGCCGGCAGCACCGTGTCCAACGGGATCGCCGCGTCCTGCACCTTGAAGTGCCCCAGGCCCGTCCCCAGCGTGACCGACGGCGGGCACGCCGCCACCGGGTCCGGCTCATCGCTCACCAGGTACACCGCGTCCTTGTGGACGGCGACGGGCATGTAGCCAGCCATGTCCATCTTGTGTAGGGCGCGCGAGAGGTTGGCGTTCGCCTGCGCGATGACAAGATGCCGCCAGTCGGGCCGGTAGAGCGGGCTCCGCTTCTCCTTGTTCCACGGGCTGTTGAAGCCGCTAATCGTGAGCGCGTAGGTGTACTTGAGCGCGCCCAGGGCCAGGCGTCCCGCCGGCGTCGTGTCGTCGTAGAGCCCCGTCCGCGCCGTGCGCAGCCGCTCGTACCAGGTCTCCATCGCCCGGCTGTGCTGTGTCCAGACGTGCGCCTCGGTGATCGCGACGGCCTGGCCGCGTTCCAGCGCCCACGCCACCGTCGGCGTGCAGGCCCACCGCTCCTCCGCGCCGGCGATCCGGGCGAGCCAATAGCCCGGCAGCTTCTTGTCGAAGGGCAGCTTTCCGGCCGGGTCGCGCCGCTCCTCGATGCCGGACAGGCCCAACTCCACCACGCCGGCGGCGCTCAACCACTGCGCGTTCTTATCGTAGGAGTGGAGGTATGTCTTCGCGCGCTCGGCCGGCGCGAGCGTGCGCAGCCAACTCACCTCCGTTTCCGTGTCCACCTGTAAGGCCGGTCCCGGCCACCGCTCGGCGAACGCGCGCCCCGCGCCCGCTCCCCGCTTGCCCAGCTCCTGCAGGAGGTCCGTCCCCGTGCGCCCGGGCGAGCGGTAGTAGGGCGTCCCCATGGCCCGCGCATAGGCCAGCAGCGCCGCCAGGAGCGTCGCGCCGTCGGTGTCGAGCCCCCATACCGCGTGCTCGTCGTAGAGGGGGAACACAATCGACACGCTCGATCCGGCCTCGCCCTTCTTGCGCAGGTCGAGCCAGGGCGTGAGCGCGGCCGGGAAGGCGTGCAGGGCGTCCAGGCCGTCCGTGACGAAGGCGTGGCGCAGTTCGCGGAACTGCCCCGCCACGGCGAGCACGTCGGGCAGCCCGGCCGCGCGCACCCACGCGTCGGTCAGCCAGAGTTGCGTGAGCTTGTGCCGCCGCGCGCCGTTGTAAAGGTCGCCGACGTGCCGGATGGCACCTCTGATAGGGACAAGGGGCGTGTCGGGCAGGTGCAAGCCGTCCACGTCGAGCACGCCGATAGGTGCGACGTGCACTACATTAGTCGAATAGACTTCCTTGATGGGGCTTTGTCTCGCTCACCACCTCTTGCGGGATGTCTATCTTCTTACGCCTGCGACGGCGCGCCTCGATCACAGGCTTGATCGAGTGCTCCGGGGGCAGATCCTCCGGCATCGTCCCCCCGATCTCTTCGATCGCTCGACGCACGGTCTGCCCCACCTCGTGATGCGTATCCATCGCTTTGGTTTGCCCGATGATCCCCTCTTTACGCAGCCTTTCCTCTGTTTGGGTGATGCGGAAGTCGTTGGCCGCCAACTCCGCCCGACCGCTCCGATCGAGGAGATCCTCGCGCGCCCCAATCCCTTTACGGGCCTTTATCGCCCCGAGGTCGAGACCGCCATAGAGCCCGCGGTATCCCGCGTTCTGGAAGACGCCGAAGCTGCGCGAGAGGACGCCCGCCCCATGGGCGGCCTCGGCTAACTTCTTGTTATTCTCCGACACGCGCTCGCGCAGGCGGATACGCTCGTCCCGCTGCTCGCCGAGGTGCCGCAGCTCGTTTTGCCGCGTGGACACGACGAAATAGACCTGAGCTTGGGCGATCTCGCGCTTGCGTGGGTCACCATTCTCGGCGATGAGATAGCAGGCGAGGCGAGAGAGGGCGTAATCCTTGAGCGCGCGCTCTGCCCCCGAGCCGAGCCGAACCGTCCTCTCGGTCGCGGGGAAATGGTCGCCCACGATCCCCCCGACCTGCGCGCAGGCGGTCATGGCGCGCTTGATAGCGCCCTCGAAACGCTCCCATTTGGTGTAGCCGAGCAAGGGCGCGAGCTCCCGCGCGCTCCAGTATTCCATTCCATACGGGTTGACATGTTTGATCGACTCGAAGTCAATCAGGTGTGTCTTCCCCGCGGCAAGCGCATCGGTCGATGCGGCCTCAGGCGTGTCCACTTTCTTCGTCATCGAATCTTCCTGCCCACTTCCTGCGTCATCGAATCTTCCTACCGCTGATCACCATGTTTCGAGCGCATGGTACCATCTTCCCGGCGCCGGGAAGATGGTACGCGCGCCGATCGACGGGGGCGACCGATCGTGGTGCCACGACGCGCGTTGAGGGTGCTACTGGCCGACCGTCTCAACACGCGTCCTACTCCCATGCGATGAGCTCCCCTTTATCGCGGGGCCACCATTTTATCGCGGGGCCATCATCATGCGTCGATCCAGCCGTGCCGCAACGCGTGGACCACGGCCTGCGTGCGGTCGTTCACCGCCAGCTTGCGCAAGATCGCACCGATGTGATTCTTGACCGTCTGATCGCTGATGCCCAACGCCCGGGCGATCTCTTTGTTGCTGTTGCCCTTGGCGATGCACTCCAACACCTCGACCTCGCGCGCCGAGATCGGCATGTAGAGTTGCTCGATCGCGCGGTCGGCCCCGGCGCCCAGGTCGCGGAAACTGTCCAGGACGCGCGAGGCCGCCGTCGGCGTGGAGAGCAGGCTATCGTTGATCAGGTAGCGGCCCCGCGCCACCTGACGCACCGCGTCGGCAAGCGTCGCGGGGTCCACGTCCTTGGTCAGGTAGGCCGCGGCGCCGGACCGGATGGCGTAGAACAGCGTCTCCGCGTCCGTGCGG
>JAABVA010001965.1_pt1 | contig 21029 bp, 20 predicted proteins | sample 5560331 | NCBI WGS metagenome assembly JAABVA01 (sample SAMN12812661, study PRJNA571458) | rock metagenome | isolation source: Antarctica rocks | place: Antarctica: Victoria Land, Mt New Zealand sud | collected 2016-01-07
CGTCGATCTCGACCTCGCAGATCTCGCCAGCACCGAACCACCACGCGGCTATGGGCGCGACTGAAGCGCAACGAAGTGAGGAATTTTCGTTCGCCACTTCTGGGGAGATTTCATCCGCCGTTGACACAGCCTCGCTCACCAAAAACCATGGCGCTCAGCGCCTGAGAACGTTTCGACCCCCAATCTTGCGACAGTCCCCATGGTGGAGTGGCACGGGCGATGGGCTGTCGCTCGGCTCGGCGCTGACGGCGCTGATCTTCGGCCTGCGGGGCGGGTTAGGCGGGGTGACGTGCCTGCAGGTCGGGGCAGGGTTTGCCGGGGCGGGGGCCATGGTCAGCGTCTCGTGGACGAGGGCGACCTGCGGCCAGCCGGCCAGGCGCTTAGCGGCGAACGGTTCGGCTGAAGCGGAGCGCCCATGCCTCGGCCAGCAAGCCTTTCGGCAGCAGCAGGATCGAGAGGTAGAGCACCAGCCCCACCAATACCGTGCGCAGATGGCCGGCGCCGCGGGCGAGTTCGGGCACCAGGATCAGCACGCAGGCCCCGACAACGGCACCGGGCAGGCTGCCGAGCCCGCCGACCACGACCATGGTGAGGATCAGGATCGACTGGTCGAGGCCGAACATGTCGGGGCTGATATAGCCGGTGCTGTGGGCCAGCAGGCAGCCTGCGGCACCGGCCAGGCCGCCGCTGATGGCGAAGGCGCCGGTCTTCATCAGTGCTGTGTTGATCCCCATGCCACTGGCGCTCTGGTCGTCCTCCCGCAAGGCCCGCAGCGCGTTGCCGTAGGCCGAGTTGGTCAGGCGGTGGACGATCCACAGCACCAGCGCCGTCACGGCGGCGATGGTGAAATAGGTGGGGACCTGTGACCCGAGCGGCCAGCCGAATAGGCTAAGCGAGGGAATGCCGCGCAGCCCCATCGGACCACGGGTGAGGGCATCCCAGTTCAGCATGGTGATGTTGATGATCTCGCCCACGCTCAGCGTCGCCACGGTGAAGAAAATCCGCACGAGGCGGATGGCAGGGATCGCCACGACGAAGGCGACAGCGCCGGCCGCCAGCACGCTCGCGGGCAGGGTGACCTCCAGCCCCAACCCGGTGCGGGCGGCGAGGATGGCGGCGGTGTAGGCGCCGACGGCATAGAAGGCGGCGTGGCCGAGCGAGACGAGGCCGGCCGTGCCCGTCACGAGGTTGAGGCTCGCGGCCAGGATGGTGAACAGCATGGACAGCTCGGCGAGGCGGAACAGATAGGATTGGTTCAGGGCCGTTAGCCCCGCCGGCAGCAGCACGAAGACGAGGGCGAGACCGGCTGCGACGGCGAAACCCCGCAGCAGGTCAGACACGCTCGGCGCGCCGTCCGAACAGGCCGGTGGGGAAGAACACCAGGGTCACCAGCAGCAGCACGTAGGGCACGATGCCGACCCAGCGAGAGGACACGAACTCGGTGGTGAAGCTCTCGCATAGGCCGATCAGGATCGCGCAGGCAACGGCGCCGGGGATGCTGGTGAGTCCCCCCATCAGCATGGCGACGAAGGCCTTGAGCGTGGGGGTGAAGCCCATATAGGGCATGATGACGCCGTAATAGAGCCCGACCAGCAGCCCGGCGATGGCGCCGATGGCGGAGCCGATGGCGAAGGTCCAGAGGATGACGCTGTTGGCGTTCACGCCGGAATAGAGCGCGCCCAGCAGGTCATCCGACACGGCGCGCACCCCCAGGCCGATGCGGGTGCGGCGGAGCAGGAGTTGCAGGCCGATCAGGGTGGCGCAGGCAGTGGCGAAGATGATGAAGTCACCGCGGGCGAACACCACCTCGCCCCAGGGGATAGGGTCGTTGATCATCAACCGGTCGGGGATTTGCTGCATGTCACCGCCGAAGGCGATTTCGGTCAATTCGCGTACGATGATGCCAATCGCGAGGGAGGAGAGCAGCGTCGCCTCCCGCAGCGCACGGGATTTGAGCGATGCTTCGTCCCTGGCCCGGCGCAGCGGGCGGAAGGCGGTGCGCTCGAGCCCTACGCCCAGCGCCGCGCCGATCGCCGCCACGATCAGCAGAAGCACCATCAGCGGCGGCGAGGTAGCCAGCGCGATGAACAGCCCGGCGAAGGCGCCCAGCATGTAGATCTCGCCATGGGCGAAGTTCACCGCGTTCAACACCCCGAAAATTAGGGTGAAGCCGATCGCCACCAGCGCGTAGCATAACCCGGCACTGATGCCGTTGACCAAATCCTGCAGGATCGCGGCTTCCATTGGGGCGGCCTACAGCTTCGGGCTGTAGTCGATCTTGCCGTTCTCGACCCGCACCGTGGTTAGGCCAAAGCGGTCGATGTCGCGGGTTTGCGGGTCGATGGCAAACTTGCCGTTGGCGCCCTCGCCGGGTCCGAACTTCGCGAGCTGCTCCTGCTCCTGGGCGCGGGTGACATCGGGGCCGGCGCGCTTGGCGGCCTCCATGATGACGTTGGCGGCGTCGAAGCCATAGGCGGACCAGATGTCCGGGGCCTTGCCGTATTGGGCGGTGAAGGTCTTGATGAAGTTCTGCACCACCGGACTCGGGTTCTCCGGGTTGTAGAGGCGAGAGGACCACATGCCGTCGAACGCGTCTCCGGCAAGGCCCAGGGATCGCTCGGTCAATCCTACGCCGGAATCAACCACGGGGATGTCGGTCAGGCCGAGCTGCTTGCGCTGCTTCATGAAGGTGGCGGCTTCCTCCTCCAGCATGGCGAGGAAGATCGCATCCGGCTTTTCGCGGCGCATGCGGGTGAGGATCGAGCGGAAATCGGTGGTGCCCTGGTTGTAGATGGCGTCGTCCACGATCTCGGCGCCGCCCTTCTTGGCCTGGGCGACGAAGGTTTGGCCTACGCTCTGCCCCCAGTCGGTCTGTACCTGGATGACGGCGATGTGCTTTTTGCCAAGCGTCTGCGTCATGAAGTCGGCGAGCGGCTCGATATAGGTGGGGATGGTCTCGCTGGTGCGGAACATCCATTTGTTCATCTTGACCAGGTCGGGGTGGGAGGCGGAGGGGGTGAGCTCCACCAGGCCGCCGTGGGCATAGGTATCGGCGGCAGCCATGGTGGCGGTGGAGGTGAAATCGCTGATGGAGGCGATGACCTGCGCGTTGTCCACCAGCTTCTCGGCGATGTTCACCGCCTCCTTGGCGTCGCCCTTGCTGTCGGCGCAATCGAGCCGGAAGGCGATGCCGGGCAGCGGTTTGGCGGCATTGAACTGGTCCAAGGCGAGGACGGCGCCTTGCTGAATGGGGCGGCCGAAGCCGACCATGGGGCCGGAAAGCGGCAGGGAGCAGCCGATCACGAGGGTCTTGTCCTGGGCGCGCGCGGTGCCGCAAGCAAGGAGGGCGGCAAGGGCCAGGATGGCTGCGTGGCGCGTCATGAGGTTGCTCCTATGTGCCGGTATCGTCATGCCCGGAGTTGGTCCGGGCATCCGCGCAATCGTCGTTTCCGACTTCAGGCGGTGGGAAGCCCATCGCGTGCCCAGCTCGCCGAGCCGGCGGGGGCGGCGTCACGCCAGGGGTACCGGGGCAAGCCCTGGCATTACGAGTTGGAGCGTGCATGGCCACCTCCCAGGTAGGCTTCGGCGACACGCTTTTCGCCCGCGATCTCCGCCGCGGGGCCTTCGAGGGCGATGCGCCCGCCTTCCATGACGTAGGCATGGTCGGAGACGCCCAGGGCGGCGCGGGCGTTCTGCTCCACCAGGAGGATGGCGGTGCCGCCCTCGCGGATGCGGGCGATTAGGTCGAAGGTCAGGCGGACCAGCTTGGGGGCGAGGCCGAGTGAAGGTTCGTCCAGCAGGAGCAGGCGGGGACGGGCCATCATGGCGCGGCCAATGCACAGCATCTGCTGCTCGCCGCCGGAAAGCGAGCCGGCCCATTGCCGCAGCTTCTGTTTCAGCACCGGGAACAGGGCGAAGATCCGCTCGTTGTCCTTGGCCTGCTGGAGGCTGGTGTGCCGCCCGGCGCCGACGCGCAAATTCTCGGCCACCGTCATGGTGGGGAAGATGTGGCGGCCTTCGGGCGCCTGGCTGATGCCGGCAGCGACGATCTCGTGCGGGGAGCGGTTCAGTATGTCCTGCCCGGCGAAGCGGATGGAGCCGGTGGCGTTGCGGTAGATGCCGCTGACCGTGCGCATCAGCGTGGTCTTGCCGACGCCGTTGCTGCCCAGCACGCAGGCGATGCCCCCTGCCCTCACCCGCAGGTTGAGGCCGCGCAGCACGGTCTGGGCGCCGATCGGAACCTGCAGGTTGTTGATGTCGAGGAGGGCCGCCTCACGCATCATCGGCGCCAAGATAGGCGAGTTGCACGGCCGGGTCGGCGCGCACGGCGGCGGGTTCGCCGTCGGCGATCTTGCGCCCGGCGGCGAGCACGACGACGCGGCGGCAGGTGCCCATCACCAGGCCCATGTCGTGCTCCACCAGCAGCACGGTGGTGCCGCCCCGGTTGAGGGACGTGATGAAGACGGCGAGCGCGGCGGTTTCTGTCTCGTTCAGGCCGGCGGCGGGTTCGTCCAGGATCAGCAGTTCGGGCTCGGTGGCCAAAGCCCGCGCGATCTCGAGGTATTTGCGCTGGCCGTAGGACAGGGTGGAGGCGGTGGCCTTGGCACGGTGGGCCAGGTCCACACGCTCCAGCGCGGCCCACGAGCGGTCGGCGATGGCACGGCTGCGACGGGTGCCGGTGCCGGGCAGCACGGCGCGCCAGGCAGGGAAGCCCACGGCGCCGATCGCACCGGCGGAAACGTTGTCGAAGACGGAGAGCGTGGGCGAAAGGCGCAGGTTCTGGAAGGTGCGGCATACGCCAAGGCGGGCTATGCGGTAGGCCGGCAAGCGGTCGATGCGCCGGCCGCGCAGGCGGATGCGGCCGGTGGTGGGGCGGGCAAAGCCGCTGATCAGGTTGAACAGCGTGGTCTTGCCGGCGCCGTTCGGCCCGATGACGCCGAGCAGCTCGCCGCGCTCGACCTGGAGATCGACCCCGTCCACGGCGAGCACGCCGCCATATTGCCGGCTGACGCTTTCGACCGAGAGGAGCGGCTCGGCCACCTACCCGCCGGCCGTGGCGTAGGCGGCGCGGCCGATCGCGACCAGGGTGCCCGCCTCGTTGGTGACGTCCACGTCCACCACGCCAACGCTGCGGCCGTTGCGGCGGACAGTGGCAGTGGCGGTGAGCGCAGTGTTCACGGCCGGGCGGAGATAGTCGACGCGGAAGTTGATGGTGGGCAGAGGGCGTCCGAGCAGCATGACCAAAGCGTAGTCGCCCACCGTGTCGATCACGGCCGCGATCGGGCCGCCATGCCACTGCCCCGTGCCCTTCCCGCGCTCGAACTCCGGGCGCATGGCGAGGCGCATGGAGACCGTTTCGGCCGCTGGGTCGGCGGAGAGGACTTCGAGCCCCATGAAGTCGATGAAGGTGGAATGGGCGAGGCGGCTCTGGATCTGCTCGACGGTGAGCGGGTTGGCTTTGTCGCTCATGGCTGCACCATCATCTTGCCGAACACGTTGCGGCCTTCGATTCTTGAGAGCGCTTCGGCGGCGCGCTCAAGAGGAACGGCGGCCTCTTGGATCACCTTCAGCTTGTCGGATTGCACCATGTCCAGCAGCTTGAGCACGTCGTCTCGCATCCAACCGTTGGAGCCGCGGACCTGCAGCTCGAATGTCCAGATGAAGCGGATGTCCTCGATCGGGTCGTAGCCGGCGGTGGCGCCGCAGGTGAGCAAGCGTCCTCCCACTTTCAGCACGCGTAGGGATTTCACCCAAGTGTCGCCGCCAGTGTAGTTCACCACCATGTCCATGCCATTATCGGTGCCCTTGCCCCGCCGGACCGGCTTGCCGAATTTGGCGTAAACCTCCTTCATGAAGTCGGTCTCGACGTAGTTGATCACGTGGTCGGCGCCGAGTTCACGCAGGCGCTGGCCTTTTGCGTCAGTGCCGGCGCAGGCGATGACCTCGGCCCCGGCGAGCTTGGCGAGTTGCAGGCAGCAGACGCCCACGCCGCCGCTGGCGCCCAGGATGAGGACCTTCTCGCCCGCCTTCACTTGGCCGATCGTGTACATCATGCGCAGGGCGGTGCCGTAGGCGCAGGGCAAGGCGGCGGCGTCGAGGTAGGAGACGCCTTCGGGGATGCGGATCAACTGATGGGCGCGGGCGCGGCAGAGTTCGGCGAGGCCGCCATGGACCGTCTCGCCCATCAGCCCGCCTTCGACGCGGTTGATCGGATCCACAACCACGCGGTCGCCGACCGACCAGCCTTCGACGCCGGGGCCGACAGCCTCGATCTCGCCGGCCACGTCGAGGCCCATGATGGCGGGCATGGCGATCTTGATGCCAGGCATGCCACGGCGGGTGAACACGTCGTGGTAGTTCAGCGAGGTGGCGCGCACGCGAAGCACGACGTCTCCCTCGCCGGGAATGGGGTCTGGGAAATTGGTCTCGATCCGGAGCGCGTCATTGCCGCCATGCTCGCGCAGTACCAGCGCCTTCATACTTGATCTTCCCTCTCAGGTTTGGTCGAACGCCCATTGCAGCAGCGCCTTGCGATCCACCTTATTCGTTCCGGCGAGCGGAAGCGACGGCACGAACCAGACCCGGCGCGGATGGGCGTAGGCGGGGGCGCGGGCGAGCACGTATTGGCGTAGATCGTCCTCGGTGGCCACGGCGCCGGAGCGCAGCACGACGAAGGCGGCGGGCTTGGTGCCCTTGATCTCGTCCGGCAGGGCGATGACGGAGGCCTGGGCGATCGCCGGGTGGGCTTCGAGGATGGTTTCGACCTCGCCCGGGTAGATGTTCTCGCCGCCGGAGACGAACATGTCGTCCGCGCGGCCGACGAAGGAGAAGAAGCCGTTCTCGTCGCAGTTGAAGACGTCTCCAGTGATGTAGAAGCCGTCCGGGGTCATGGCCTTGGCCGTGGCTTCGGGGAGCTTGTGGTAGGCGTTCATCAGCGCCGGACAGCGCATCTCGAGCACGCCCTCGTTGGTGACCGCTTCGCCGTCGCGCATCAGGCGGAGATCGACGGCCGGGTGGCCCACGCCCAGGCTGGTGTCGGGTGTCGGCCGGCCGTCTGGGTGAGGGGCGAAGACCACGGGGCCGGCTTCGGTCGTGCCGTAGCCGTTGGAGATGGCGGCGCGAGGGAAAAGGCGGCGCACGCGGTCCATCAAGGTTTGGGTGATTGGCGCGGAGCCCATGCGGATGGAGCAGACGCTGGAGAGGTCCTTGGTGGAGAGCAGGTCCGACTCCTGCAGCATCATGGCCACCATCGGGGGCACGGAGGTGAGCGCGGTGACGCCCCATTCGGCCGCGGCCTCGATATAGCTTTGGGCGGTGAAGCCAGGCAGCAGGACCAGCAGCCCGCCCGAGGCGAAGGTGAGCTGCGCCATGGCCAGGCCGTTCATATGGTAGAGCGGGGCGGCGACCTGCACGCGCTCCTGTTCAAGGTCCGGGCGGCTGGTGCGGATTTCCAGGACCCAGAGATGGCTGCGGTGAGACAGCACCACCCCCTTGGGCCGCCCTGTGGAGCCGGAGGTGTAGAGGAACATCGCCGGGTCGGTGGGCTGGGGCAGGATGGTTTGGAACGGGGCGGCGAGGCCTAGGGCGATGAAGCCGTCCCACGCCTCCATCGCGACAAATGGCAGATCGCTGGAGACCAAGGCACGATGGGCGGCGTCGGTGAAGACGAGGCGGGCGTCGCAGTCGTCCAGCACCAGGCGGACAGTGGCGGCGGGGAGTTTGGTATTCACGGGCACGCTCACCAGGCCGGCACGCATGGTGCCGAGGAAGGCAAAAAGGAACTCCGCGCGGTTGGCGGAGAGGATCGCGACGCGCTCGCCTGGCTGTAGGCCGAGTTGGAGCAGGGCGTGGGCGACGGCGCCGGATTGGCGGTCGATCTCCGCGAAGGTGAAGCGGCGTGGCGGGAACTCGCCGCCAAGATCGACCAGGGCCAGGCGATCGGGAGCGCCGGCGCGGAGGGCAGCGCCGAGATTGGACCAGGTCGTCAAGGCATGAATTCGATCGGGCAATTGGTGGCCAGCGCGGCTGGCACCAGGATGCGACCGGGCTGCTCGATGCCGGTGAGCCCGCCCGTGGAGAGGGCGGCGCGGACCATGTCGAGGCTTAGGGTGCGCAGGGTGAGCACCGCCATGTAATGGGCCCGCCCGGCGATGTCGCCAGCGGCTGCACCAAGTTGGGCGGCGACGATGTCGTGACGCAGGATTTCGATGCGCGACACGCCCACTGCGAGCGCGAAACCGCCCTCGATTGGGCGGAGCGTCTCGTCGCCGAACATTTTGGCGAAGAGGCTGCCGAGGATGGCCGGGTCGTTCGAGGCGATGACGGCGCGCAGCACGCCCACCGCACCGTTGGCGTGGTGGCGCCACTCGTCGCGCCAGACCAGTTCGCGGGTAAAGTGGTGGCAGAAATAGAGCCGGCCGGGGCGGGCGGACGTGGGCTGGATGTGGACAGTGCGGAACCGTGCATCCGCCATGGTTCCATCCGGCAGTTCCACAGGACGGGTGAACTCGCTCGGGGGCGTGGCGGGCACGCCGTTTGCGGCCAAAGCGTTAAAGGTGGCAGAAGAGTCCTCGGTGCCGAACACGAGACCGTTCAGCCCGTGCGGATCGGTCAGGATGTCTGGCCGGCCGCCTGGGGCGCCAGTGACGGCGATGAGCTCGAGATAATCGGTCCCAAAGACGGCGAGGTGGTTGGCCGAACCCAGGGAGTGGTAGCCGCGGGGCGTGAGAGTAAAGCCCAGCCGCTGATAAGCGGCATAGGCATCGTCCAACCGGTCACGCGCGTTGACCACGACGTGGTCAAAGGTGGGTGTCGCGAAGGATGGTCCGGTCGGCACAGGGGCATGCTGCACCAGCGAAGCGGGATCGCCAAGCGCGTTGTGCTCACATCAGGGGTCACCTCATGGTTTGGTCAAATTGCACGTTAAGCCGAGAACCTTGGCAGACCAAAGGCTTGCACAAACGTCCGTCATTGAGCATGGCTCCTCGTGCCAATCGTCACCGTGGCAAGGGCACCGTCAACTTGTTGGACTGAGGTCGCGCTGGCGTGCGATGAGGGCGGCGTGCTCGTGGCTACGCTGAAGCGGCGACGCCGGTGATCTCGGCCCAAACCTGAAAAGCTTGGACCCGGGCGGCTCGATACTGGACGGCTGGAACGTGGTGGGGGCGGAGCAGGAAGATCGACCTGTCGGTCCCGTGGCTCATCACGGTGGGCGGCATGATGTCCACTGCCGTCGTCGGCGCCGGACCATGGGGCGCGGCCCTGGCGATCCGGGAGCATGCAAAGTTGTGGGGTGCTGGCGTGATCGAGTGGGTTCCGCGCCCGTGGAACGGGAGTGAGCTGATGACGTAGTTGGTGGCCTAACGCGACCACCCCACAACTTTGCATGCTCCCGGCGGTGTCGGGGTCCGCGCGCCAGCCACCCGCTCCAGGCCTGAGCACGCCGCAGCCGACCAGGTGGGCGCAGTAGGCGCTGACCACCTCAACCGGAGGCTGGAAGTCCGGCAACCGTGCCCGGACCTGCTCGACCAAGTCGCTGTCCCAGGCACGCGCGGTTGCGAAGGGCGCCTTCAGCACTCCTCGCTCCCGCAAACCCTGCAGCACTTGGTCCGCCTCGAAGCGGCGCTTGCCCGCGCCTGTCATGCACAGCTGCAGCAGCACCACCTGCCAGGTGGTCGGCTCGACCGCGAACACCTCCTGCCCCGCCACGGGCACGCCCACGATCTCGCCCAGGCCCGCGTCGTGCGCCCATCGCGCCCAGGCCGGATCGCCCGGACGATGTGGGGCAGCCCAGGCAGCGACGATTGCCTCGGTGAGCCGGGCATGCCGCCCGGCCCGCCGGACGCGCTCGGCTTCGGCCCGCGCCTGCCCGGCCGCGCGCAGGCGCGCCTCGGCCCGGGTGACGCGTGCGTTGAAGCCAGCGCCGGGGTGCCTCGTGCAGGATGGCGCGGGCATGCGCCTCCCGAGTGGCGAGCCGGGGCACGGCCGAAAGATCCACTTCGACGCAGGGCAGGCCGCGGTGTCGCAGCTCAATCACCTTCTCGGGCTCGCAGAAGTGCGTGACCGCGAACTCGACCGCGAGGGTGCGCCCGGCCCGGTGCAGGACGGCGTCGGGCCGCAGGCCGCCCAGGTCCACCTCCGTCTCGACCGCCTCGCAGCGGAACACCTGGGCTGCCGCCACGTGCTCGCGCACGCCGTCCAGTTCGGCCACGGCTTCGGGCAGCAGCAACTCGCGTGCCGCGCGGACCACCTCCTTGGCCAGCTGGTGCAGCGTCGTCTCCCATGCCGCCTTGCAGGCGCGGCCGCCGACGTGGGCGAAGTGCGGCGCGACGAGCGCGCCCTTGCGGGCGACCAGCGGGCTGCCGCAGCGCGGGCAGCGGCACCAGCAAGCGAGGCCCGCGGGCACCTCGGCGACGTGCATCAGGCGCCCGTCCGGGGACAGCCCATACGGCAGCAGCGCAGCGAGGTCGCAGGCGGGCATGCACGCATACTGGCCCGGCTGGCCGGCCGGCGCCACCGGGCCGGCCAAACACCGCAGCGCCGGCAATCCCGTCGGTCGACGACTTGGCTGCGGCCGGCTCAGCGTGTCAGGGGCGTCGGCCTCTGCAAGCATTATCCGCTAGGCATCGGGCGCGGCGGTTCCGACCACCAGCCCGAGCCATAGCCGGACAGGGGGAACTCGGCCTAACGGCAGCATCCACGCGGATTTTTACGGCAGCGCCCAAGCCGAGGCGGAAGCGCCCTGTTCGGGCAGGAAATCCGCTATTCACGACAACGGTTGGTTTCCGTGGACCGGCACGTCGCCGAACAAGGAGGAAACCTCGCCCCATAATGGCCCTTGCTGGCCAGCAAGGGCCCGCACGCGACGCATGAGCGACGGCGCTCACCCAGCACGGCCACCTGGGCCGGCACGATCCGAGCCTGGAGTGCTGCCGTGAGTTGCTTCGCCTCGGCGAGCCGAAGCCCAAGCTCGGCCAAGCCGGCCTGCTCATCGCGCTCGATGCGGGCCACCTCGGTTTCCGTCATCACCCCAGGCCGCAGCTCCGCAACCAGCTTCACCCGCCATACCAGCTTCGGCACCAGCCCATTTGCATGCTCCCCTATCGATTATAGCTCTGCTGCCGCGTGTCGTGCCTTTCCCATGGTTTGGGCTGGTAACCCCTGCCAGCATACATCCCAGCGAAGCAGATCGGCGGCTCCAAATTAACGTGTGTCTTTCGTTCCTTGAAACGCTTCAGTCTCAAACGCCCGTGAACCGGGGAGTGCGCTTTTCCAACCAAGCAGCCTGGCCTTCCACCATGTCGGCAGACTGCCGGCTGCGCGCCTGGTTCGCAGCAATCAGCACCAGATCGGTTTCGCCGCGGGCGATGTCGTTCAACGCCCGCTTCATGCCTTGCACGGCGATGGGAGCGTTGGCTGTCAGCATGGCCGCCAGTTCCGCTACCCGGGGCATCAAGCGCTCGGGCGGCACTGCCTCGTCCAGGTAGCCGATCCGCAGCAGCTCAGCCGTATCTGCCCGCGCCGCTGTCAGGAACAGGCGCTTGGCCGCATTCAACCCGAGCCGCGAAACGTAGCGCCGCATCCCGCCGGCGTAGTAGTGCAGCCCCAGCTGGGCAGCGGGCATGAACAGGGTCATCCCATCCACGCCAATGCGGAAGTCGCAAGCCAGCGCAAGGTCCGTAGAGCCGCCGTATACCCCGCCATTTAACGCGCAGATCGTCGGCAGTAGGAAACGTTCCATCCGGTCGGCAGTATGCTCGAACGAGTCACCGCCACTCTCGCCGGCGTCCCGGCCCTTCAGTTTGCCGATGTTGAACCCAGAGGAGAACGACCTGCCGGTTGCGGTCAGCACCAGCACGCGCAGCGCCGGGTTCGCTTGCACGGCCGACAGCAGCCCGTTCAGCTCGGTTAGGTCCTCCGGCTCGATCCGATTGTGCAGGGATGGGCGGTTGAGCTGGATCGTGGCGACCGCGTCCTTGATCGCGAGTGATGGCAAGTCGTCGGTCATAAACTCCCCCCCTTGAGCGTGCGGTCCATAAGAAATACGCCCAGCCTCTTACGAAAATGGTGGCTCATGTAGCACATTGGGCTTAGGCCGCGACCCTACCCCGGCCGCCCTTTGGGCGGGACCGAACGGCATCGCCCTTGCACCGCCGCGCAAATGCCTCGAACCTGCGGCTTCTTGCGGAGGAGACAGTCCATTGGCACGCGTTCTGGTGACGGGATCAAGCGGCTTTTTGGGTGGCGCAGTCGCCGCACGGCTCTTGGCCGCGGGTCATGACGTGCTGGGCCTCGACTGTGCCGCTCGCCCGCCCGGCGCCACATACGTCCACGTTACCGACGACCTCTCCGACCGCGTGCGCCTCAACGCAATTCTGGCCGAAGCCCGCCCGACCCACGTCCTGCATGCCGGCGGCGTCTCCGGCCCGATGGTGATCGCGGACCAGCCCGCGTCCATCATGGCGATCAACGTCGGCGGCACGCTGAACCTCGTGCAGGCCGCGCTGGCGGCGGGCGTCGGCACCTTCGTCCACTGCTCGTCCATCTCGGCCGTAGGTCCCTACGACGTCACCGGCCCGATCGGCATCAGCCAGCCGCTGCGGCCGGACACGCCCTACGGCTGCTCGAAGGCCGCCGTGGAGTTCATCCTCCAGGGCCTATCGCGCCGGGTGCCGATGCAGCTCTGCGCGCTGCGGTTCACCGGCATCTACGGCCCCGGCCGGCGCACGTCCTACCTGCTCGACGACATCGTCGCTGCGGCGCTCGGCGGGCGCCCGATCCGCATCCCGCCCACGAGTCCCACACCCTACATCCATGGCGACGACGCAGCCGACGCGGCAGTAGCCGCCTGCTTCGCCCCAGTGCGGACGCAACTCGCATACTACGTGGCGCACCCCGAGATCGTCAGCGTGGACCAAATATGTGGCATTGTCGCCGGGCAGATCGGCCCAGTGGACGTCGTGATCGACGAAACCCTCCCCGCCGCGCGACGAGGCCCAGCGGATCTCGGCCCCACCGCGCGCAACCTCGGTTTCACCGCCCGCATCGGCATTGTCGAGGGACTGACCAGCCTCATCGCCGCCCGGGCTGCGACCCACCAGCAAGGAGCTAGGCCATGCCGCATCTGACCGCCGACGATGGGACCAGGCTGTTCTACCAGGAGGCCGGCGCCGGCCTGCCGATCGTGTTCGTGCACGAGTTCGCCGGCGACCACCGCGCCTACGAACCGCAGCTCCGGCACTTCGCCCGGCGCTACCGCTGCATCGCCTACAACGCCCGCGGCTACCCGCCCTCCGACGTGCCGGCGGACGCGGAGGCCTATTCGCAAGACCGCGCGCGCGACGACATCCGCGCCGTGCTGGACGCGCTGGGGATCGACCGGGCGCACATCGTCGGCATCTCGATGGGCGGGTTCGCGACGCTGCACTTCGGCTTCGCCTACCCTGAGCGCGCCCGCTCGCTGGTGATCGCCGGCTGCGGCTATGGCGCCGAGCCAGACAAGCGCGCGCAGTTCGCCGCCGAGGCGGAAACGTCGGCCGAGCGCTTCGAGACGCTCGGCATGGGCCAGGCGGCGATGGCCTATGCCCTCGGCCCCACCCGAGTGCAGTTCCAGAACAAGGACCCCCGCGGCTGGCAGGAGTTCGCGGACCAGTTGGCCGAACACTCGACCGAGGGGGCGGCGCGCACGATGCGCGGCGTGCAGAAGCGCCGGCCGTCGCTGTTCGACCTCAGGGCGCAGATGGCCGGGATGACGACGCCGAGCCTGATCATGACCGGCGACGAGGACTGGCCCTGCCTCGAGCCGGCGCTGCTGATGAAGCGCACGATCCCGAGCGCCGACCTGGTAGTGATGCCCGGCACCGGCCACACGCTCAACCTTGAGGAGCCGGCGGGCTTCAACGCCCACCTGGACGCGTTCTTCCATGCCGTGGACCTCGGCGCCTGGCGTATGCGCGACAAGCGGGCGTTTGGCGGCAGCATACTGGGAACGAAATAGGATGGCGCAGAATAGACGGGACGGGGTTCGGCGCGTCAGGCGGCGGTGTATCCGCCGTCCACCAACAGGTCGGCCCCGGTCATGAAGCTCGACGCGTCGCTCGCCAGGAACAGCGCAGCCCGCGCGATCTCGTCAGGCTGGCCCAGCCGGCCAATTGGATGCTTGGGGACGGAGTGGGCGCGCGCCACCGCCATGCTGCCGTGGCGGAGCACCATACGCTGGGTCTCGACCGCACCGGGCGACAGGCTGTTGACGCGCACGCCGTCCGCCGCGTGGTCGAGCGCCATAGCGCGCGCGAGCTGGATCAGCGCACCCTTCGCCGCGCAATAGGCCGGCCGTCCTGGCGCGCCGACATGGCCGAGTTGGGAGGCGATGTGGATAATGGAGCCGCCGCCTGCCGCGATCATCGCGGGCAGGACCGCCCGGCTCATGAGGAACGCGCCGGTGACGTGTACCGCGAACACCCGGTCCCACTCGATCAACGGCATTTCCAATACCGAGCCGGACGGGTCGTTCGGCGCGGCGCCGTTGACCAGGATGTGCACCGCGCCCCAGGCCGCGACGACGGCCTCGCCGGCGCGGAGCGTGTCCGGCTCGCGGCTCACGTCCGCGGCGATCGTCAGCGCCGCCCCGCCCGATGCGCCGATGGCTTCGGCGATCCCATCGGGGGCCGCCAGGTCCACGCAGGCGACGCGCGCGCCGGCGGCGGCGAACGCCAGCGCAATGGCGCCACCGATACCGCCACCCGCTCCGGTGACGACAGCGGTCCGGCCGGCCAGCGATCGGGTGGTTGGGGTCATGCGGGCGTCCTCCGTGCGGCGTCGCGGCCGAGATAGGCTTCCTGCACCCGCGCATCGTCGCGCAGCTCGGCGCACGGACCGCTGGCGACAATCGCGCCGCCGCGGAGCACATAGGCGCGGCTGGCCGTCTGCAGCGCATACCGGGCGTTCTGTTCGACCAAAAGGACGCTCGTTCCACCTTGGTTGATGGCGCGGATGGTGCGGAAAATCTCTTGCACGACGATGGGCGCGAGGCCGAGCGAGGGCTCGTCGAGGCACAGCAGGCGGGGCTCGCTCATCATCGCGCGGCCGAGCACCAGCATCTGCTGCTCGCCGCCCGACAGCGTCCCGGCGTTCTGCCCGGCCCGTTCGCGCAGGCGCGGGAACCACTCGAACGCGCGCTCCATGAGGCCGCTCAGCCGCTTCGGATCGCGACGGTGCTTGAACCCGCCCATCTCGAGGTTCTCCCGCACGGTCAGGAACGGGAATACGTGCCGCCCCTCCGGCACGAGCGCGATGCCGAGATGGGTGCGCTCATAGGACGGCATCCCGGTGATCGCCCGGCCCCCGAAGCGGATCTCTCCGGCGCGCGGCGTCAGCACCCCGGCTACGGCGCGCAAGGTCGTGGTCTTGCCGGCGCCATTCGCGCCGATCAGTGTCACGATCTCCCCTTCCGCAACGTGGAACGTGATCTCGCGGCATGCCGCGACGGTGCCGTAGGCGAGTTCCAGCCTGGTCGCCTCAAACAGCGCCGTCATGTCAGCTCGCCCCCGAGATAGGCCTCGATGACGGCGGGATCGGCCTGCATCGCGGCGGCCGTGCCGGTGAACAGATGCTGGCCGTAATGCATCACCATCACCTGGTCGGCGATGCGCGTGACGAGGTCCATGTTGTGTTCGATCAGGATCACCGTGACACCTCGGCCACGCACATCGCCCAGCCGCTGCAGCAGCAGCTCGACCTCGGACCCGTTCAACCCGGCGGCGGGCTCATCGACCATCAGCAGCTTCGGCTGCGTCGCGAGCGCCCGCGCGATCTCCAGAAGCCGCTGCTCGCCATACGACAGCACGCCGGCCAACGCGCCGGCGCGAGGCAGCAGGCCGACGAAATCCAGCAGGCCCAGCGCCTCCTCATGGCAACGCCGCATGTCGTAGCGAAACGCCCGGCCATGCAGCACATACTGCACCCATGGGATTCGGTGGCGCGTGTGGAAACCGGCGAGCACGTTCTGCAGCGCCGAAAGCTGCTTGAACAGCCGGATTTTCTGGAACGTACGCGCAATGCCCAGTCGCGCCCGGCCGTATGGCGGCACCCCGGCCAGGTCCGCGCCGTCGAACACCAGGCGTCCGCCGTCCGCATGGTGGATGCCGCTCAGCAGGTTCAGCATCGTGGACTTGCCGGCGCCGTTCGGGCCGATGATGGCGAACACCGACGCTGCCGGCACGGCGAACGAAATGCCGCGCACCGCGTGCACGCCGCCGAAGCTCTTGTGCAGCGCCTCGGCCCGCAGCAGGACGCGGTCCCCCATCCTACGGCCCTCGCGCAAGGCGTGCGCCAAAGAGTCCGGCAGCGGAGCGCCATAGGCCGGTCAGCCCGCCTGGGACGAACAGCACGACCAGCGTCAACGCCAGGCCGTAAATGATGAGCCGCGCGTCGCCCAGGCTGCGCAGCAGCTCGGGCAATACGGTGAGGATGATCGCGCCGAACACCGGGCCGACCAAGGTGCCGATCCCGCCCACGATGACCATGGCGAGGATGGTGAACCCTTCGGTGATGGTGAAGGCGTCCGGCACCAGCGTCCCCGCGAACGGGGCATAGAGGCAGCCAGCCAGGCCCGCCACCGCTGACCCGGTGCCGAACGCGAACACCTTCCACACGGTGCAGCGGACGCCCAGCGACGCGGCCGAGACCTCGTCCTCGCGGATGGCCGTCAGCGTCTCGCCGATCGGGGACCGCACCAGCGCGCGCAGCACGCCGAACACCAGGAGGGCGATGCCTGCGATCAGGTAGAACAGGCTGGCCTGGTCCGAGAAGTCGACGCCGCCGACGCCAGGCGGCGGGGCGATGCCGTAGATGCCGAGCGGCCCCTCGGTCACGCTGATCCAGTTCAGCAGGATCTGATAGGTGATGACCGCGAAGCCGAGCGAAGCGATCGCCAGGTAGTGTCCCCGCAGCCGCGCCGCGAACAGGGCAAGTCCGACGCCGGCGGCGCCCGCGCCGGCCGTCCCCAACACCAAGGCGGGCCAGAACCCAAGCCCCGCCTTCGTCACCAATACGGTCGAGACATAGGCGCCGATGCCATAGAACGCCGACGCGCCGAGGTTGAGCTGGCCCGCATAGCCCAGGATGAAGTCGAGCCCGAGCGCCAGCAACACGTTCAGCGCGCAGACGATCATGACCCCTCGCCAGTAGCTGTCCCGGAACACGGCCGGCAGCAGGACAATGACGCCGATCGACGCGAGCGTGAGCGCCCAGCGCCAGGTTGGGGCGGCGTCGGACCGGATGAGCGCCTCAGACATTCTCGTCCCGCCGTTCCGCGATCAGCCCAGTGGGCCGGACCGCGAGGGTCGCCAGCAACAGCCCGAACACCACGATGTCGATCAGGCCAGGGTCCAGCATTTGCGTCGTCACCGCCTCGACCAAGCCAACCAACAGTCCGGCGATGATCGTGCCCTCGATGTTGCCGAAGCCGCCGATGATCACGATGGCGAACGCCTTGACGATCACCGACGCCCCGGCGAACGGCGTCAGCACCAGCACCGGGCCGAGCATCGCGCCCCCCATGCCGGCGAGCGCCGAGCCGATCACGAACGTCAGCATGATCAGCCGGTTGGGGTTGATCCCCATCAGTCCCGCGGTCTCCTGGTCCTGCGCCACGGCCCGGAGCGCCTTGCCAACGAAGGTGAAGCGCATGAAGGCATATAGGGCCGCGATCGTCGACGACGAAACTATGAGGATCAGGACGCTCTGCATGGTGAAGTAGATGCGGCCGAGCCGGATGACCTGCGCGCTGTATGGCGTCTCGAACGCGTAGGGGATGGGCCCGAACAGCGCCAGCGCGCCGTTCTCGAGCATGACGGACGCGCCGATGGTCGCGATCAGCGGCCGCAGCTCGTTCCCCTGGCGGCGGAGCGGCGCGAAGATGACGGCGTTGACCAGCCAGCCCAGCGCCGCACCCACCACGAACGCGACGCCGATGCTGACCAAGTAGTCGCCGCCCCAGGCATGGGTGAAGAAATAGGCGCTGAACGCGCCCAGCGTCACGAAGTCTGCATGCGCGAAGTTGATCTGCAGCAGCACGCCGTAAACCAGGGTCAGGCCCAAGGCCACGAGGACATAGAGGCTGCCGAGGACGATGCCGTTGATGCCCTGCTGGACCGCGAGCGTCAGGACGTCGGGCACGCTATCGCCGGTTCCTCAATGCCGGTTCTTCAATGCCAGTCGAGCGGTTTCCAGGATGCGTCCGCCTGGGTCTGGACGTAGTGGATTGTGTCCCGCTGCGTGTTCTGGTTGCGGTCGTTGAAAGTGACGCTGCCGGTCACGCCGACGAAGTCCTTGGTTTCGGCCAGGCGGTCGCGGATGGTGGCGGGCGTCGTGCCGCCCCGGCGGACCACGTCGGCGATCAGCATGATCTGGTCGTAGGCGTGGGCGCTCAGATGGGTGGGGTCGCGGCCATATTTCGCCCGGAACGCCTCGACGAAGTCGCGCACGACCGGACGCTGGTCGAACGGGTCGAACTGGACTATCCGGATGTAGCCCTCGGCCGACTTGCCGGCCTTCGCGTCGAAGCCGAACGGCAGCCAGATCGTGCCCATCTGCACCGCGCCGCCGCCGCCGCCCTTCACGATGCCGGCCTGCGCCAGCGCCTGGCTGATCTTCAGGCCTTGCCCCTCCAGCGTGTAGCTCGGGATCACGTCGATCTTGCCCAGCGCCGCGACCCGGGTCGCGATCGAGGTGAAGTCGTTCACGTCGCGGCCGAAGCCGATGTTCTGCAGCACTTTGCCGCCTAGTTCCTCGAAGCGGCGCTTGAAGATTGCCGCATTGCCGATGCCGGCGTTGCTGTTCTCGTGCAGCAGCACCGCAGTCCGCGCGCCCAGCTCGGTGTAGGCGCGGCCAGCCATGTCCTCGCCCTGCATCACCTCGTCCGGCATGATGCGCAGCGTGAACCGGTTGCCGGGTTCGGTGACCTTGATCGACGACGAGCCGGCGTTCAGCAGCGGGATCTGCGCCTGCAGGATGAGGGGCATGACGGCGAGCGTCGCGTCCGAGCACTCCTCGCCGATCATCACGGCCGGCTTGTAGTTGTCCAGCAGGCGCTTGGCCGCCTGGGTGGCCGGCAGCGGGCTGCAGGCGGAGTCCTCGGCGTGGAAGTCCAGCCGGTAGCCACCGAGCCCGGCCTTCGCGACCTGCTCCATCGCGAGGTCGATCCCCTCGCGGTCCTGCACGCCGTAGTAGGAGCCGGGGCCGGAGGTGGACAGCAGCCCACCGATCTTGATGACGCTGTCCTCGGCGCGCCCGGGGGCCGATGCGAGCAGGCCGAGCGCCAACAAAACGGCGGCGAGGGAACGGCGGATCATGGGGATCTCCTGGTTTTGCTGAACGTCGACGCGGGATTTAGCTAACGACGTAGCCGCCGTCGGCGATCACGGTCTCACCGGTGACGTAGGATGCGGCTTGGGAGCACATCAGGACGGCCAGGTTCGCGATCTCCTCGGCGGTGCCCCAGCGGCCGAGCGGCACGCGGTCCAGTCCGCGGTCGCCGGAATAGCCGCCGCCGGTGTTCTGCTGCGTCATGCGGGTGATCGACCGTCCCGGGGCGAGCGCCAGCACCCGCACCCCGGCCGGCCCCCACTCGACCGCCGCCGCCCCGGTCAGCTGCGCGACCGCGGCCTTGGCGGCGGCGTAAATCCCGCGGTTCTCGCCGCCGCAGAACGCGGTCTGGCTGCTGATGTTCAGCACCACCCCGCCTCCCCGCCGCGCCATGGATCGCCCGAATGCCTGCATGAGGAAAATGACGCCGAGCAGGTCAACATCCATCAGGCGCCGGATGCTCGCCTTTGCCGCATCCAGCATCGGCCCTGTCAGCAGCACTCCGGCATTGTTCACCAGGATGTCGACATCGCCGACCGCCGACGCCAGGGCCGCGATGGACGACGCGTCGCCCTGATCGAACACATGGCTCTCGGCCCGCAGCGGCTGCGCGACGGCCGACAAGGGCTCGGCCTCGATGTCCGCGAGCACCAGCGACGCCCCCTGCGCCGCGAAGGCCCGGGCCATCGCGGCGCCGAACCCGTGCGCGGCGCCGGTGATGGACGCGGCGGCCGGAGAAGTCGAGATCGCTGGCGAGTGACACGAATTCCTTCTTCACGCTATTTCCATGGTCGGCGTAAAGTGTGTGGGACACCGGCCGGGCTGTCCAGCATCCATCCGAAGTGGCCTACGCCTAGGGTGCGAACCGGGGGCTTCGGCAGCATGACCTTTGTTTCACCGTCGGGACGCCTGGTCTTCTGATCGCCGCACCGTTTCCGCTTGATCGTTGAGACGTTGAGGGGACCCGTTCTCAATGCCGGTAAAGCAGGATTCACAAGGCCAATGGTGCCGTGAACAAACGGCCAACTCCAGGTTTGTACACGGTGTCAGAACCTGCCAAGATCTCGACTTTGCCCAACTGGCGCTCATCCACTTAATGGAGGCGAGTGCCGTTCTAGAAAATCAGGCAGTTCCAGCAGTATTGGTGTCAAAATCATATTCTGGTTTGATTACAACTGTGGGTTTTGGCGTGACCACTCTAGGTGCTGATCCCCGCTTTGCTGTTACTTGGCCCGCACTTCCGGTAACACCCATCCAGGGACAGCTAGAAGCCGAACAGGCCCAACTCAGTACCTTCTGCGTTGGCGACTCAGGTGGAGCTGCCTACGTCGGTCGGCAGCGTGGTTGTCCGGGCACGCAGGAGGCACCTTTGCCACACCCGCTTGCAGGAGTAACAAGCTACCACAGTGCTGACAGAAAAGTAGCCGACGCTCCCACTTGCCAATCGGCACCGATCGCGCGGTTCACTGATGTTGCCGCGGCGCGAAACCGATCTTGGGTTTGTCGAATGTCGAACAATGAGGCTAAAGGTTGTTAACTCAGGGCTCCCCTCATTTATGACCAGTGATTACTATAAATCTTCCTACTCTCATTTGTGCAAAGGCTGATTAGTAGGCGGAAATCTGCAGAACACCGTCCTATGCAACCCACCTGGTTCGAGCTGC
>JAABVA010001967.1_pt1 | contig 21028 bp, 19 predicted proteins | sample 5560331 | NCBI WGS metagenome assembly JAABVA01 (sample SAMN12812661, study PRJNA571458) | rock metagenome | isolation source: Antarctica rocks | place: Antarctica: Victoria Land, Mt New Zealand sud | collected 2016-01-07
CCCCATAACACCACTGATAACCTCACGCCTATCATCACCTATAATATTGTCCAACACCACCTAAGTGACCTAACACCTCTTTTCCCAACACTTTCCGAGTAACACATGCTAAAACCGTGACATTATCAAAGAGATAGAGATTATATTTTTGTGCAAACTAGACGAAATTCTATCGAAAGAAAATTACTTTGAAAAGTCGTTTCTAATTGACACTCATCTCATCTCTCAGAATCAATCTTTCAATCTTCGTTTTCTAATAAACAGTGATTCAGTCATCTACATGATTATACATTCTAATCTAGTTGATAAAGTATGCGAGAAACTGAGAATTCAATCTATATCACTGACAAAAGAGAAGCTAATAAGAGATTATGACGAAAAAATATCTAAGAAGATCATCACTCATAAAATTCTACTCAATCTCATCATCAAAAGTCATAAGAAATTGACTGTATCAATGTTGATAGCTGATATTGATCATCATGAAGTCATATTGAGTAAGCTATGAATAAACAAAAACGAAATATTACTGAATATGCAAAACGACGTCATTGTTTTTTTGAATCAATTGAATACTTCTATTTCGATTTTTTTGATCTTTCTCAATTCAAAGCACTCAAGTTGATCGCGATCATCTTCGCTCTTTTCAATCATTCAGACTAAGATCTCTATGATGCTCAAATGACTCGTTCGAAAAGAGTCATTCTTGATTCAAAGCATAAATGCAGCTTCATTCAAGACACTGTTGAATTGTTCAAAGAGAAACAAGATTAAGATCTTTGCTCTATTCATGATGAACATCAATAGAAAAATCACGTACAATATTCAGTGCGATTTGAACGCTCTAAACGTCTCTTCAATCAATGAAACGACTCAAAATTTGAAAGATATTAAAGCGAAGCTGTCATCAAAATATCATGAGTTTCTAAACGTTTTTGATCGAGCTCAATTGAATAAACTATTCTTTCATCACTTCTATGATCATAAAATTGAACTCATCAATGATTCAACGTGCTTTTGCTGTCGAGTCTATTGAATGTCTTCTGTCAAACTTCTGAAAGTAAAGAAGTACTTAAACGAGAATCTGTTGAAGAAATTCATCACTTCTAGTCAGACTCTCTATTTCTCTCTCGTTCTATTCATTCTTAAAGCAAATGAAGATCTTTGATTCTGCGTGAACTATTGAAAGCTAAATGTCATTTTCAAAAGAAATAAATACTCTCTATTGCTGATAGACGAGATCATTGATAAAATAGTGAGTTGCAAGCATCTGACTAGATTGAACATCATATCAGCATTCAACAAACTTCGAATGCACTTTGATAGCGAGAATTACATCACTTTTATCACTGCTTTAGAAGCATATAAATACAAGATGCTATCATTCAAACTGACTAACGAACCGATCTTCTTTCAGCAATATATGAATGACGTTCTATGAAACTTTCTGAACGACTTTTGTCAAGTCTATCTAGATGACATTCTCATCTATAGCAAAACGAGAAAGAAACATAGAGATCACGTCAAACTAGTATTGAACCAACTACGCGAAGCTGAACTGCAGATAGATATTCGAAAGTGCAAATTCAATGTAGAAGAGACTGTCTTTCTAGAAGTCATTGTATTAGAACTAGATCTTCGTATGAATCTCAGCAAAGTGACAGTCATAGTCAGCTGAATCACTTCGATCAATCTAAAAGAAATTCAGAGCTTTGTGAAATTTGTTAACTTCTATCGTTGTTTCATTAAGAACTTCTCGAAGCTAGTCAAATTATTCACTCAGCTGACTAGAAAGAACACGTCTTTTGTTTGAAACAAGATCTGTGTTCAAGTCTTTGACAATCTAAAGAAACAAGTCAGCTCGATCTCAGTACTTCGTCACTTCGATCTCAAACGACAAGCTATTCTGAAGACTGATGCTTCAAACTATGTAAAAGGTGAAATACTATCTCAGTATGATGACGAGAAAGTTCTTCATTCGATGATCTTCTACAGTAAAAGCATGATTCTCGCTGAAATCAATTACCACATCTATGACAAGAAATTGCTAGTCATTATTCGATGCTTCGAACACTGACGACTTGAGCTGAAATGCACTGAACTATTCATTCAGATGTTCATCGATCATCAGACTTTGAAGATCTTCATGAAAAACAAACAGTTGAGTCGACGATAAGTCAACTATCTGAACATTCTATCGAAGTTCAACTTTCAGATCATCTTTAGATCAGGCAAAATGAACACTAAAGTCGATGCTCTAATCAGAATGTCTCTAGCGAACGTCTCTGAATCAGCTCAGCGTCTTGACGATCATTTTCAGACTATTCTGATCTTTGATAAAGTTGATGTTCTATCTATTGAATCGAAAGCAAATCTCTATCAACGAGTATGAATGATCAATCAAACAGATGAGCTCTGCAGCGAATATAGATAAGCTATGAACGAAAACAAGCTCAAATTTCATATCACTAAACTGAAGAACTGCGAAATTCTTGACGACGTTCTATTTAGAAAAGATCTACTGTGAATCTCTGAGAACATGCACACGAAATTACTACAAGAAGTACATGATCAATCTTCAATCTCTCACTTCGACAATAGACGAATCATCGATCTAGTTCAGCGTTTCTACTATTGATCAGATCATCGAGCTACTATTCGATGATACATTCGAAACTGTCATGCTTGTCAGCGAAGCAAAGCTTCTAGAAATAGCATCAATGAACTTCATCATTCTCTCTCAATTTCACAGAAACGCTGAAAAGATATAGCTATGAACTTCATCACTGAACTATCTCTGTCAGAAGGCTATAACGTCATTTGCACAATCATATGTCGTCTCATCAAAGAACGTCACTATGTTTCCTGTCATTGAGAAGACGATGACATTTCAGTCGAAGAAATGATTTGAATCATGCTATAAAATGTCTATCGACTGCATGATCTACTCAGTTCTATTGTTTCGAACAGAGACTTTCAATTCATATCGACTATGTGAAAAAGTCTTTGTAAGCGACTGAGAATCACAGTTAGTCTATTCACAGTCTATTATTCTGAGATCGACGATCAATCGGAACGAGTCAATCAAAACGTCGAACGCGAACTTAGAATCTACTGCAATTACATGCAGAACGACTGAGTCAAATGAATATCTATGATGAAGTTCAGTGACAATTTCAATATCTTCTCGATCACTTCAATGATTCTCTTCTACTTCAATAAAGAATTTCACTTTCGAATGAGTTTCGATTCAGATACGACTGACTACGAAACAACTCATGAACAACTTGAAGCTAGAAAAGCAGACGATATTATCATTTGAATGAAAGAGCTACTGAACTTCGATCGTCAACAATTGAAAAAGACGAAGCTGATCATCGAAGTTCAGATCAATAAACATAGACGAAACGTTAACTATGAAGTAGATGACTGAGTTTGACTATCTTTCAGAAACGTCAAGACAACGAGACTCTGCAAAGATTTGAAAGACAAACAGCTAGATTTCTATCAAATCACTGTCAAAGTGAGTATCTTCTATCATCTTCATTTATCAGTCAGCATGAAGCATCTGCATTCGATGTTCAGCTCGAAGCTACTGCGATCGTATTCAGAAGACTCTCTATCAGAACAGCATTCAGAATCACTCAAACTCATCACTATCGAAGATGATGAACATTGAAAGATAGACAATATATTGAACTTCAGATGCTATCGAGATCGAATACAGTACAAAGTCAAATGAACAGATCTAGATAGAGACGACGAATGATACTATGTCGATAAAGAGAAATTCGATGACTCAAAGAAAGTTTTGAACGAATTTCATAAGCTATATTCAAACAAATCGCGCTAAATATCGAAATAACTATCAACAAAAGTGAGCAAATGAACTACATTCATGCGAACATGAATTTTCGAAGAGAAGAGTAATGTTACGAGCGTATCAAGACTGAACAAGGCTGAAGCTCTAATCAATTCGCATCAGGTTTGACTCAGATATGACTCAACATTCTTTTTCTTTCTCAACATTCTTTTCTTTCACCAACATCTTGTTCATCTACATCACATTCTTTTCATGTCACAAACACATCTCTTTCAGACCTAGCGCAGTCTCTGAACATTACATAAATAGAAGCTTTTGTATCAATCTTCTTCTGTATTCTTAATATTCAGTTATAACTATTTCTAAAGATCAAGCACTATCAACTCTGATCTTCATTGATTGTATCATCTAGACACGATTCTGACAAGAATCAAGAAACTTGACTTCATGTCTCAATTCAATTGTCTTCTGACTGTTTATAATCATGCTTGCAACTCATTTGTTATGTTATGTAACTATGATGAACTTCAGCACAATTACGCTTGCAATCTACATATGATACAACATGTTCAAAATCTGTTCTTAATTAACAAAGTTTACAAAAAATACTTTAGTCAACAAGAATTCATCGATTTCATGAAAACAGAGCGTCAATTTTAAGAGCAAGAATCACAATGAAATGAGAACGAAGCTTGATACACAAGCGAAGATCAAGCAACAAATTTCTCAGAAGTGTAAGAGCATCATCAGAACATGAGCGAAGATCAAGTAATAAATCTCTCAGAAGAGTAAAAGCATCATCAGAACGTAAGCGAAGATCAAGCAACAAATTCTGCAGAAGAGCAAGAGCATCATCGAAACATAAGTGAAGATCAAGTAACAAATTCTGTAGAAGAGCAAGAGCATTATTGAAATGCAAGTGAAGATCAAGCAACAAATTCTGCAGAAGAGCAAGAGCATCATCAGAACGCAAGCGAAGATCAAGTAATAAACTCTGCAGAAGAGCAAGAGCATTATTAGAACGTAAGCAAAGATCAAGCAATAAACTCTGCAGAAGAGCAAGAGCATCATCAGAACTAAACTGATCATCAAGTTGAGTTTTCATATCTACATTCTGACTCAACTCAATTACTCGATATCAATCTTCTGACTTGACTCGATTACTCGATATTAATCTTTTGACTCGACTTGATATTGATCTTGAGTCAGAATTCGATTCAAGTTCTCGACTCGACTCATTAAGCAATCAAAAATGATATCAAATGTCAAGATTCACTATTTTTGAATTTATTACGTCATTATATTTGAAAGACTTTCGTGCAATAAACGAATTTATTTCTCTTCTCGTTGTTTGCATTATCTTGTTGCATTATTAATAAAATATATTGTATGATGTCTGATTTTGATAAGACATACGAATTGTCAAGATCTTCAATCGAGAAAGAGTTTAATTTCTTGATCGTTCATTCATTTATGTTAGAGGTCAGCATAGAGCGAGTCATATGAGTGTAATGTAACGAGTATATAAATGCTAAGAAAGAAAAGTATCTAGAAGAGAAGAGTCGACTATCTATATGACTCAGAAGAACATAAGCTAACCCTGAATAGAATTGACTTCGGAACAAGTCTATGCTCTAGCGACGAGTGATCGACGATAGCTCTCAGAATAGTCATCAACATAGTCATCAACATAGCTATCAACGAAGGTGCGTAGCTAGGATCGTAACATTACTTCCTTCCTTCAACGATTCATGTTCGCATGAATGTATTTTCTTAGCCTTGTGTAGAATCGAAATGCCTATTGTAGCAGGCTCACTATGCGAGGTAGAAGTGCCATTGAAGCAGGCTCACTAGTTGCACGTGAACGAGTCGACAGATCGATTCACTGATAGATAGAGCGATGTGAATAGGTAGATCATCGCATTGACGGAAGATGCCATTGTAGCAGACTCACTAGTTGCACGTGAATGTATGATCAGGTTCACTGATGAATAGAATGATGAGAAGATAGATCATCGCATTGACAGTGTCATTGAAGCAGACTCACTGATCGACTTGCTCATCGAAGAGATCGACTTTGGGCTCGTCATTGTAGCAGACTCACTAGTTGCACGTGAACGTATGATCAGGTTCACTGATGAGTAGGGCGATGAGAGCGAGTAGATCATCGCATTGACGATGTCATTGAAGCAGACTCACTGAGGGTTTGCTTCTCGAGATAGAGACTTCACGCAGTTCTATGACTGGTCTCGTTTGATTGTTCAACAAATTCGAAGAATTTCTTGCGAATCTGAATGAACGATTAATTCGCTGATCTTTGACCTAGTCGGATGGTTTCAATCGTTTGTTTATACTCGCTGATCAGCGCACGAGTTCGAATCTTTTGTTTATTCTCGTTGAATCAGCTCACGAGGGGAGAAAGGTGAGTGCTGCTGCACGAACGCAAGCCGCTAGATCAAAGTCGATAGAGGGTTGAAGAACTACTAGCAGAAGCATTCGAAGGAATCGATGCAGATTATTTCACTTCGCCTGTAACGAAGAAGCATTTATATAATGTTAGGAGCCAGCATAGAGCGAGTCATATGAGTGTAATGTAACGAGTATATAAATGCTAAGGAAGAAAAGTATCTAGAAGGGAAGGGTCGACTATCTATATGACTCAGGAGAACATAAGCTAATCTTGAATAGAGTTGACTTCGAAACAAGTCTATGCCCTAGCGGCGAGCGATCGGCGATAGCTCTCAGAATAGTCATCAACATAGTCATCAACATAGTCATCAACATAGCTATCAACGAAGATGCGTAGCTAGAATCGTAACAGTTTTAATCTCATATGTGTGATCATGATAAACATGTACAAGACTTGCGTTGCAGCATTGATGAGAAATTGATATCAATCTGAAAGAGTAACTTCTAGATCAAAACAATCACAGTCAATATAACAGCTCTGAGATATAAAATAAGATCGACTGATTGCAAATGAGACGCATAGAAAGATGATTCAGACATTCAAAATCATCAATCTGTTTAAGAACATGAATGAAAAATCTCGTAAGTGATTTGTTACAGATACATTCTTCGAATGATCTCTCATACAAATGACGACATGAATGAACATGCTGATGACAGACTCAATGATGAATCAACATGAATCAAGATGAAAAGAAAAAAAAGCTCATCAAGTCAATTTGATATACTGTACATATAAAAATTTGAAAAAGATGAACAAGATACATATGAAAATCATCAATCTTCAAGAGAAAGATCATCAAGTCATTAAGAAGTACATCAAAGAGCTAGAAATCATGTGTGACACACTATGATTACAACGTGATATCAATCTATCAAAGTTTTTCAACTTTCTTCTTACAAATGTGAAATTGAATAAGCATCAAGATGTCAATTGCAAGCTTTCATCAATGTTCAATGAACTTGTCAATTTCTCAGTGATGATAATTATTGAACAACTTCAAAAGAATAAAGATAGAAAAATGTAAAAGTAAAGAGCATAAAAGTGCATTGAAAATCAGTCTCAAATCAACATCAACAATTGAATGATGAAAGTTCATTGACTCAAAGTACTTAGCACATTCTTGCATCTTAAACAACTTTCAGAGACACAGTTACTTGCATTCTCTAAAGAAGAAGACTGAGAGAAGAGATATGTTTGCTTTGAAACAGATTGTCTCTACGACTTGAAGAAAGTTAAGTTTTTCTATGAGAAGCACATTCTCAAGATTATCTTCAAGATGAACTGTATCAAGATCAAAGCAATCAACGAACTCATCAATCATGTCTGAAACAAGAATAAGAAGACTGTATTCTGTATCATGAGTTCTACAAATGCATTTATTCTTTATTGAGTAAGTGACAAAGTCTTTACTTTCTGTTAATATTGTTCTTGAAAGTTATTACATGCATAGTGAGAGAAAACATGTTCAACATGATTACTAACGTCTAATTATGTAATACTTTCAACTTGTTTTTAAAGTTTCAGTGACTTTGATAACTTTAAAATTGCTTAAATCTAAAGTGATAAACATAGTTTGATTGTTTCAAGAAGATTAAAAAAAAACTGCAGAAGTATTCAAATGAAAAGTCATCATGCTTTATCATTGACACTATCAAATTAATTGATGTTGATTACAATCTACATAAAGTCAAAAAACTAGTTCAGATTGACTTGAAATGAATGAAGAGAAATCAAGCACAGATCAAAAAGAGAGTCAATTATCTTGAACAATATGAGAAGACTATCACTTATGACTTGCGTTGTGTAGATTTGCAGATTAAGATGCTGATATACAACAGACAGAATTATCAAGCGCGTTTAATGAACATGACATTGAAGCTCAAAACATTTCAAGTTAAAGAATTAATCAGAGATATTGAAGATGATGATAACGACAAAGATGATCACATTAAACTCAGTGACAGAGTGAAAAATGATGACTGCGCATAGATCACATCACTTCATACATATGCATCAAGAAAGCGTGATGTATTACTAGTTTATCAGTCTGTATTATAAATAGTTGTACTCACTCTTTCTTCTTTAACATTCATTGATATATTCATCAAAACTTATTGAGATCATGAAAAAATTTATATAATCAACATTAAGCTCTGTGATTCTTGATGATGTTGCAAATATTGCTTTGACGATTCAACAAATCTTCAACGACACAGACAATACTGCTCAAGCATAATCACAGATTCTCATTTTCGTTCTTTCAAATAGATTCATTTGAATAGCTCATTAAGAAAATCATGATTACTCAATTGACATTATGTCTGAATGTGTGCAAATTGACAATGATCTGAAGAAGCAGACGTAATATCATTTCATAAATCAACAACAATGTTCATCTGTATTGATCTCAGCTACGATCATTCTGCATTTATGAAACGTAGCAGAGTTTAAAAAACTTCACTCATTGAAGTAATGAAAGTGTCTGTCAAACATCAGCGATCTCACAACTTGAAATCACGCTTCTATTACATCATTAGTATCAATCATGAAAAGAAATAGACGAAAGACTATAAGTAAGAAAAGTGCGCTCTTCTTAAAAATCATGAATCTTGAAGTTCAAGTCATCTACATGAAAATGTGCATTCAAAAAGTCTTCTCATACTTGTCAGACATTCACACACTGCAGATGATGTAAATGTGAACACAATCAATGAAGATCTGAAGTACAAAAGTATAGAAATGTTTTCTCAGAAAAGAGAAGAAGTGCTGTTGATGCATGCAAAGAATGTGTGATACTTTATTTATATCATACTTTGACTCAAAAGTTGATTTGACTTCTAATGTTTGAAAATTGAATGTTAGTTCGCTCATTTGCGAATTTGCATCAACACGAGTAACTCACATTTTGTAATGATGACTCACTCAAAACTCATCATTGCAAATACAAAAGTCATAATCTGCAAAATCTAAACTCATGAAAGTCATTTGCAAAGATTCTGACTTGAAGAGTGTACTGATTACAATCATCGCGATTGATTATCAACAAGATCAATGATGTAGTTGCTTGACTGAAAAAGTCACAGATGCACTTTGCTTTGTCGCGATCACAACAGTCAAGTTTTATGATCTTTGAGTGATTGTCATTAAGATATTAGATGCAATCAAGAATGTTAAACTTGATGACTTTCATACATCTTGAAAACTACATGATGATTAATGACATCAAAGCAGACATCATGAGTTTAATGAATCTGTCTCGCAGTTCAATGAATCATACATCAGTCAAACTTGCAAAAACGACAGATTAACTCTGAAACATTATCTCATCAGAAGTTATGAGAATTCAATCATCAAAGTTGCACATCAGAAGATGAAATGCTTTCTTTATATATTATATATATATAGCTAGAATCATGACTATATACAGCTTATCGAGATATACAAGACATTATTACTTGTATTTGAGTAACTGTCTTGCTCTGCTCATCATCAACAGAGAGTCTTACTGCTCAATCTTGCGCTTCATCATCAATTGCTCATCACATGCACTAATGTAATAAATCGACTCAATGAGATCATTCTGATCGCATCTCTCAATATCTTCATGATTGTGCATGTTTAAATCTTGCAAGAATGTTTTCTTCATGTTTCTTGCATGAAATGAAATATGCGAGCTAGAGTTATTTAATTGTTGCATTTTAACAAAGCTGTAAAGTATCTGTCTGCAAAAGAGATCATCTTCTGCAAGATCTTGAAGCTACTTTTGTCGTAAGTTGTAGAAAGTCTGAGTAATCTTGTCTCTTCAAAGATAGTAGATAAATATTTGATATGATTGAAGATCTTGAATGTTCATGTTATGCTGATCAATGAACTTTGACATCACGCTCAACATTCATCAACTCATGAACATGAGAAAAACTTTCTATCGTTGAATACTTTGCGTTTGTTCAAGAACTTACAAATCACAACATCAAACTTCTAACAGCAATTGCGTCGAACGAAAAGAAAGATTTTGCAAGACAATGTCATTATATGATCATGAGAATGAAATCTTTCTATCTACTTTTCATATAGAGCACACGACTCATTTTCTTCACTGCAAAATGTGATACTCACAATCTTTTCATACATACTGAGTGTTTCTTGATCTTCAATTTTGTGAATCAACAAAGATTTTCAATTTCAAAGATTATGTTTAATGTGTTCTTGTGATTCAAGTACAATGACAGTTTAATCAATCGAGTCAAACTTTGACATTCTATCAAGATGCTAAAAAAGTATCAATGTATCTGCTTTGAAATCAGTCAAGCACACGCAATTGATTTAACTCAAGATTGAAGATCATGAAAAGTCAGTTCACAAAATCTTTCTAGCAGCTGTGTCAGACTACTGCAAAGCTCAGTTCTTTAATGAGTGAGATCATTTACTTGCACATCAAGCGAAGATACAAGTCAAAGAGATGATATTTACAATGCTTTCGCAAATGATCAATTTCGCATACATTGATATAGTTAACTGATCTCAGATTCATAATTTTGAAAATAACAATGAAATCACGAAAAAGCTAGATGAGTTATTAAATCTGCTGCAAATGACAGATATGTGATTACTTGAAATCTTGCACATTATGACTGAGAACAAAATTATCAAAAATGTGACAACTTAGATCAGATCAGATAATGTGAAATTGATTCAAAATATTGCAAAGAATGTTAACATGTTGAGTTTAATCAATCATTGCGATGCATTCATAACGAATAATTCGAGCTTTGTGAAGGTTGCAAGAAGTCAAAAGTAGCGATGAGAATGATGAAATCAATAGAAGAAGAGTTTGAACTGTTGTTGATATAATGTTGAAGAATGAGAGAATGAGTCATCGTTGAAAATCTAGAGTGAGTACAACGATAACATTCATTGTAGCGACGCTTCATACTATAATCTGCCTATAAATAAGTCTCTGTAGATATATATAATATACATAGATAGAAGAATCGACATATGCGACATAAGCGACGAAAGCGAAATTCATTTCAGCGCATATGAACAAACGCAGATTATATCGAGATGCAGTTCGAGACTACATGTCGATCGATCAACGCTAAAGCTCGATCGATCATGCAAAATGTTCAAGCATGATTGCTCAATCATGCGCATAATTTCGCTTTTCTGAGCTACTGATAATGTAATCTAAATTCACAGAAAACAGAATGACTTTCAATCTTCTAAAATATATCACATCAATTTTATTGATCAATAATTAATTATTTATCAATTCAACTTATTGATTTTTGAGTATAAATAAAAATACAAACTGAGAAGTTTCTCAATCTGAATAATTAGAATTCAGTATCTAATGATACTAAAAATGTCAAAGATGTATGTTATTATTCATAGATTAATAATTAATCAATTGATGATCAATATAACATCAATGATTGATTAATAAATAAACATTCAGAACTTAAAAACTTGCTGAGACAAAATGACTGATAAATTGTTGATCGATGAGTTATTGATAAATGATTAATAAGCTTTATATATATTCTTAATTAAAAGAAAATTCAATGATGTAAATAATGATCAATCAATAAATAATACTAGATTAATCAATGATTGATTACATAATTTACATTTGAGATTGACTTGTTAAATAAAACTTCAGAGTTATTAATTCAAGATCAATCTAGGATTGATTATGTATTAGTTGTTGATGGTTGAATAGGAAAGAGTTCAATCGACCATGAAATTTATGAAATGGCTCGGGCAGGTGGCGAGAAGCCTAGCGCAAAGTGTTAGCGTTGGTCGGCTGAACTTTAGCGTTGGTCGGCCGACCTGTATCCTCATGCAGTTCAGAGACATATGAACGAACGCAGATTTTATCGACAAAAGCAGAACTCAGCCAGGCGAGCTCAGCTTAAATCCCGATTTTATCCAGCTTTAAGCGACAAATGTCCCTTTCGCTAAACCCTAAAATTTAGTCCACTTTACAAACTGCGGATGTAGATACTTCCAGGATTTTACTTCTCTCCCATTTTTTGCCAGACTATTGACTAGAAGGAAGCGGAATTAATATCCTTTTCTCTAGTTCCTTCATTTCCTTATTTCTCTCCCAAAAGAGGATCTTTCGCCACAGCTTCTTGGTTGAATATGGTCGTGCTCTTGATCCAGCACGTATAGTCGAGCTTTCACCTCTCGACATCGACATCTGCATTGTCGGCACCTTTGGTAGGAAATATCTGAATAACAATCCACGACCTCTGCCAATTACGGTTCTTGAGGTTACGATCGACTACTCGTTCCTGTTGCTTAGCCATAAAAGCTTGTTTCTCAGGGGATTATGTGTCTGCAGACGCTATTAGAGGCGCCAGATGCTTGAATTGAGTTGAAACAAGGGTCGTTAATCAACACGTAGACGGGAAATTATGAAAGGAATTTTGATCGACTATTCATCATTTCCCTTCAAGGTGGTCCACAAGAAAATCAACAATGAGCACACAAAGGATGCGAAACTCCTGCCGTGAATATGCTCAAACCTTTTGAATTCAATGATCGTAACTTGTTCTAAATCACTCATCACCCTATAGCTGAAAGTTGTGGTATGTAGGAGGAGAAATTGCGGGATAGCAGTAAGGAAAGTGCCGGATTTTCTTTTTTTTTCTTGTTCGTTTTAGCTTTGCTGATCTCCTCAAAAACTCATGATCTCTGTTCCATCGTCTTCTAAGGCAGAATACAAAATTCAGCTATTGACACGACCTGACCAGGATTTCCAGAACAGCACACCGAGTCCCGAGAGTGACTTTGGCTGAGGAAACATTGGAAACCTGTTTGAGTGACATGTGGGCCTATTCCCTGAGCATGAAAATGTCGTAGAATTCCAGTTGAGCGTTGCGCACAATGAAACTCTCTATACCAAATTTTTCGGTGCTGGTGATCGAACATGATTCCGTATCAACAGATAAATCTGCCTGTATGCCTAGAACAACCGTCTAGTAAGCCGTTTTGTATCGTAAATCTATACTCAGGTGGCATACATGTAGCGTCTCCAAATGTCGGACAAATTGTATGACTATCATTTTTTGGATTTAAAACGTGTGATTTGCAGGCATATTTACTAAGAAAAAGTTCATCTATGTTAAACTAAGACGCTGTTGATAAAGCAACGTTTATTTCTCGTTCGTTGAATGCGTAAATTAGCTCTATCTTTTGATCGCGTTTCTCTTGTTTAGAAAGTATGTTTGCTTCAATCGATGAAGCTTTGCATGTTAGTCGTTTTGTCTGTACAATCGAGTTCTTTTGACCATTCCTTTTAACTCTTGGCAGAGCTTGAAGTTCAGCGCTCTTCAAATAGTTTGATTCCATCGGAACTAGACGTGTGGCTTTATGACAGTTTCGGTCTACATCGAGCGTCTTCGTCGATTCAATCAAGACGTTTGATGAGTTCGAATAGATCAACTTTTTGTTCTCGTTGATCTTTCAAGCCAACCATATAATGCCAGACGTGTAGGAAAATGGTGGCATTAATCATGGGCGAAAATAATGCGGCGAACGCTGTCAACAGGCCGATAGTTTCGACGAGTATATCTTTTTATTTGTTAAAATATTGTACCAATTATCTTTGTGCACAAAACTTGGACCATTTCTTTATTAATTTCTATATTTTTCTCATTTATCCGGAAGTCCGCATTGCACGAACGCGCCGCATCTTCCTCGTGGAATGTTCGTGCACATTTGATGCACATAATTCTAGCCTGGGTTTCAGGAGCAGATTGGAAGAAAGTTTTAATCAGTATAGTTTAACAAATGACATATTCAAGCAAAATATCCTTTAACTGAACAGGAAAAAAATACTACGTAACAATGATAGTCTTCTCGATTGGAGAGTCTTCGTCGCTTCTCACCCCTTCCTAGTCTCCCATCATTATGGTGCTTGTCTGCAGACTCAGCTCGCTCGTTGGAAGTGAAAATCTCTAAAGAAACGTTAATAGTATTAGTCCTACGCTTCTTCATTCATTTTTGTCTGTGTGCCTCCGCTGCTTTGCTTGACTCTGGTACTTCTCATTGGAGCCACTCTCAGCTCCTTCCATCTGTACTTCAATAGGGAAGTAAATCGACATTCTCCCCCGTTCTTAAGCGGGGATAAGGTAAATGCTGTGTTGATTTATCATGCTGAGAAAGAGGTTTGTAATAAGATGAGAAAAAAGATTTAAATGTAAGAAGGATGTTATTCAAAGAACGCAGCGTAATCTATTGAAGAAGTGAGTTGATATTGTTGGGTGCATAGCAGAACTCACTTTGTAGACGGGGTCTTTCAGCTAGGGAACAATTCTCCCGTGAACAGGAGCAGACATAGAAGCCTGTGTGCTTGGGTATCTTGTGCACACGCATCTTCTGCCAAGCATATCGCTGATTCTCGGCATTATAGCTCACCGCTTAGGCTGCTCTGCGCTTCGCCGTCAGTCCCAGTCATTAGCGACAGCCAGTATTTCCTGGCATCCCGACCACGATCCTAGGAGAGCGCGCAGGCCAGCGACCAAGTGGGTTATGTGAGCGGGAACAAAAGCCTCTCGTGGTCTCATAATGGCCATATCTTTCAGTCGTCGCAGGACCGCCGGGTCCGAACTTAGCTTTCGAAAGTTGCCCTATCCTAGACTCAACGACCGGTAGTTGACGTTTTGGGCGATCGAAACATCATGGCGTTATGAAAATCTAGACCTGTCAGGATTGGAGAAGGGCGTATAGTGCCCCCATCTCAGCAGGGCGAAAGGGCGAAAGGGCGAAAAATTTGTTCACGGGTAGATCTTACTTGAACAGTTGCTGACAGCAGAATATAGTCCATGGCTCACAAGATAATCATCTTCTTCAGATATTATGTTTGACTTCATATCAAACTTCGTGAAAGTTACATGCCTTCGCGCCTAGCAAGAATAGCGCTGAAGAAGGCACGGAGGTTGTGGCGGGCGAAGTAGCGTTGGAAATATACTCCATATACGTACGATCTGTGTGGGCGTGATATATATTCGTTGGTGGAAGATTTTGATTTGTGGTGTTGCTGATGTCATATTGAAGAGGGAAAGATGGGATTATAGGGACTTGATGGGTAATCGTGAGTCAAGGCATCGTGGTAAAAAAATTTATTGCAAGATTCATGTACTTCAGAAGCAGAAGTGGCAACCATTGTCCGGAAGCCCTGTTTCTTCGAATGTTCATTGCAGCGTTAGTGAGACGAATGACGTATGCGAACGTAGTTGATGGATAATTTGCGGCGATGTTTGAACCAGGGTCAGGGACCCGCGTTGCCATCTTCGAATTTGTTTTAGTTTGTTCATTCAAAGAAAGGGACTCAGTTCGACGGCCACTAAAAGCAAAGAGGCGGTGGAGTTGAAGCATGACATATCCAACTCCGCACTGCACTGAAACATCATTGAAAGTTATATGACCAGAAGTAAGTCGACTTGGCAGACACGCGAGATTGGTGCGCAAATTATGATCTGAATCGACATCGTGGTTGAGCTTTCCTCGAACCCCTGACTTTTGCGTCGCCTTTTCCATGTGAACATCTATTTTTTTTCTTCAAAGTTATTGAAGAGCTTCCATAGGCCTTCCATAGGTCCGGGCCCATCTTTTTGAAACCGCCGTGCATAGAAAAGAAGGCATCAAGACGTATTTCCCGGGAGCGGAGTAAACGTTTCAAAGTTTTAGCTTCGAATTAGGTGAACGGTATAGAGGTCAGTGAGAACACAACGATGGTCCTCGTATGGTCTCAAGATCTTAGATTGCAGTTTAGTGAGCACTACTTGCACTTCAATCTTATGAAGGCGTTCAGTGGTCTCGACGAAAGTCCTCACTCTCCATCTGTGTAAGTTGTACTAGGAGATAAAGGCCGCGAACAAATTGATCTTTTTATTCAAACCGAAGCGATCGTCAAGATCGTGACAAGGAAGGTGATATACGTTATTGTAATAATCTTCCTCAGATTTCTGATTGCATCGTTCATCGTGATGTCCGTTTGGACAACATTTGTTGAGATACTTCAGATAAACCCATTTTTTCAACCTCGACAAGATCGAGACATTTGCTGCTGACTGAGCCGAGAACTTCTATAGATTGTGAAGTCGATATTTATCGAGTCGGAATCGATAAGATCTGTACAGTCGGGTTTGATAGAACTAAGAATGGTGAGACTAAAATCGACGGAGCCGAATTTGATAAGCTGAGCTGGGAAGAATTGGGAGAGATGAAATCGAGATTAATGAAGATGGGCTTGGTGAAGCTAGTGAAGTGCATGGGCATTCGCGCGGCCCTTGCGCAATATCTTTAAACAAGCGTTCAGCTCATGCTTGCAGTCTGTGATGAGAAGAGTGGTGCGTGGCCCCAGGGAAAAGTCCCATTTCTTTGGGTAGCCAATTTCAAACGCACTCTGCTACATTTCTAGATGTATAGCGGCAGAGTTCTTAGATAGCTTAATCCGTTCAGTATCTTCGTATAGGCTTTATGGTTCATGTCATCGTATTTGAGCCGACGCTGTACATAGTAACCAGGACCATGAGCGAAATTTTCGGATCGTTAAAGCTCTTGACCAAGGCGCTTCGCTCGGCATTGGATAGAACAGAATGTAGGACGGCGGTCTCGACGTTAAGAAAGCTGCAGACAACCCCTAGAAATATGCCATAATCGGCGTGTCTTCTATGATGAGTGTTCTATGAATATGCATATTGAGGGAAAAGAGCTGTGTGGCCAGATCTGCTTTATATAAGGTAGTCTGTAACGGCGAATACAGCGCTTACAGCCCGCTACAAGGATTAAAGCAGGGATGAACTGTACGTGGCGTTTGTACAAGCAGGTGATATATGGTAAAATTAGACTCCGCGCGCAGCAAGCAAAGTTGCATATGGTCAGGACGTGTGTGGACTAATGGAAAGCTGTGATTCTGATCGCGTACGAATTTGACTGGGGAGACCTTCTGATGAAAGCGTAAGTCGCAAGACCGATTCGAAACCTTACATGTCGAAAGCGACATAAGCCCCTATAGCCTTAGTAACTAGACATTTTCTAGGGTTACTACCCAGCCATCATAGCCAATTCCGCAAGGAAACAAGCAAAGGTCGGCTCAGATTTGTGATAGGATCCACCTGCGTCTCTGGTGTAAGTGGATTTTTCGACGTCAGTATCTTTCGCCTTATCGTTCGACTGAATCGGGATCTCATATTAATATGAGAATGACATATGATATCAATTTGCTTATCGAATTGTATCAAAGAAAAGACTTGTGTACTCTTTCTCATTTATAGTCATTTGTTACTGAATGACTGATGCAATTTTGCAAGAAATGACGTCGTAGTTGATGTGTGATGTTATTTTTATATGCGTCGCATCTGCTTCAAATCTTGCTTGACAAAGTAAAATCAACGCTTGCTTCAAGATTGTGACTTCATTCAGATTCATATCAGTATAAATTTTGTCAGAATCCAAATCTAGCATCAGTTGAATGTTGAGTTTCTCTTGATCATAACATGCACCCGCTGGTACGGCGGACCTGAAGCATTGTTGTTGTAAAGGATGTGAGAGTCTCTCAGTGAGGAACGAAGGATTTCTCTAGGTAATGGAGCGCCAGTAGAGTTTAAAGGTGTTCGATACTTTGGTGGGTGAAGACATCAGCAATAGCCGTGTTGAAAGTATGTTGTGTCTCTAATTGTACCTCTGCAAATATTGTGGGAGTTATGCGAAGGTTAAGGTAAAGGTACTGAACTTAAGATCTATTGAATTTTCATTAGTTTTGTAGACTAGCATCTTCCGCACTCGTCATTGAGTGAAGTTGTTAGATCGAGTGGTTCTCAATATCCTTCATAGGTCCTTATTCCCCCATCGTCTTCACAACGTCTATATATGATAGCTTCAGCGAGAAAAAGGTAATTTACCCGTGCCCCTGTGCAGTGTTATGTAGTTGATAGAATACCAGAAGAGGCGGGTCTCGTACTCAATCCTCGGCCTGGGCCATGTGAACGTATCTTTAGAATTGATAGCTTTAAGTAGAGACGGCCATGGAACGTCCCAAGCTAGCTTTCAATGGCTTGTCTTCCCTGCATACCGAAGTCAGTCTCGATGCATAATTCCACAAGTAGTTAAGAGCTACTTGCCTTTGCTTGAGTGGCCTCTGCAAAATGCGGTCCAATTCGGCTTGGTATGAGTATATAAGCATGCTATGATAACGGTGACCAGCAAAGACAAACTAAGCGATGTTACCAGTTGTATTCGGTACAGAGTTCGTCGTGAGCTCAATTGGATAGTTGAAGGGAACGAGCAACCCTTAAATTACCAAATATTTATTTTAGATTGAGTCAGTATAAGCGACATGTATAAGGGTAGAAGATTGCCATAGGCCTAAACGGCTTGAGAGAATGGTGAAAGACGTTGGAAGGAGACACAGATTGACGAAAGAGACGGACAGCTTTTTTAAACAGCACTTGCTCGAGCTCACAATTCCACAGGCCATTCATCGGCGAGCATGGTGTGAATTACTTGCCCAAGAGATAAAATAATGTGCCAGTAGAACAATTGTATGTAATTATGCTGTACAGGGATCGTGTAAAGCAAATAGAGAGCGTCCCATGGCATATCCGAATCAGCGACAACAAATCCAGCTATGAGCTGCGGTCAAGGTACTGTTTGATTCCGAAAGCCGCTATGGTAGTTAGCATAGCCCCTCGTGCGTCTCAGCATGGGTTGCATCACTTACTCAGTAAAACCAAAGCATACCTTATTAGCCCACTCGTCTTACTCTCAGCCCCGAGGGTCAAGATGTAAGTAACAAGACTAAAGTTTACCTTACCCTCCCGGTCAAAGTTTGGTTTCTGCAGAGTCATTTTGCGGAACTTCTCGACCTTGCCTTTGAATGGCGGATACCTAACATTCAACAGACCTTCCATCCACCCAGGCGTAGTGGTGACACTCCGACGGTGAGTGAAGCAATCGAAGCTCGCTTTACCGCGGTAAGCACCTTGGCCAGAGTCACCCACACCGCCGAAAGCGAGGGTGGGGATTGAGCCATGGTAGAAACCATCGTTAACCGATGCACCACCAGAGCGAATCTCCCTTAAAGCACGATCTGTCTCCTTCTTTGTGCCGAAAGGGTACAAGCCAAGTGGGGTGCTGTGGACCTCGTTAGCGATCTTGATGGCCTCGTCGAGGTTGTTGACAGGTAAGATGGGCATCAATGGTCCGAAACTCTCGTCAATGAGCAAGCTGTCAGATGGACTATCGACTTGGATCACCGTGGGTGCAATATATCTTTCACTTTCGTCCATTTCTCCGCCAATTAAAATCCTTCCCTTGGTCTCGTCGACCATCTTCTTCAATCTTGCCCATTGCCTGCCACTGACGATACGGCCAAAATCTTCAGAGCTCTTCACACCATTGGGAAAGAACTCTTTCAATGCGCTCTTTAACTCTTCAATGAAACCCGGTAATACTTCTCTGTCAACCATGGTGTAGTTTTGGCTTATGCACACTTGTCCGGCATTCACTGTCTTCGCCCACAACAACCTCCTCGCCGCCAACCTCACGTCAGCATTTTTGGTCACAATAGCAGGATTGCGGCCTCCTAGTTCCAATGTCACTGGTGTTAGAGTCTCCGCAGCTTTCTTAGCAATGATCGTGCCTACGGCGGCATTGCCAGTGTAAAAGATCTTATCCCATTTCTGCTCCAATAGTTTTGTGGTTTCAGGTATTCCACCTTGAACGACAGAGTAACAGGTAGGATCCAAAGAGGTCTCTATGATGTGTTGAACGATAGCTGCAACGTTCGGAGCGACCTCGCTAGGCTTGACTACTGCAGTATTACCCGCCGCAATGGCGCCAATCAATGGACCGATTGTGAGCTGAACTGGAAAGTTGTAGGTACTAGAACAATGTAAGCACTATTCCTATCATGCAGGGCTATGGAACGAGCTTGACAAACCCAATGATAAGCACACATCCCAGTGGGTCCTTCCTGATTTTAGGGCGCAGGAGCTTGTTTGCCAGCGGCATATCGGCAGCACTCTCATCCTTTGCCCATTTGGCAAGATGGTCACAGCAGAAAATTGTGTCATTAGCACACCAGTCTACTTCTGTAACGACAGACTCGAATATTCCTTTCCCCAAGTCCCTTTTACAAGCCTCAAGAATAGCGGGTTCATTATCCCTCAGCCTGATAGAAGGAAGACGCGATTAGCTTAGAAAGGTTGTCGATGAGAATTTATATACTCACCCCCAATACAGCTTCCGTAGCTGCACAAGTCTGAAATTGATATCCTTGGTCTTCTGCGAGTGGAAAGTTGCGCGAACTTTGTCGACGGTGCTTGGTATAGACTCAACCGAGGCATACTTGAACTCTGGGATTGTAGAACTCATGATATAAGGAATTGAGATATTTTATATCAATGGTTTATAGAAGGAAATTGCCTCCTGGTTTTGCGCTTCGTTTTTGAGCGTGCGTAGACGATTGAAGAAGGGGACAGGCACTTCACTGAGTGTATGAACGAGTATTGCCTCGGTACAAAACGTTAACTTCCTAGGCACGCTATTAGCGTATGCAGAAAGCTATGGATTCCTTGGCATCGCAATTGTCGCGCCCCCCCCCCCAAATTTACTATTGAATTCAGACATTCTTGACATTCTCAAACCTTCAACGCTCTATTGGAAAATCAATAGAAAAATCAAACCGGTAAATTTGAAGCTGTTCAAACCTTTCACAG
>JAABVA010001969.1_pt1 | contig 21021 bp, 22 predicted proteins | sample 5560331 | NCBI WGS metagenome assembly JAABVA01 (sample SAMN12812661, study PRJNA571458) | rock metagenome | isolation source: Antarctica rocks | place: Antarctica: Victoria Land, Mt New Zealand sud | collected 2016-01-07
GCTTTCTTGAGGCATCACGGTAGGCTCTTGTGTGGAGTACAACCCTGATCTTGTCACCGGCTTGGAAAGTTTGTGCTCCGGACTCAACCTTATTCCAAAAGTCCTCATCCTCTATGTAAGCCCCTATGTAAGCCCCGAACGAACCATCTCCGTCCGAGAAGCTCCATCGAAGGTTTCGCTTGAGTGAGATCTTCACGATTTCAAGCACTAGCTCGGTTTCATCATCGATCCCATCGTCACCATCTACCTCGAATGTCGTGAGGTCGGCTGATCTAACAGTGTCGATCACGTGGCCATTCTCTCTTGTTTGGAAAAGGTCGATCCCATCAACATGCAAAGGACGTACGATCCCCCTAACAGCGTTCCTGATCTCGTCATCGTTGTATAGGCGCAAAAGTTGTGGTGGAACACTGATGGTGGTGTTGTTGATCGTCACATTAGTAGTGTTCGTCTGAAGCTCATCGGCTTTCTTGCCATTTAGCCACCTAAACAACTTAAAAAGCGTAACTGTGCCGCCACCAGCAAAGCCAAGAAGCTTCGCTAGTTCCTCGAGAGCCTTGGCACCGTCGCCCAGTAGAAGAGATTTGAGGTGCGCTAGTGGGTGTAAGGCTAGCTGAAGATCGATTGTGAACGATCCCTTTTTGAAGTCAGCTTGGACGTTAACCTTCAAGTCTGTGCTATTCCCGTGGAGAATCCCTTGGGAGAGCTGGAAGAGCTCCGCAATGGAAAGGAGCGCGGGTGCGAGTTCTCGCACATCCATCACGCCACTCTCGAGCGCAGGACCGTCATACACAACTTGAGCAGAACGTTCAGGCATGAGGGACGAGGAGGATATTAGCAGCTTCTGCTGCCTATTTTTTCTTCAGGATGACGTCGGGGTTGAAGGTGTCTGGGGGGAGGGGGAGGTTGTATTCGACTTTGGAGAGGAAGCGCTGGTTGACGAGGTCTCCGTTGCGGTAGCGGGAGAGGGTGAGGGGTGTGGGGAGGCCGTCGAAGTCGTGGTAGTCGTTGTACTCTTCGCGGTCTTCGTCGTGGTCTTTGAACTGCTGGTTGCGCCACTCGAAGGTGCGGGCGAGGGGGAGGTGGGTGTTGACGTCGAGCTCGAGGGTGACGGCATCGTTGTTTGCGCTGAGGACAGTGACCTTGTCGGCCAGGTGGCGCATGACCATGCTGGCACCTTCGGCGATGACGATGACCCCGGGTGCTTTGAGCCAGGTGAAGATGATGGCTTCGACGGAGTGGTTGCGGCGGCGGAGGTAGTCCTCGACCTGATCTTTGGGGAGGGGGTTGGCGCCCTTGTAGGTGATCTCGGAGCCGTTGTCGGCCGTCCAGATCTGGACGACGTCGATTTTTTTACCGGGCAGGATCATGCTTTTGTCGGTGAGGAAGCCGATGCGCTCGAGGGCGGGCTCCGTGGCGGTCTGGAACTGGCGTGCCTCGTTGAAGTCGATGGTGGCGCCGGTGGGCGCGCCGCGGAAGAAGGCGGCTGTGCGGCCGTGCTCGGTGGCGGTGTGACGGGAGAGCCAGGCGGGTCCGCCGAGGGCGGCGACCATTTGTTCGAGGAGTTGCTTGCCGCGCTGCTCCTGGGTTTGGCCGTTGGCGAGGGGAGGAGCGGCGTCCTGGAGGTCCCGGGCCTGGGCGCGGAGGGGGGCAGTCGGCAGGAGGAGAGCGAGTGCGGCAAGGGTGAGGCGGAGGGGCATGGTGGGCGGTGTCCGGGTTTGCGGGTGGGTTTCAGCTTCGAGCTTTCCAACTTCTAGCAAAGAGCAAAGGGTGAGGCGGATTAGCCGACGAGGACTGCGCCTCCGTTGACGTTGACGATTTCGCCGGAGATAAAACCGGCGAGGGGTGTGCAGAGGAAGAGGATGGGGCCGGCGATCTCATTGACGTGGGCGACGCGGCCAAGGGGGATCAGGGACATCGCTTTGTTGGACGTTTCGGGGTCTTTGAGGGCAGCGGCGGACATTTCGGTGCCCACCCAGCCGGGGGCGACGCAGTTGGCGAGGATGCCTTTGGGGGCGAGTTCGGAGGAGAGGCTTTTGGTGAGGGAGATGAGGGCGCCCTTGCTGGCGGCGTAGTCGGCGTGGAAGGCTTCGCCACGCTGGGCGGCGGTGCTGGCGACCAACACAATGTGGCCGCGGGCCCCCGCGATGTGGCTCCCGGGGTTGGCGACGTGGGATGTGGCGGGGCCGATGTGGGGAGCGGGTTGCGCGAGCATGTGGGCGGCGGCGGCCTGGACGAGGCCGAAGGTGCTGTCGAGGTTGACGGCGAGGGTGGAGCGCCATTGCCCGAGCGGCATGGTGTCGATGGGCTGGTCGTGTGCGGGCCAGACGCCGTGGTTGACGATGAGGATGTCGAGACGGCCCAGGGCAGCGACGGCGGCGGTGACGAGGGCTTGGCCGTGTTCCGGGGTGGCGAGGTCCTGCTGGAGGGCGATGCAGTCCTGGGAGCCGCCGGGGGTTTGACCGGATAGCTCCTGGTCGGTGAAGTTCTGGCCGGTGAAGTTCTGGCCGGAAAGCTCGCGGACGAGGGCTTCGGACTGTTCGCGGGCGGACTGGTAACTAAAGGCAACGCGGGCGCCGGCGTGGCGGAAGAGACGGACGCAGGCGGCTCCGATGCCACGGGAGCCGCCGGTGATGAGGGCGGTGCGGCCGGCGAGGGAGAGTGATAGGCCTGGATCTGCGTTGATGGTCATAGGAGGACGGTATGCAACATCCTATGGACATGCAAGCCGGAGCGAGCGATGCTGGCTGTGACGCTGAGGGGAGAGTCTGGTGCTATGAAGAAAGCTGTCGTGGTTGTGCGCATACTTCTGGGTCTGATGTTTTTCGTTTTCGGGCTGAATGGCATTCTGCATTTTCTACCGATGGAGATGCCGACGGGAGACGCGGGCACCCTGATGGGTGTGATGGCGAAGAGCCACTGGATGACGTTTGTGGCGCTGCTGCAGGTGATTGGCGGGCTGCTTCTGCTGGTGGGGCGGTATGTGCCGCTGGGCTTGGTGCTGCTGGCGCCGATCATTGTGAACATCCTGCTGTATCACGCTTTGCTGGACCCGAAGGGGATTCCGGCGGGCATGGTGGCATTGCTGCTGGAGGTGTTTCTGATCTGGGCGTACCGGCGCTCGTTTCGGGGGCTGTTTGATGCGGCTCCGGAGGTGAGTTAGCGGGGGTCTACGCTCCGTTTCGGGCGCGAGCGGGCGGGTCAGGGCTGGGTGAGCGGGCTCGGCCCGGCCAGGGTTTTGCGGCGGCCGGCGAGGACCCTGCGGCGATCGGTCAGGATGCGGTTTTGTTCGCGGATAGGGAGGGCGAGGACGGCGCGTGTCTTTGGGTGGAGTTTATCGAGGATAAGTTGATGGGCGTAGCGGAGGTGGGCCTGCCACTCGGAGGGACGGAAGACGTCCCAGCGCTCGGCGGCGACCCAGTGGATGCGGGCCAGGTAGGGAGCAGGTGTGATGCCGTCGAGCTCGAGGAGGTCGTGGAAGGCGAGGGGGCCGGCGGGGAAGGCGATGACGCGATGGCGGTCGACGTCGAGGTTGAGGATGGCAAACATCTTGCCGCCGATCGCTTTATCGCCGACCCAGAAGACGAGCCTGCCGCCCCACTGCATGGTCTCGGAGGCGTGCGGGAGGGTGAGGAGGTCGGTTCGGAGGCGATCGGCGTCCATGGCGGCGAGTATAGCGCGGGGGAGAGAGGTCTTGAGGGACGGTGGGGCTATGGGGCTGGTGTTCCCTGTTCGAAGGGCGCGAGGATGGCCGAGACGGCACGATTGAGGGGGGTTGGAAGGCCAGTCTCGTTGCCTAGACGGACGACGCCGCCGCTGAGCCAAGGGAGTTCGAGGTGATTTCCGCGATCGAGATCGCCATGCATGGAGGAGGTCATGGCCGGTGGGAGGGTGCCGCAGAACGCGAGGCGATCTTCGACGAAGTCGGCGCGGAGGTCGATGCCCTTTGCGCGTCCGACGGCAACGACCTCTCGCATGAGATGGAGGAGGAACGATCGCGTCTCCGTGTTCGCGAGAACCGCGCCGATGTTCTGCCGCATGGCGGTGGTGGCGCCGGAGAGCCCGACGAGGAAGACGAACTTCTCCCAGATGAGCTTTTCGATGGTGTCTGAGAGGGAGGCATCGATGGCGGCTGCTTGGCAGGCGTCGAGGAAGGCTTGGGCGCGCGGGGACTGGCGACCATCCAGCTCTCCAAAGACAATTCGCTGCATGGCTCCGCTGTGGCGGATGGCGCCTGCGCTTTCGATGACTGCGGAGATGTAGCAGAGGCCGCCGAGGATGGACTTCGCGGGAAGATACTTTCGGAGAAAGTAGTCTTTCTCGACGCCGTTTGCAAGGAGAGAACAGCAGCGCCCTGAGCGACGAGCGGACCGAGCGTCTCGGCGACGGCGTCGGTGTCCCAGAGCTTGACGGCGATCAGGACCAGATCGACGGGAAGGAGGTGTGAGATGCTCTCGACGGCTAGGACGGAGGCGAGATGCAGATTGCCGAGGGGGCTGAAGATGGTGAGGCCGTTGTGCTGTAAGGCGTGGAGGTGGGCGCCGCGAGCGACGAAAGTGACGTCATTGCCGGCGGCTGCGAGGCGGCCACCGAAGTATCCGCCGACGCCACCGGCTCCGAGTACGGCGATCTTCATATGGTGCCTTTCTTGAGACTGGAGACTTCAAGTTCTGAAGATGTTAGGTGACTTCTGCTGCCTGCTCCTGCCGGCTCTTGACGGAGCGGGTGATGAGGTTGGCGATGAGGGCGGTCCAGCCGGTCTGGTGACTTGCGCCGAGTCCACGACCGGTGTCGCCGCAGAAGTACTCCGGGAAGAGAAGGAGGTCGCGCCACCAAATGTCGTTCTGGTAGAGGGGTTGTCCGCTATGCACGGGACGGACGCCATCGGCATCGCGGCGAAAGATCCGGAGCTGGCGGGCGTCGAGGTCGCAGGCGATGTGGTGGAGGTCGTGCCGCTGTCCGCTGTGGGCGGGGTACTCAAGTTTGAGATCGGGGCCGAGGGCGATGGCGTACCGCTCGAGGACATCGCGAAGGAGGCGATTGATGAGCATCCAGAGGGGTCCACGCCAGTTGCTGTTGCCGCCGAAGAGGCTGCTGTCACCCTCTGCGGAGAAGTATTTTACGACGTAGTGGGTGCTATCGGGATCGAGGGTAACGGGGCAGTCCTGGTGGTAGCGGGAGAGCGAACGAATGCCGAAGTCGGAGAGGAACTCGGTCTCGTCGAGGACGTGCGACAGCACACGTAGGAGGCGGTCTTTGGGAACGAGCGAGAGGTAGCGATCGCCCTGCCTGGCGGTGTCGGATGTTTCGACTGGCTGGATGTGGCGGGCCAGGTTGGGGCGGTTGTTGAGGAACCAGTCCAGGCGGCCACGAAAGGAGGTCAGCTTTTCGAGCTCTTCGCGGCGGAGGACGGCGACGCCGAAGAGCGGGATAAGACCGACGATGGAGCGGATGGCGACGCTTTGCGCGGTGCCGTCGGAGAGGAAGAGGCGGTCGAAGTAGAAGCCGCTCGCTTCGTCCCAGAGGCCGTCACCTTCCTGATGGTTGAGCGCATCGACGATGGCGACGTAGTGCTCGAGGAACTTGCTGGCGATGTCCTCGTAGACGCTGCGGGTTTGTGCGAGCTCGAGGGCGATGTTGAGCATGGAGGCGCAGTAGAAGCCCATCCAGGCGGTGCCATCGGCCTGCTGGACATGGGTGCCGTTGATGGGCAGTGAGCGATCGAAGACGCCGATGTTGTCGAGACCGAGGAAGCCGCCGGCGAAGAGGTTCTGGCCGTCGGCGCCTTGGCGGTTGACCCACCAGGTGAAGTTGAGGAGGAGCTTCTGAAAGCACCGTTCGAGGAAGTCCGTGTCGCAGCGGCCGCTGTTGCGTGCGGCGTCGATGCGGTAGACCTCGAGCGCGGCCCAGGCGTGGACGGGCGGGTTGGCGTCGCCGAAGGCGAATTCGTAGGCGGGGATCTGTCCGTTGGGATGCATGTACCACTCGCGGAGGAGGAGGGTGAGCTGGTGCTTCGCGTAGGTGGGATCGAGGTCGCCCATAGGGATCATGTGGAAGGCGGAGTCCCAGGCGGCAAACCAGGGGTACTCCCACTTGTCAGGGACGGAGAGGACATCGCGGCAGAAGAGGTGCTTCCAGTCGGCATTGCGGCCGGTTTTGTGAGAGTCGGGCGGCGGGGGCTGGCCGGGGTCGCCGCCGAGCCAGCGGTCGGAGACGTAGTAGTAGAACTGCTTAGACCAGAGCAGGCCGGCGTAGCCCTGGCGGGCGATGGCGCGGTCGTCTTCGGAGAGGCTGTCAGGGAGGCGGAGGCGGTAGAACTCGTCCGCTTCCGCGATGCGCTGGGCAAAGCAGGCGTCGAAGGCGGGGACGTCGAGATCGGGGGGTTGCTGTTCTTCCATGCGGACGAGACGGAGGCGAAGGATGCGGGTTTCGCCGGGGTCAAGCTCGAGCCGCTCGAGAAAGGCGACTTTGGTGCCTTCGCCGTCGGGGCGGACGGCGGTGGTGTCGCCGTGGACGACGTAGCGGTCGAAGGCGTCTTTTGTGAGGCCGGTGGGGGTTGGGGCTTCGGGCGTAAGGTCTTCAGGCGGGACGGAGGCGCGGTTCATCGCGGAGAGGTTGGTGTCGTTCCGGGTAATGAGGAGCTCCGGAGGAGACAGCAGGCCGGCGGGGATGGAGGTGAAGAGGAATGAGCCGAGTGTCGCGTGGAAGGCCTAGACGGAGGGCGTTGGGGTGTCGGTCTTGTTGATTTTTTGGATCACGAGGGCGCCTGGTTTTCGGTGTCCGGCATGTGCCAGGTCCAGTTGTTGCGCAGGGTAAGTGTGGGCAGGACGCAGAGGGGCGCGCGCTCGGGCCCGCGATTGCTGACGGTGAGCCGGATGAGGGTGTCTTCGACGTCCTGCTTGGCGTACTCGATCTGCACGTCGAAGTAGCGATTTTCGGCGAAGGCGCCGGTGTCGAGCAGTTCGAACTCGCTGTCGGCGTAGTCACGCCGGTGGTTTTCGTCGCGGGGGAGAGCGTAGGGAAAGGCGCTCTGGGGGTACTTGTAGAGTGCTTTCGCGTAGGAGCCAGTGGGTGTGGCGTCGAGGTAGTATTAGAGCTCCTTGACGTCCTCGCCGTGGTTGCCTTCGGGGTTGGTGAGGCCGAAGAGGCGTTCTTTGAGGTGCGGGTCGTTGCCGTTCCAGAGCGAGGTGGAGAAGCAGAGCCGGCACTCGCGATCGGTCCAGCCGAGCAGGCCGTCTTCGCCCCAGCGAAAGGCGCGGAAGCGGGCCATCTCGTACGGGAAGGAGGTCCAGGTGTTGCCGTCGGCGGAGTAGTTTTCGCGGAAGGTGCCCCATTGGCGTTCGGGGAGGTAGGTGCCCCATCGCTGCCAGTTCTCTTCGTGACCTGCGGCGAGGGCGAGCCGCGCCTCTTCAGTGCATGGCGTGGATGGGAGATAAGGCTCAGCGTTCATGGTCGTAGCACCTGGTTGATCGGGGCGTGCCGCGTGTCTGGTGCAGGAATCTGCGCGCCAGCATACGGGTTCCATGCTCTGGGGAGATTATGCGTTGGGGCGATCATGCGTTGGGGCGGCCTAGGGCGTGGAGGACGATGGACTTGGTGAGCAGCTCCGGAAGGACGGTGGGCGAGTCGCTGGATTTCGCAGGATAGATGACGTAGGTGGGGATGCCGCTGCGGCCGGAGCGGGCGAGTTGCTCGGTGATTGCCGGGTCGTAGCGGGTCCAATCGGCGCGCAGGAGGACGAAGTGCCGGCTTTGAAACTCATGTTCGACGGACGCATCGTGGAGCACGGTACGCTCGTTGACCTGGCAGGAGAGGCACCAGGCGGCGGTGAAGTCCACGAAGACGGGATGGCCCTGGGCCTGGGCCTGCTGAGCCGCTTCGGCGGAGAACGGCTGCCAGTCGAGCCTGTCGGCGGTTGGGGAGCTGAGCGAGATGCCGAGGCCAGCGGCGACGAGGAGAGCAGCGAAGATGCTGCTGGTGCGGCGCGCGGGCCATTGACCGAGGGTCCAGCCGGCGATGCCAAGGACGATGAGGCCGATGAGGAGCCGGGCGATGTGGTCTGTTCCCTCACCGGTTACAGATGGAAAGAGACGACCGTAGACCCAGACGAGCCAGACGACGGTGAGCAGAAGCGGGACGGCAGAGAGCTGCTTGAGGATCTCCATCCAGCGGCCGGGACGCGGAAGGAGCTTGGCCCAGCTGGGCTGGAGCGTGAGCAGGAGGTAGGGGAGGGCGAGGCCGAGAGCAAGTGCGGTGAAGATGGTGAAGGTGACCAGAGGAGGCTGTGCAAGGGCGAAGCCGATGGCCGCGCCCATGAGCGGTGCGGTGCAGGGGGTGGCGACGACGGTAGCGAGGACTCCGGTGAAGAAGCTGCCGGCGTAGCCCTGCTTTCGGGTGAGGGAGTCGCCGGCGCTGGTGAAGGTAAGGCCGAGATCGAACTGGCCGGCGAGCGAGAGTGCAAGGAAGAAGAGGAGCGAGGCCATGAGGACGACGAAGACTGGGGATTGGAGCTGGAAGCCCCAGCCTGCCTGGCGCCCGCCGGCGCGGAGGATAAGGAGGACGGCGACGATGATCCAAAAGGAGACCAGGATGCCGGCGGTGTAGACGAGGCCGTGCCGACGCATCTCGCTGCGCTCCCCTGAGGAGGACTCGGCGAGGCTGAGGCCTTTGAGGAAGAGGACGGGAAAGACGCAGGGCATGAGATTGAGGACCATGCCGCCGAGCAGAGCGAGAGCGATGGCGGGGAGGATAGTGAGTTTCGATCGGCCAGCGTCCGCTGCCGTGGAGGACGCGGTGGCGGGCTCTACGGGGAGGTCGAGGGTGTAGGCTGCCGAGTCTCCGAGGCGGAGAACGCCGCTCATGCGTTTGGGTAGATCGTTGGAGGCGTCGGCGCGCTCGAGATGAAGGCGCGCTCCGATTTTGGTGGTGTCCACGGTCTGATCGGCCGCGTTGCGGATGAGGTCTTCGCCGAGCGGGTAAAACTCAATGCGCGACTCCGGATGACCGGTGTTGACAGTGAGGGTGAGGTGGTCGTTGGTGCCGGTCGCGCTGACGGTGGTTCCGGGGGGCAGAGGCTTCGGCTCGCGGGCGATGGCGTCGGCGAGGACGCCTGTGGCAGGCGCGACGGCGGCTGGACCGTTTGCGATGGGGAGGTTGAGACCGAGGTGAGCTTTGCCGGGGACGCAGACTTCGCGGCAGACCAGCCAGCGAACGTGCGCATCGAGGTGAGCGTCGCCCGCGGCGGCGTCGGATGCGGCGTGGAGAGCGAAGGGAAAGACGGCGGCGCCCTGGTAGCCGTAGTCCATCAGCGGGCCGAGCGGGAGGCGGGACGGAGCGGGAAACTGCATGTCGCCGACGGTGATTCCACGGGGCAGGGTCCAGTCGACCTTTGGCGGCTCACCAGAATCGCCGGCCTGCACCCAATAGACGTGCCAGCCCGGCTCGAGCGTAAGGACGAGACCGATAGTTCCTGAGCCGCCGCGGGCGATGGACGAGGTGCTGCCGAGCAACTGTGCCGAGAGATGCTGGGCGGAGACGCTGGAGGTCGAACCATCGCCGACCTCGCGCAGCTGCGCCGGGGAGGTCTGGCTGAGCATCAATACAGGGATGGCGAGAGCCCACGGGAGCAGACGGCGGATGGAGAGGGTCATGGAGGATCTTTCTGTGACGCAGGTACGAGAGGCCCCGAAGGTGTCATCGGCGGGGGACAGGAGATGAGAGTCGCGGCCGCACCGATAGGTTACAAGTGCTTCGGATGAGAGATGTGCCGAGCGATGGTATGTAACTTTACCTGGGTGCGCGGCGTCACATGTGCACTTTACGCGAATATCCCGTCGCACAAAGAAATCCAAAGGTGGACCTACCCATGAACGGCAACCATGAATCGACGTCGATGCGCACGCCCGGCACGAGACTCTTTCGCACCATCAACCGCATCTCCGTGACGGCATTCGCCTCCCTGCTGCTGATGTGCGCGGGAGCCTCGGCGCAGACGCCCGAGGTTGGGGCCAAGGCTCCGGACTTTTCGCTTTCGACACCGATCGGGCACCCGGTCCGGTTATCCAGCCTGACCGACAAGGGCACCGTGGTCGTGGTGGTCCTGCGCGGATTCCCGGGGTACCAGTGCCCATACTGCGAGAAGCAGGTGCATGACTTTGTCGAGCACTCGAGTGCGTTTGCAGCCAAGAAGGCGACGGTGTTGCTGGTGTACCCGGGACCGCCGGCGGAGCTGGACGTGCATGCCAAGGAGTTCCTGGCCAAACAGGCGGACCTGCCGGCGAATATCCAGCTGGTGACGGACCCGGATTATGCGGTGACGAACCAGTATGGCTTGCGCTGGGACGCTCCGCACGAGACGGCGTACCCCTCGACGTTTATTCTCGATCGCACGGGGAAGGTTCAGTTTGAAAAGGTCAGCCACAGCCATGGGGACCGCACCTCGGCCGAAGACATCCTGGGCCATCTGCAGGGGCAGTAATTTGGTGGTGTCCGTGCCTGCGGACGCAGGCACGGATGCGTGCGTGAGCGAGAGCAGGGGTTGGTGCCCGAGGCATTTGTTCGGGTGTGGGGATCAGAGCTCTGAGCGGATGAGGCGTATGTCGATCTCTCGATCGACGTAGCGCCACTCTTCGGTCTTGCGCAGGCGACGGACGAGATCTTCGAATGCCGTGCTGTACTCCGGGGCGTACTCAAACCAGGTGATGAAATCGAAGGGCTCGCCGAGGTCTCGGCTGTGATGGAGGCGCCGGGCGACGGCGGGCAGGTATTCGAGGCCGATGGTGATGTGGTGGGACTGCTCCTGGAGTAAGCTGCGCCGTCGATCCTGGGGGAGGTTCCACCAGGTCTCTGATTTGCGGATCGGGATGAGGGCGGCGCAGGTGGCGTTTGGACGGTCTAAACCTTCGGCGACCGCGGCGAGGCGGTCTGCCTCGGCCTGTGTGGTGTAGCGAAGATTGCTGGTGTGGCCGCGAAGGATCCAGGAGGTCTGCGCTGCTTGCGGAGGATGCCAGCCCTCGATGAGGTTGAGGCGGTCTGCTGCGGGGAGTGACTCGCCGCTGACTGCTTCGATACGTTCGATGAGCCACCGGCCATGCTGGCCTGCTACGAAGGTGGTGAGTGACGGGAGAGGCATTTCAGGCTGTTCCTGGGGTAAGTCGGTCGGTGCTGCCGAGGGTGCTGGCGCGGACCTTCGGTTAGGAACGATAATAGGTGAGTGGAAGGGGCGGTCAGAGGAGCTGCGAGGTAGATGCGTCGATGTCGCGAGAGTTACGGTGAAGTTGGGGAGGGGGCGTCGAGATTCGCGGGCTGCGCTGTTGGGGGATGGGGCAGATAGAACCATCTGTGCTCGGAGGAGAGGGCGAGGTATTCGCGGGTTCTTTCGATACGGATCTCGCGTGTGAGATGACTGCCTTCAAAGGCGCCGTCGACGGCGGCGGAGATTGGGTCGCCATCGCGGAGCGCGGTGAGCAGAAGAAATGTTTCGCGATCGAGGCGCCAGCGACTGCGCCGATGATGCGTTTCCAGTTTCGCCGGGTGAAGATGCCGGCCCGTCCGGTCGACTTGAGCGGAGCGCTGGGCATTGCGGGGGGAGATGAGGGGTCGCCGGGCGGAAGGTCCTGGTCGGTTAGATTCTGGGCGGTGACGGCTGATGTCGCGGTGGGGCGGCGCTTTGCGTTCTCCTGCTGGCTTTGGGGTCGCTCGGATAGGTGGATGGGAGTGTCGGGAAGTGTCCGGCGCAAGGACGACAGGTGTAGATCGGGCGTCACCATTGCGCTGACCACCCAGGGTAAGACGAGGTGCCGATCGTTTGCGCCGATGTCGGGTTCATGGGCTTGGGGCTTTCGGGGGAGGGCTGGAGGTGAGGTCAGGTTCGACACGGGTTGGACGCAAGGGAGATTGGCCCTAGATGGGTTTGGAGTCGGTGCCGAGGACGGGACCCAGGCTGGCTGACTGCGCGAAGAGGATGAGGTGGTGGCTTCCTTTGCCAGTGTCGAAGGAGGCGGGGAGGGGCAGCTGTACGGTTTTCTCGGTGGCTCCGTGGACGGTGGCAATGCGGGCGAGGGAGCGCGCGACGGCTACGTGGGCGAGGGTGCGACCGGAGTTCTCACCGCGGAATACGCTGGAGCGGTCGACGTCGTCGGCGAGCACGGCCATGATCTCGGCTGCTTCATGGGATGTGTTGCTGCCGGCGGTGAAGGTGACGTTGAGGACGCTGCCGGCGATGTTTGCGGAAAGGATGTGCAGCGGTATCTGCGGCCGGCTGCTTTCCTGTGCGAGCGCCCGCTCGAGGCTGTTTTTATCGCTGCCGATAATCTGTTCGGCACCGTTGATGACCATCTGCGGGGTGTAGACACCGCCGAGGCGGAAGCGATCGCTGTAGGCGTTCTGCCGAGCGGTGTAGGTATCGGCGGAGTAGGGGTCGGACCAGCCGAGGTTGTTCCAGTAGGTGACGTGTTCACTGATGCCGACGATGAGCTGGCCGGATCCGGTCCTGGTGCCGTTGATCTGGCGAAGGAGCGCGTCGGCGGGGGGACAGCTGGAGCAACCTTCTGAGGTGAAGAGCTCTACGAGGACCGCGGGGTTGGACGAGCTGCTGCCCGAGCCTGCGGGGTGCACGGTCTGTGCCGGCAATGGAAGCGGGCCGCAGAGCAGGGGAAAGATTGCCAGGGGAGCAAGCCGGTTCAAGGGTAGACGCATGGTGTTCTCCTCATTGTGGAACGTATAGCTGACGCGGGATGGCCCTGGAGGTTACAGGTCCTGAGCAGTGGGCGCGAACGACGAGATTCGGTTCGGGACGGGGCAGTTACGGGAGTTGGCGATGGCAGGCTGAGGACGGCGCTGATTTCGTTGTAACTATTCGGTGGCGGAAATCTCTAACGCGCTACGTGAGGTCTCCAACGCCGGTGCGCAGCCTTGCTATATAGGCACGATGAAATTCGACAGTTTACTGGAGTGAATCTGCTACTTGCGGTTGGTCGATGCGAAACGTTTGAGAGGGGGTCTAGTCCCTATGGCGGAGGTTACTGCAAGCAGAGATGAGGCGCAGATGATTGCGTCCATTCTCCGGGGCAATCCCCAGCTCTATCACGAGCTGGTACGCCCTTATGAGCGCAGCGTGTACATGATGGCGCTTTCATACATGAAGAACGAGGCGGATGCGGAGGATGTGGCGCAGGAGGCTTTTCTAAAGGCGTTTCGGCATCTCGCGAGTTTCCGGGCGGAGGCGAAGTTCAGCACGTGGCTGGTGAGTATTACGTTGAATGAGGCGCGAAGCCGTCTACGACGCGAGGGGGCGGTGCGCATGGAATCGATCGACCAGACGCCGGAGGAGGGCGGCCATATTTCACCTGCTCTCCTGCGTGACTGGCGCGAGGTGCCTTCGGAGGCTCTTGAGCGCGGGGAGGTGCGACACATATTGCAGACGGCAATTCGAGGGCTGCCGGATATTTATCGTGAGGTGTTTCTGTTGCGTGATGTGGAGGAGTTGAACATAGCCGAGACGGCGGCGGCACTCAGGATCAGCGTTGCCAACGTGAAGGTTAGGCTGCACCGTGCGCGGATGATGCTGCAGAAGCAGTTGGCGCCGCAGTTGAAGGATGCTAATCCTAAGAGGAGGTGGATGCCGTGGTCATAGAGTGCAGGCATGTCTGGGACTATATCTCCGGATATCTGGATGAGACGTTGCCGCCGGAGACACGGGAGTTGGTTCAGCGGCACCTGGAGCACTGCGAGATCTGCTCGGCGATTTTGGACTCGACGCGGAATATTTTGGTGCTTACAGCGGATGAGCGCGTGTTTGAGCTGCCGGTCGGCTTCAGCGAGCGTCTACATGCTCGGCTGGATCGGGAGCTTAACCGGAGCTTCGATCCTGAGATGGGCGAGGGCTAGGAGACGTCGTGCACGATGCGGTGGGTGAGCCACTCCGCGGCAACGAGGGCAAGGGTCAGGGCTGCCATCGCTATCTGGAAGAGCTCGGCGCGATTCTGTTGCGGAGTGACGGGGCGGGCTCTCCATTGCGAGGAGGAGCGAGTTCGCAGGGAGCGGATGCGCCAGACCACGTAGAGATTGATGACCGAACCAAGGACTGCAACGACCATCATGGGGATGCGGATCGCGTTCTCGTGAAAGCCGTCCGCGGGCCGGTGCAGGCCGGCAGCAGCGGCGAGGGAGCCGAGCCCGATGGCGACGCGTATTCCACTGATCGCGATGACGGCGGTGCACGCGCTTTGGAGCAGGATAAATGCGAGGCTGGTCAGTGCGACCCACCAGGAACGTTTTCCGGTGTCGGCTGCTGAGTTTTTCTCGGCGATTGTGGGTTGTGGCACTTCTTGTTGGTCTCCTTCCCGTCCCTGCGAGGTGCGAACCGTCTACGCCGCTGCACTGATCGGCCCACACGTGGTTTTCTCTGAATAGTAGTGTCTGGGGTTTGACGGGGACTATAAGGAAAGGTGCGGGGAGCTATAAGGTCAGCCAGGATTTACTGCTGTAGGGGATTGTGTCCGGGGGGGGAAGGCGGAGGGCTCTAAGTGCCAAGCGGTGGTGGCGCTCGACGGTGCTGTGGGCTATCGATCGCCGTTTCGCTCCTCGAGGGGCGTCAGGGACCAGACGACGGCGGGGCTGTCGAGATAGCCGGAGGTTGCTATAGTTTCCGGGCACTCCAGCGCGCAGAGGAAGGTGCCGGTGAGCATGCTCAGAGAGAGGGCAAGAACCTTGAGAACTTTGCCGAGTTTGCCCATGCTGAACTCCCCAGCTGCGATGGATGTTTGCTGAATCGTGAGGAGAGGAGTCGGAACAGGCCTACAAGTTACAGATCAGGCAGCGAGGTCGGCTGTAATTTTCGCTCGGGTTGGCAATCGGACATGCATGAGACTCAGCCGAGCGTTTACCGTCATAGTTCTTAGTTTGTCGAGTATGCTGCCCAATGCGGTGAAGGCGCAGGAGATGAAGAACCAACTGGGGTTTTCGGTGGGTGGAGAGTTCGTCCCTTCAAACTCACTGGCGACGGCAGGGGGCGGGGGTACGCGCGAGATCAAGACCAGCAGAAGTCTTTCGCTCGAGCTCAACTACGGCCGGGAGATTCACCGTTTCCGCCACACCGAGTTGTGGTTGGATATGCCGGCGCTGGTTGGTCCGAATCACCGGATTACGAACGGCAATGCGCTTCTGCCGACAAGCAATGCGACGTTTTATGTGACGCCGGCGGCGCGATTGACCTTTCCGAACGGACATGCGTGGACGCCATGGATTTCGTTTGGCGGAGGGTATGGGTTGTTTGAGACAAGTGATTACCTTCATGGCGGAGCGAATAACCAGACCATTCACACCCACACGGGCGTTCTGCAGTTTGGCGGCGGCGCGGATGTGAAGACGCCGCTGCACATTTTGTTTTCCCGATCGGCTTTCGCGGGGAGTTCCGCGACTTCTTGGCATTGAAAGAGCCGTTGTTCTATGTTCCGGTTACGGGGCAGACGCAGCATGGCATGACAGTCAGCGGCGGGATTACGACGCGTTTCTAGCGCGTGTACGTGACGCTGTGACGCGGGCGGCTTCGGGGTGTTAGGCGGATTTGCGAAGCCTGGAGGCGGCTGCGGCTTTGGAGTCGGCTTTTTTGACGGCGGCGCTTTGTTTGCCGGGTTTGGGCTTGCAGGAGCCTTTAGTGCCGGCCATTTTGCCTGGAGTGGGTTCGAAGCCGGGCCAGCAGTGATTGCCTTCGGCGGCGGTCTTTTTGGCTGCAGGCTTTTTTGCTAGCGCCTTCTTCGCGGTCGGCTTGGTGGCAGGAGATTTCGTCGCGGTGGTCATGGCAGGTTGGAGGGGCTGTGGCGCACCCGGGCTGCCTCGGGGACGGGCGCCGAGTTCGGAAATTTAGCGGAGCCGTAAACGGATGGGACCTTTTGCAGTGGAAGCGTCGATGACGCTGCCTTGCTGTGTGATGTGGATGGTGCCGGCGGCGACGAGGCGGCGGGCGGCGGCGCGGGCCGGTTCCATGAGCGGCTCCCACTGGGCGCTATCGTCAGAGCCGGCGACGGCTCGCGCGGCTTCGGAGGGGCAGATAGTTTTGTCGCGGGCACGCTGGTGGAGGAGATTGAGGATGGCCTGCTCGAGGAGGGTGTCGCGTGAGCCGGGTTTATGGGAGCGGCAGATGTCGGAGCAGAACTTGATGCTGGGCCAGTCGCGTTCCCATTTTTTGCGCCAGGTGATGGTGCGACCACAGGTAGCGCAGGTTTTGGGGGTGTGGGGATCGGCGGCGGGCTCGGGTTTGGGTTTGCGGTCGGGCATGGAGCCTTCTCTCTGAAGGTACAGGTGCGGGAGCCGGAATAAGGAGGCCGACGCGGGCGATACCGGCAGTTCCTTATACTTGTGGACGACTATGAGTGTGATGACATTTCTTCCGGTTTACGAGCAGATGGATCTGATTGAGAAGGGTACGGCGGAGATAATTCCGATAGAGGCCCTGCGGGAGTTGCTGGAGGAGTCGGCGAGGACAGGTGTGCCTTTGCGGGTGAAGGCGGGATTTGATCCGACAGCTCCGGACCTGCATTTGGGGCATACAGTGCTGATGCGGAAGCTGCGCCACTTTCAGCAGCTGGGGCATACGGTGATTTTTCTGATTGGGGATTCGACGGCGCTGATCGGGGATCCGACCGGGCGGGACGTGACGCGGAAGCCGCTGTCGCGGGAGCAGATTCGCGAGAACGCGGAGACGTACAAGGAGCAGGTGTTCAAGATTCTGGACCCGGAGCGGACGGAGGTGCGGTACAACTCTGAGTGGCTGGATGAGCTTGGATATGCGGGCCTGATCGGGCTCGCGGCGAAGGTGACGCTCTCGCAAATCCTGGACCGCAAGGATTTTCTGGAACGGTTCCGGGCGGAGCAGGACATTTCGCTCCATGAGTTGCTTTACCCGCTGGCGCAAGGGTATGACTCGGTGAGGCTGCGGTCGGATGTGGAGCTGGGTGGCACGGACCAGAGATTCAACCTGCTGATGGGTCGCGAGCTGCAGCGAAAAGACGGGCAGAGGCCGCAGATCGTGCTGATGACGCCGATCCTGGAAGGGCTGGATGGCGTGCAGAAGATGTCGAAGTCGCTGGGCAACGCGATCGGGATCAAGGAGCCGGCGGGGGAGATGTATGGGAAGCTGATGTCGATCTCGGATGAGCTGATGTGGCGGTACTGGACGCTGCTGACGGATCTGCGGGTGGCGGAGATTGAGCGGATGCGCGAGGAGGTTGCGGGTGGTGCGCTGCATCCGATGCAGGCGAAGAAGAACCTGGCGAGGCTGATTACGGCGGGGTTCCATACGGAGGCTGCGGCGGAGGCTGCGGCGGAGGGGTGGGCGAAGCAGTTTCAGCAGGGTGGTGTGAGTGATGATGCTCCGGTGGTAAGTATCGCCTTAAAGGAGTTAATACCCATACAAGAGTACGTGCAACCGGATCCCCCGGGCTCTGGGCCTGTTGTACAGATGTTGAGGGTCGCAAATCTCATCCAACTAGCTGGACTGGCTAGCTCAGCCGCTGAAGCTGCAAGAAAAATAGGTGAGAACGCTGTAAGCATCGACGGGAAAAAGTTTAGCGGGAGATTTGAACCTTGGAATCATTTGATGTCTGGTTGCACGCTGCGTGTGGGGAAGAAGAGTGTGCGTGTACGGTGGATTTAGGTATTGGGAGCATGGTTGTTCGCTCACCATGCGGGAGAGGAACTACGTCTAAGAGAGCGATGAAGTCTTTACTGAAGGCTTGTGTCTTTGTTCTGGGATTGCTGGGTTTGTTTGTCTGTGGACCGTCGCGCGCGCTGGCCGAGGATGCGCGCGCGATGGTGCGGAGGGCGGTGCAGTCGGAGATGGCTGCGTCGAAGGATGATCACTCGCTGTGGCGGTATCGAGACGATCGGCGGGATCTGGATACGACGTCGATGGTGGTGGAGACGACGGCGGGATCGGTGAAGCGACTGGTTGGGCGGGGAGGGCGGCCGCTTGCGGCGAGCGAGGCGCAGGCGGAGGATGACCGGATTCACGATTACGTGCACGACTCGGCTCGGCTGGCGAAGCAGAGGAGGGACGGGTTGGCGGACGATAAGAGCGCGGCGGAGCTGCTGACGATGCTGCCGGATGCGTTTACGTGGAGGGTTGCGGGCGAGAGTGCGGAGACGGTAACGCTTGCGTTTGTGCCGGACGAGAACTTTCATCCGCCGGACATGCAGTCGAAGGTGCTGGGTGCGATGGCTGGCGAGCTGGTGGTGGATAAGCGGCAGCAAAGGATCCGGACGATTAAGGGGACGCTGATGCAGGATGTCTTGATCGGGTTCGGGATGCTGGGGCGTTTGAAGCAGGGTGGGACGTTTGACGTGGAGCGGCGCGAGGTGAAGCCGGGACTATGGCAGATTACGGAGACGCATGTGCATATCGACGGCAAGGCTCTGTTCTTCAAAACGATCGGGCAGCAGCAAGACGAGGTGCAGACGGAGTTCCGCGAGGTGCCGCGGGAGACGACGCTGGAGCAGGCGGCGGAGATGTCGAAGCTGGGTAAATAGGGGTCAGGCGACGTGCTGTTGCGTCAGGAGTAAAGGCAAGACGGACGCGGCGAGCGCGAGAGTTTCGCGGACGGCCCGACGGAGAAGATGAAGAGTTGCGGGTTAGGCTGGGGAGATGGCGAAGACACCTTATGCGCGGACGGATCGTGAGCTGATCAGCAGGATTGGGCGGTCGGCGGGGCATCGGGCTGGGTACAAGCAGCTGGTGCGAGAGCTGGGGCTGGGTGGCGGGCGTGAGCGGCGGCTGCTGCTGGAACAGCTGGCGCGGATGACGGCACGCAAGGAGCTGATGAAGATCGAGGACGAGATGTGGGCGCTGCCAAGCGCGGTGCCGGAGCGGACGGCGCGGGTGCGACGGGCGGCGGATGCGGTGGCGGGCGCGGCGGCGGGGGGGGCGGCATTTCGGGAGACGCGGGATCGTTTGGTGGCGGGCCGGCTGGATCTGCATCGGGATGGGTATGGGTTTGTGCGGCCGAACGGGAGTTCGAGCCGCGAGGACGATCTGTTTATTCCGCCGAACGAACTGAATGGCGCGATGCAGGGCGACGAGGTGCTCGTAGACGAGGCTCCGCCGGGGCGGGATGGACGGAGGTCGGGCCGGGTGGCGCGGGTGCTGACGCGGCGGAATCCGACGGTGGTGGGGATCTTTCATTATGCGCGGGCGCATCGGGGACTGGAGAGTGCGTGGGTTGAGGGTGGATTTCTAGCGAAGGGGAACTATGTGACGCCGCTCGATGAGCGAATTGGGGCGCCGGTGTTGATTCCAGATGGGGCGGAGGTGGTGGTTGAGCGGGAGTCGGTGGACCGGGTGCTTGGGGAGGAGGCGATGGCGGCGAAGCGGCGCACGAAGGGTGGTGATGGAAACGTGGGGCCTCCGCCTGCGGCGAAGGATGAGAACGTAGGGACATTTGAGCATGAGCCGCTCGAGGGGATGGCCGTGGATGTGGAGATCACGGAGTTTCCGCAGCCGGGACGGCCAGCGAAAGGGCGTGTGATCGAGGTACTGGGGCCGCCGGATGCGTTTGGTGTGGATGTGGAGATTATCATTCGCAAACATCATCTGCCGCATGTGTTTCCGGCCAACGTGCTGCTGGAGGCGGGGGCGAGTGCCGAGTTGACGGTGGACGCGCTCGACGAGACGGAGCGGGTGCGGCGGAGGGACTTTCGCGGGCTGCCGATGGTCACGATCGATGGGGAGACGGCGCGGGATTTTGACGATGCGGTTATGGTGCGGGAGTTGGCGAATGGGAGCTGGGAGTTGCAGGTCCACATTGCGGATGTGAGCCACTATGTGCAGCCGGGGACGGCGCTCGATCTCGAGGCTCGGTTTCGGGGGACATCGGTCTATTTTCCGGATCGCGCAGTTCCGATGCTGCCGCCGACGCTGTCGAGCGGGATGTGTTCTCTGCGGCCGAATGAGGATCGGCTGGTGCTGAGTTGTGTGATGGAGATCGATGCGCGGGGCGAGGTGGTGGGGTACGAGGTGTCGGAGGGGATTATACGGAGTGTGCAGCGGATGACGTACACGCAGGTGCAAGCGGTGCTCGATGGAGACGCGGTGGTGCGTGGGGAGTTTGGGGATCTCGTGCCGGAGTTTGAGCGGATGTATGAGCTGGCGCTGCGGCTGAATGCGAAGCGGAAACGGCGGGGATCGATCGACTTCGACTTGCCGGAGCCGGTGGTGCAATTCGATCCGGACGGAAATATGGCGGCAATCACGCGGTCGGAGCGTGGGTGGTCGCACCGGCTGATCGAGGAGTTTATGCTGTCGGCGAATGAGTGTGTGGCGACGTGGATCGAGCGCCAGGGTGTGGCGAGCGTGTACCGGATTCACGAGATGCCGGACCCGAAACGGATTGTGGACTTCGAGGAGACAGCGGCGGGATTTGGTTACACCTTGGGAATCGGCAATTTGCCGGTGAAGCGGATGTCGATGAAGGGTGATCGGAGGAACGTGCAGCGGGGCAACAGCGGCGGGGGACGTGGGCGCGAGGCGCCGGTGCACGAAGTGGCGGAGCGGATTCCGGTGACGCCGCAGATGTACCAACGGTTGACGGCGAAGATTGCGGGTAAGCCGGAGGAGCGGATTCTGGCATACCTGATGCTGCGATCGCTGAAGCAGGCGCGGTACTCGGAGAAGAACGAGGGGCACTTTGCGCTGGCCTCGCCGAGCTATACGCACTTTACGTCGCCGATTCGACGGTATCCGGATTTGATGGTGCATCGGCTGCTGCGGGCGCTGCTCGAGGAGGGAGCGGATGCGCGGGGTGAGGCGATCCACTCGGAGGATTGGCAGCCGTGGCGGGCGGAGATGGAAGCGGCGCAGGGTAGGAAGGGCGAGCGCGGGGCGAAGAGGGTGGAGGAGGATGCGGGCCCTTGGCCGGCGGCGGAGCTCGAGGCGATTGCGGTGGAGTCGAGCCAGACGGAGCGACGAGCGGATGACGCGGAGCGGGAGCTGATCGAGTGGAAGAAGATCAAGTTTATGCAGGACCGGGT